>Ga0307974_1000656_pt1 | contig 22012 bp, 20 predicted proteins | sample OrgLakmetagen784_FD_201812 | JGI IMG/M metagenome (GOLD analysis project Ga0307974, IMG submission 201812) | Saline water microbial communities from Organic Lake, Antarctica - #784 | ecosystem: Environmental > Aquatic > Non-marine Saline and Alkaline > Saline | place: Antarctica: Organic Lake... | reverse complement strand
TGTGTGTATGTGTGTGTGTGTGTGTGTTGACACCAGTGCCACACACCCTCCTGATGGCACCCTATCTTCACAGGTGCCTACATGGCCTGGATGTCTGTGCTGAAGAAGATGCGCAAAGGGTGAGTGCCGTTTACTGTGTGTGAGCCTGAGGAGGCTGGTCAGTTGTTTCACAAGTATTAGTATGCAAACGTGGTTGTCTCTAGCCTGGAATTTTTACGCGTCTGCAGCTGCGTTGCTCAGCCCGTTCTAGCGCCTGGAATGGACTTACAAAAGGATGCAGACACAGTTATAGTGGACGTGAATTGCAGTTGCAATGCAACACACAAGGTGCCGCTTCGTAGCAAGGCCGCTTTACTTGCAGAACGGTGACAAGGGATTTCTGGTTGTTCCTCCTTGTGCCCATCTTCCTTGTGCCATACTCCTTGTGCCATCCTCCTTGTGCCCATCATCAGGTATGCCGGGTCATTAACCATTGAAAGCCTGCCAATCCATCTAACCAACGCCCTAGGGGAAAGCAACACCCAGGTGAGTGCGGTTTTTGTTTTGGTCGGGTGGCCTGTGCTTTTGTGCTGTTGTCTCACCCTGGCAGAGCCCATCTCAGCCCCTGTACGTGCCTCTCAGCTGTTCCTGCCGCTCGTGTAGAAAGGTTCTTTAAGGATACAGCAGAGCACAGCCTAATCTCCTGTTTCCCCCCTCCAGCATTTTCTCTCAGTATCCCCTGCTGCTTTACACTGCAGATCTTTCTAGCCATCCTAGACTATTGTGCCTTGCACTCTGCGACCCCTGCTGCTCACACACCTGATCTTATTAGCCATTCCAGGCTGTTGTACCTCAAAATTTGGACCATCAATACTCAAAGCAGTGGCATCCTAGAACCCAATAGGTTATACGTAGGGAGCGGCGTATACTGGTATATGGAAATTCATAGACCGGTATTTATATAATACCTTTGTATACCCTTGTACTGGCGTAAGGGGTTCATCCTGACCGGTATGATTCCAACTGCACCCCCACAGGATGATGATTTTGATACAATCGTATGGTGAATAGATCTTACCATATTTAGGCGAGTACCCAAGGTGGGATGCTGGAAATATAATTCGGTCAGATATCCCAGTCATTTATACTTCTGGCAAGGGCCCCAACTCTCCTAAAATTGTGGAAGTCGTCCATTCTTAAAATTGGTCTTGCCAAAGGTATCATAGTTGCATGCCTGTTTGAATCGTGCTGCTCAGTTGCTTTGTTGACCTGCTTCTGAAGGATGGGCAGCTGAGAAATGTGCAGCCTGCCAGTGTGTGATTTCACAGGTCACCTAAAAAACATATAGCCCTCTGGCCCAAATCTGGTGGCTATGGGAATTGGTGTAATGGTAAAAACATCTGTCTAATTTTGGCAGCAGAAATGCCTCAAAAAGACCGAGCTGATCCTTTAGGCGGTATAATGGAATTTCATTTATTGAAATGACCTTGTGCCGATCCCTACTCATGTTTATTTTGCAGCTGTGATCTGACTGCTTTTCAAGTCTTTGAATGAGATACGCTATGCACTCCCAAGCCGGAAAAGCTATATCAGTTCCAGACAACGCGATCTTTTGTGTGTTTTGCTGTACAGTTTGGCATCCACCTCACGAACCTTGGGCAGCAGCTGGCTTCTGCTAGCGACAGCACCACTGCTGCTCAGGACCAGCAAAAATTGATGGGGAGCATGGCAAGCAGATGGCGGAGTCGTACTTCCTCTGCCCTGGTATGCCTCCAGCACCAGCTTTTGTTAGAAAAATCATCATGTCCTCCACTTCTCTGTTTCACTTTAGTTGGGGGAGTGGAATCCCCACCTGTTGCTAATCTATGCTGAAATAAACTCTCTGGTGCTGTGTTATTGGTTTGCTTGAGCTGTGCAGGGCAGATCACTGTGACACCTGATGCACACCCGTCCAGGCAATTCTAAGCTAGAGACTCTAACAATAATGTGCGATCAAAGCTATCTGATCAGAGCGTGGACATTAGTATGAAGGCATCTATTCTGTGCTCGCATTGCACATGTACACACACGTGCGCATGCTTGCGCGCATGTGTACGCACGTAAACACACACACACAATTACACCTACACACAATTCAAAAACAAACTTACACAAACACTCACACACATATATACTGACACGCACTTTGGTGCAGGCTGATCAGGGCGCACCTCGCACATCCAGTGGCCGGAAGAGCAGCACCAACCGTGCCTGTGAGTCGATCGCATTGACCGTGCTTTTGTGCAGGCACAATGTTGCTTAGGAGCTTGCATCTTTACTTGTCGCACTCCTGTGTTATGCAATTTCAAAGCTCTGACTGGATCTTTTTTGTATAATTTGCTTCACCACTCGCTTACTTGACTATAGCAAAAATAAAGATGGAGCAGCAAGGTTGCCTGCATGCTTATTGCTTTTAGTTTGTGGGCAAAGCAGTTCGCGTGCTTCAAGTTGCAGATACTGCATCTCCTGCACAGCTTATTGCACCTTGCTAAACATTACCTTTCTTATCCCAAACACACAGCTTTTACTGGGGATGTGCACGCGTACACACCCTCAATCCCGTGCATGCTTATACATCAATGCGCTCTAATGTGCAACTGATGCTCCTTAGGGGAACCGAACGGACTTGCATCAACAACCCCCTCTCCTCCCGCCCTTGTGCCCTCTGATGCCCCTCCTGCCCCTCGCCGGCGACAGAACGCACGCAGCCTTGTACCAGTAAGCGTGAACATTTGCATGCCCATTGAGTGTGGCTTTTTAAGTGCCCGTAAAATGCGAACACTTGCATGTCCATTGGTTGTGAGCGTTTGCATGCCCAAAGCGGGTGAACATTGCATGTGCAGTGAGAGTGAATGGTAGCTGTTACATTTGTTAGCGCGTTATGGGCAGCTCTCGCATGCCTGGCACAGACCATCATATCCAGAATCCACACACTTGTGCACTAACACTTGCACTTACAATAACACACACAGGCAGGGCAGGGAGGGAACGCGACTATTGCTGCCAACACAGCACCTCCCACATCTCCTAACCAAGACGTTCTGCAGAACTCGCACAGTGCAGCCATTGCGTCAGGTCAGTGCACGGTTCTGCTTCGTTCCCTGCAATCTTGAACACCAGGTTCAGCCTGTGCTTGCACACTGTATGTAGTATCTGTACACGGTTCAAAATGTTTTCAGCTCTACCAAGTGCGTCTTATACTCGGCTGTTCTTGCAAACACAAATATGCACGCATACGCATACACCCCCCAAACGCACGTACCCGCATATGCACACACCGTCTAATTCATGCACACGCTCATACAAACACACTCACACTCACATGCACACACAAACACACACACAAACACACACACACACTCACACACACACACGCACGCACACATGCATGCGCTCATGTACACATATACACATGCATACAGGGGGCCGACGTCAGATTAACCCCAGTTTGCTCGCTGCGTATGGGGGTGGCCAAAACAGAATGAGCAATGGGGGCCGGAAAAGCCTTTTGGATGTAATGGCTGCCACCCTTCCAAAGTGGGTCCTTTCCCGCTACTGAATTGGGAGAGGCTCCAGTATCTGTGCACCTTTATCTATTTCCTCTTTAAATGCAAGGGGCTGCTTGGTGTTGTACAATATGCTCATTAGGGTATTGCGTGATATTGCCTGTTTTCCAGCTCAGGGTCCAGCCATACTGTGTCTTAGTAGCGTGTCTTTCCTGCATCACGTATGTTGTCAAGTGTTGTGTGCACATGTATGCAGAAGTTCACAGTGTGTTCCTCACCTATGCTCTCAGCTCACAGTGTTTTTCTCACCTACACTCTCAGCTCACAGTGTGTTCCTCACCTACACTCTAAGCTCACAGTGTGATCCTCACCTATGCTCTCAGCTCACAACCCATAACCAACTGCTTGCCTCCTGTTTGCAGGGGGAAAAATCCTTTTCAGTCCCGGCGTGACAAGAGCCAAAAAGGGAACAATAGGGCAGCAATAGAGAAGGGCGGAGATGCCTTGAGCTTGCATGTGCTCTTGAATAAGGCCAACGCTCGTTGGGTGGAGAAGCACCTAGCTACAGGAGGCAAGTGGACACAGCCTTTTGTGGTGGATGCCAAGAACTTGGCTTCCAATGGTGTTGACATGGATATGTATGAAAAGGTGAGCATGCTTTTGGTGTGTATGTGCATGTGTGTGTCAGCATTTGTGTGTGTGTGTGCGTGTGTGTGAGTGCATGTGTGTGTCATCATTTGTGTGTGCAGGTGTGTGTGCTCATGCGCAAGCGTACGTGCATGCGTGTGCGCGTGTGTGTGCGCATGCGTACGTGTGTATCCATGTGACCAAATGTTGAAATCAAGTAGGAACTGTCTGAGGTACTATTTGTCTGGATCTTTGTTACGTTACATTTTGAATTGCATTCATCCCTTGCCGGCACCTTTGTCAAAGGTTCAACTATTTGACATGCAAATTATGTTCTTTTGGGGTTGGTTGAACTGAGCTGCAGGTTTCCAACGACCTCTTATCTCAAGGGAAGATGGCACTGCAACTCGTGTACATTGGAGAAGAGCAGGTGACTTTCTCCGTCATGAATTCAATGTAACGTGACAAGCATGCTACGCCAAAAACGCACTGAAGTGCATTTGCATTTATATGAAGCTGCCGTCCTGAACCCGTTGCTCTGTTGTGTCTTCTTGTGTGATCCTTCATCTGGACCTCTCCTCCATCCTTTTTGTCGTTTTTTTTCGTTTTTGGGTGAGGTGCATTACATCCAGCAATGTGATAATCTGCTGCAGCCTTGTGGCTTCTTTCCGTGCTGTTGTACCCACTCCCTGAGTGTTTCGCTACCCAAAAAAATAGCCCATGCTTTCCCCACTGTCTATGCCCTCTCAAACACAGATCGTAAGCATTGGGGAGGATGCCGCGAACGCCGCCAAAGTTCCTTCGTGCACTGTTGACTTGTGGGAGATCTTGAGAGTGCACTACCCTCACAAGGTGTGTGTACATGAAAATATGCGTTGGGGTCGATGAATGTTCAGCTGCCTAGTGTTGGAGCTCTGACCAAGTTCTGACGAAGTTCTGATTAAGTTCTGACTAGTAGTCCCTCTGTTTCCTTCGTCTTTATCGACTTCTCTCTTTCTCTCTCTCTCTCTCTCTCTCTCTCTCTCTCTCACACACACACACACACACACACACACACACACACACACACACACACGCACACACATACACACACACACGGACACAGATGTAAGTATGCATTTGTAATGCCAACTCTTAAAGGATTCTTTAGTGCAATGAGCACCTTAACCCCCTGCGCCCTTCCCTCAAGGTTGCAGGCTGAAGAGCATGTGCCTGCACCCTTATTGCTTTTCAAAATTGAGCAAGCTTCTCAAATCTATGTCCTTGTTTGCCTTCCTCACGTTTGGATGGTCATCCAATAGACCACGCAATATGTTTGCACGTGTGTTAGCAGCGTGGAGCACAATACCCTTCCTTCGTTTAATTCCGGAGCTTGTTTTTGCAGGTACCTGCTGGATCACGGATAAGCGGTCTGACATTGCTGGATCGGCGGATCCTTCAGGCTTTAACGGATGTGGAAAGGTACAATTTCAAATGGAGTGCGCTATTTTGAACAACTTTAAGTGGCAGTCCTTGATTAAGTTGCCTGTATCAGACTATAAGCAACCCCGTTTGATTTTTTACAAAACAGTTCTGTCCACATTAGAGGGGAATATCTGTCAAAGACTATTATAGCAATGGTATACCTTAAAATCTTAAACCCGCAGCTTGCCGCTTGTATCCCTTAGTGAGTAATTTGTTTCTTTTATTGTGTTGTAGGCAAGGAGGGCCTTCAGCACCCTCACAGCTGGTCATCATGCTGTGTGTGGATGCCAATGTCGTACCATTTGTGGCTGAGCAGGTGGGTTGGGTGCGCATCTGGTACAAGTGTGAGCCCTGTTGCAAGGATGCCAATCCTTTAGAGTTGCAGAACCATATTTACAGATTGTATCCCAAAATGTGACTTGTGAAGAGCCTAGTTCACAGACTCAATTCAATCCAAAGACTCAATTCAAATACTCAGTTCAAAGATGTAACGGTCGACAGAGGGTATCGTCAAACGTGATATCCGCTTACTCCACTTACTCACACACACGCTACACGCTCTACACACAGCACGCACACATGTTTCAAGCTACGTTCTCCCATGAATATAGTCATCCACCTCTGGAAATGTGATGGGTTTTTATTCATCCTGTCACTCAGACTCTTCATCTTACACAACATGTTGCAGTCAGGATTCCGTTCAGCACAGACATTTCATTTTGTAGACATGAAGATGGGGAAATCTCAATTTAGCTGACAAATCAAGCGATGGTTTCAATTTAAGCAACAGTTTCAAACTTCAACTCAATGCCTGCCGCCTTTCAAGTACCTGACACACATAGTGACTGCATATAGAATAATAAACATTGCACGCATTACTATTCTAAAACCTTCACACACAGGCTGCCCTCAAGCGCTATTGGGGCCTTCATCAAGACCAAATCATCATTGTCTCAATTCAGCGGTGCGCGGGTTTTAGAATGTGTAGGGGCACACAGCCCTTATGCTATGTGCACAGTATGCCAGCTGCTTGGCTGCAGTGCTACTTGTCGGTTTGCTTGCCTATTATCGGTGCCTGCGCCTTTCTTTCCTTTCAGCAGCATGCAGACAACAAACACCTGGGGATAGCAAATGCGTATGTTGGCCTATGAGCTTGAGACTCTAGCGTTTTTTTATATGCACGCATCTCAGGTTCCCTGGAATAATGTGGGACGGTGAGAATCGGATGTTCAAGGCCAACTATTCGCACGACTGTCCCTACGTCAGCGCCAGGTTTGTTGTGTTTGCCTATCTGCCTGCTTTGTAACTATACGTAGTTACACTGCCCTGCCTGTGTATGGTGCCTGTGCATAGGCAGCATTGACTGAATGCTGAAAAGCTCCTATATTTTATCATTACAAGAATTGGGTTGAATCACAAAAGCTTCACACCTTGTTTTGTGACTATCTCAACGTAATGGCCCTTAACCCATGTTGTTGCACATTGTTTTGGGTTGACCACAGTCACACACGTATGATATGTACAAACAGAGTTGCTACGTTGAAACCTACGAAGGTACGGTTTAATATGATGCATTTGTATGGTTCTGGCCAGCCCTGCTCGCTTGCCATTTGTATACGCTTGCTAGCCTGAATTCCCTGAAAAAAGCTCACTCTTTTTTGCTGTCCCATCCCCCCACTGCAGTTCCGGCTATGCGCTCTTAGCCTTGAATTGGCCGTCACATGCTTTTACAGTCACAGCCACGCAAGAAGACAGCAGCAGCAACAACAACAGTAAACACGAGCCAAAGCCTGTAGTAAGGCACTACATAGCAGGCAGTGTGCTCTCTCATTTAGCACAGCGGGGGGTACAGGTATGAGCGTGTGTGTTGTGAGTGAGTACGCATGCGTGTATGCATGTGTGTGTATGGGCCTTTACTAAATGTTTTGTGGACGTGATGGTAATGTGCTGCCCAGAGATCCATCTTACTTATTCCGTAACTAACGTTTGTGGCGTTTCGGTGTATGTTGTGATCCTGCCTTCAAGCTGCAAAGGAACTTGATCTAGCATCCAGCATAAAATAGACCTGGAATTGTTTGTACACACGCACATGTGGTAATGATTGCCGTCATTTTCATGCACCCTCTTCCTTGCAAACAAACCCACACACACTCTGTCTATGCACAAAAAATATAAATATTTGTATATCCCTCTCTCTCTCATTCGTATTCCCTCTCTCTCTCTTTCTCTCTCTCTTTCTCTCTCTTTCTCTCTCTCTCTCTCTCTCTTTCTCTCTCTCTCTCTCTCTCTCTCTCTCTCTCTCTCTCACACACACACACACACACACATTCTCTCACACACTTACCCTCCACACTCATCTCCAACCCACACCACACGCATGCAGTACATGTATTCCTCACAGCTATGTGACTTTGAGAGCCTGAGCCCTAATCAGCCAACTCCTGACCCTCAACTGTGTGGTCCTGGAATTTACGCCATGGACACTCAAGGCGCATCGACAGCCATGCAGGTTTGTATTTAAATCGTGGGGTTTGAGGAAGCTTGACAAATGCTTAAGCAGGGGCATCAAAACTCGTGTTTTTCTCTTTGCTTCTAAGCCTAATAGCCTGGGCAGGTTGGAGCCGCTCAAACATTGGGTTTGCAGTGTGTGCATTAATTTTTTTGTGATCCACGCATCTGAATAGTGGGTAGGTATGGGCACGCTCAAAGGCCACTGCAAGTCCCTGTTTTGGGGAATCTGCTCTCCAGGCAAGCTCAGCAGTGTCAGAGACCTGGCTTGTTCTTTGCGCTCTCAAGCCCTGTTACGAGTCCTCACAAAAAAAGCGTGCTAACTGGAGGTGCCTATTCTAGGTTCATCACCCACATCTGATGCACAATTACTGTTGAGCTTGTCAAGAGGCTCTTGACAGGAGGACATACAAACCCCAAGCATGGAATGCACAGAGCACTGACTAAATTGTCAGTTAAGCCTCATGCCCAATCTTTAAAGCAGGAGCATCATTACAAACATTCTGGAAGCTTGCCAAGTTTCCCATGACCTAACAAACATCTCTGCTTCATGCCAATTGAGAATGTCTGGCCTGCTTATCTGCGTATGGCACACTGCTGGTTTGCTCATGCCCGCGCAATGATTACCCTGTAATGCAGACTCATTCTCTTGCACGCATACACACATACATGGACATACACAACACACGCTCACACAACACACAGGTCGTCCAAGAAAGGACAGACGCACATGCGCGCCGGCTCAACTCCGTCGTGTTGGCTCCGGGCTCGGCCTCGAACTTCAGCTGCAATGTGGCAATGACTGACATGCAAACTACAAACGCACGGTCAGCGCTGCAGACCTTGAATAAGCAGCAAGGCCACTTACATTCGTGCACTTCTAGGTGGGAGGATATGGAGAGTGTGTGTATGTATGTGGCAGTATGATTGTGCAATCAAGCACTTGTGTGCGTCATTGCTGCTTACTTGTACGTTAGTGTGTGTGTGTGTGCACTTGCTGATCTTTGAGGAAAGGGTGGCGGAATGTTTGTAGGTGGAGATGCAACTTAAGGGTGTAAATTGGGTCACAGTCAATAGTGCAGGGCTGGCAAGGAAGGAATTTGAGGCTGGCTCTTTCAGGCTCTGATGGCGGCAAAAGTCGGTTGTTGCTGAACAGGCAAGTCCTGGAATGGGCACACAACAATGTGAGAGCCATAAGGGTGCCCATCTACTGGTGGGGAACCGCAAGTGACCAACGCTTCTTCTCTTCTAAGCTCTGCTGAGTTCAGTGTGTAACACTCGAACTCCAGTTTTTGAAGTGAAGCAAAGTGATATCTCTCACATCACTCTTGCTTTTTATCTGTGTTCCTTCCCAGTTTCTCCATCTTTCTATTTACTTGGTCCTCACAACTGCTATTCCGTCATGGTTTATTTTTCTGCCTTTTCTTGTTTCCTTTTTTCGGGCAGTTGTGAGGACCTAATTCTTAGCAGTTGTGAACCGGCCTTGTAAATCATCCACCGCCATCTCACGATGCAAACGTAATATAACTCACATTCACATTTTCTGTTACTGCCCTGAGTGTGGGGCCTATAAACTTTAATCAACACAAACTCTTGTCCTGCAACTCAACGGTGTGGGTGGGCACACTGATACTCACAGAACCTGTTTTGCCTGCCACGCCCAGGAAACACACACACAGAACCATACAACCATACAACCATACACGGACACGGACACATGCACATGCAAGCACACGCAGACGCGCAACTGCATGCATACGCACACTCACGCACACTCTTGCACAGAAGCACATACATGCTTGCATGACTTTCCCTCGCAGGTACCTCTTAAACGTGCGCCATTTAATGACAATCCTCACAGGACCCTCCTCATTTCACCTGAAGCTTGAGGTGGGCAGGGTTTTTAAATGTATGCAACGACAGGGAATTTGTGCAGATGTTTTTTCATGACTGGACGTTTACGTACACATGCATACACACTCTTGCACACATACACGCACACTCATACACACGATACAACACACACGCATGCACGTAGTACACTCATATTTTCATACACACTCATTTTTTCTTACACACAACACACAACACTAACACTAACACACGGCCACGCTGTCAGGTCAAGGGAGCCTGTGTGTACCTTTTTCTTGACATGGCAGACATCACAAGTGGCCCTGGCGCAAACTGCATCTCTGTGCTGGCTCCCAAACCCACCAAGGGGCCAGAGCCACGCACCCTGGTGAGAGGCGTTATTATTATTGTAGGTATTAATATCGTGTCATTATCATCACATGTTGTGATTATTCTTATGAGGCGTTACTATAGTTTTGGGTATTAATATCGTATTAGTATCATCACTGTTGTTATTATTCTTATAACTTTTTTAATTCCGATAGGCGTCAGTATCAGCAATGGCAGCCCTGGACCGCTTGCAGTTTGTATGCAGCACGTGCTGTGCACGCTTAGCAGCGTGTGCATATACCGACTATCTGGGTCGCACAAATTATGTGCGTTCACACGTTAAATGAAACTCATGTAGAGAACGTTAACTTGCAAAGTATCAGTGGTGATGTGCTGTGCTTGCTTGCTGCATGTGATGAATAGGCCGCACTTTCCTTTCACACTCTCCCTGGAGAGTTTAAATTGCATGGTCAATGAAGGAGTTTTTTTTGCAAAGCCCCCCTCGTGGGGGCGTGGGCCCCTAGCGTTGTCGGATTCCCACCACACTTCACACAGGCCTCCCCAGGCTCACCCAGACCACCCTACGGGCAAAACTTTGACTCAGGCTCCTAACCAAAATTCGTACCGGACCAGAAAAGTGTGGAGGCCCTGGGGTGCGGTGTGTGAAGATTTAGAGCAAAAGATGTAAGGAAACAGGTGTTTAAATGAGTTAGCCGGGTCCTGAGCCCGTGCCTGCAGCTACTTTGTTAATAATAGCCCAGGACTACCTCGAGAGTCTATATATCTGGAGAGTCTGTTATGTCTGCAAGGTGATCTGAGGAAAAGGAAAGGTCATGTTACATTTTTTGCGGGGTCCAGACCTCCTTCCCAGGCCCACCCAGGGCACCTCCCGGGCTGAGATTCGGCACAGGCTCCTAACCAAAATTTCTACCGTGCCAGATAAATATTGGGAACCTGGGGTGCCGTGTGCAAAGTTATAGAGCAACGTTTTAGGTTTGGAAGCTCCAGGAAGTTGCCCAGGAGTCCTCAGCCAGGCCCCCCCGGACCACTTCCTGCTGGTGCAGTATCCGTTAGCGCACTTCCCTGGCTGCGGATACTGCGGCATGGGTCCTTGCCTGTGTTCCAACTGCAAAGTTCACGGTTGACCACAACTATAGTTTAGTCAGATACACAACGCGCGGAAGTTTGCTTGGGACCAGGACGGGACCAGGAATGTGGCCCTTGTTGGCTTGGAGTGCTCGTGGGGCGTGCAATTCAAGGCATGAAGCGCACGGTGCAGGTGCTTGCTGCGCATTGTGTTTAAAAGTGTATTGTAGCCAGCCTGGGCACCATGCTCGCACCTGCCTTCTCAACAGACAGGGAACAGCAGCAGCAGCACATCCTCACGCCTGCTGAGGAGCAAAGGCTCCTCCAGCACAGCGTCATGCACACCACTGCAGCGTCTGTGGGGTAGCAAGGCACACACAAAGGCATGCACGCATACACACACGGACACGCGCACACACACGCACACATACATACTCACACATGCACACACGCGCACACACACACAAAACACGCGCGAACGCACACACGCACGCACACACGCATACACATGCACACGCACAAAAACACAGACACGCATACGCGCGCAAACACACACGCACACACACACACACGCATACGCGCGCACACACACACACAAATATACACACACACATACACACACACTCACACACACATGCACGCACGCACGCACGTGTTGCACGCGTGATGGGCTTCGCCAATTTTGCAGTGTCGCTAGCGACACTCCCTCACTTGTCTGGTACATATTTGTCTTTGTGTACTAAAACTAAAACCTTACTCAGGCAGCAAAAACCGCTCCCCACATTGATTAAGGAATACATAAGGCGTGGTGTTTTTGCCTCAGTGGCTTGTGCTGCTGGCTTGCTGCTTGTAAAGGAAGAAGGAGTGAATGCCACGTTGTGCACGTGAATGCGAAAAAATTGAGGGGCAGGAAGCCTGAGCCTGTTGACTCTTGCTTGCATTGAAAAGACAAAAATGTTATGAAACACAACATCGTTTCTAGAGCCGGACGTCTAGAGCCAATTTGTGCACTTCTTACACAATAGGCGTTCTATGTAAGTATTTTCCTCCCGGCATGATCTCTGCCCCTTGCGCAATTTCTTCGTAAAAAGTAGAGGCCTACTCTAAGACTAGATCCAGTGCAATTTATTGCTACAAAACAGCACTTCTTGGTCACAAAAAAAACGTGTCTTCCAGCTCTCATGCGCTTCTCTAATAGCGCCTGTCCTTATGTTCCCTCTGATAACAAGCTCACACATACGCGCACATACACACACGTCCAGGTCCACTCCAAAGACTGGATCCGTGACTGCAGCTCTGCCCTGGTGACTCAAGAAGCACAGCCCTCCTTCCGTGCGCGTGCAATCGCCTGCCTAGGCCATGCGTCTCCCCTCCTGGGCGCATCCTCCTTGACTTCTCATCTATCTGGAGGTTCTGTAGACACCATAGAGCCCAAGCGTGTGAACCGCAGCGGCTCCAGGATTTTGCTGCTGGTGCGCATGAATGTGTAACTGTGTCTATTTGTGGTTTGCTATCCAGGGGGGGGCAAGGCAAGTGTGTGATTGCAAGTTGGGACCTAGAGCCCCGGGAGGGGTGCAGGGCAATGAATGACACCAAGTATGTGGATCAATGCTACGCACAAGCCTCTTACTACGGTTCATAGGCTTGCACACACACACACATGCGCACAGGCACGCACACGCACAGGCACGCACACGCACTTTCACTCATTCGCTTACTTGCCAAAATGCACTTGCACATTAATTACACACACAGATCCGAGACAACGCTGTGAGCCGGAATGCCTACCGCCTAGCACGACAGTTAGTCAAGATGCCAGGCGACGAGCTCATCTTGTTGCATGTCATTTCTGCAAGTGCACAGCCTGCAGAGGCCAACGCGATGCTGGCCACATTTTCCAATGTTATGACAGATGCGCAGACCAAGCGGCGAGTAACGACTCAGGTGATTTCACTACTTTAACAGGGCTCTGCTGGCTATAGGTCATGCATTTACTCTGCAGTTGCCACTGCACGGCAACTTGGGTGTCAAATATGTATGAAGCTTTGGGAAAAGATGGGAGGGGATAACCTCTTTGCCTGCTTCTTGCCCGTGGCTACTTGTAGGTCACGCACCGTATGGCAAATGAGCAAATGAGTCAGACAAGCATGGCAGAGCCTCCCGTCTTTTGCAGCGGTTGGGTTTGGAAATAAGGACATGGAACAGGAGCACAAAATCAACAACGTAACCTGCAGCCTTAGCTTGTTTGCTCTGCTTTACCTCACAGGCCAAGTGTACGCTCAGATTATGACCACAGATAGAAAAGGTTCAAGCCACCGGACCATCTAGTCTGACCATGACACTGCCTGCTCCCCTGACCCTCTAAGTAAACCCTGCTACTTAACGCTTGCACCTGCTGCAGCTCACCATTCCCTGCGTGTATGCTGTAAAAAAGCTCAACGTGTGCCTTGTGTGGCCGCTAATCAGGATGATGAGCCGTTGGCAGAGAAGGCGCCCACGCTGTGTTCAATCACTGAGCAACGCAGTCCTTTTACAACTCGTGAAAATGCAGGTCGCACCCGTGGAAAATTCAACCCCCTGCCAGCCAAATCGTCTCACTCAACTTTGCGCAAGCATATCTCTGCACCCACTCCACCATTTTGTGACCTGAGACATGCATTGGATAGCTTTTTTTTCCCTTTCAGCAAATGCTTGAAGGTTGGGGAGAGGTGCAAAGGGCTGGTGAGATATTTGGGTGAAATTCATAAATCAGGTGGGGAAAAATATGCCAAAAATCAACCAGGCAACCGATTGACCCCATTGAAAATTTGTCGAAGTCATATAATTCGGCCGCAACTCTGAGAGCAAAGACCGGGCTGAAACTCGCAGTAGGTAAGGAGCGACAGGTTTTCTCTTTTTTCCCTGTGTCCCTTGTGTGAGTGTCTCCCACTCGCCGGCGTTCCCAGTACCCCTGCCCCAAACTCGACATTACAGCATTGTTATATAACGTGTATAATGCTTATATCCTGAAGCAGAGGCCGATCAGGGCAACTTCAGAAATGCACCTTTTCCCTGCCAAGTGGGTGCAAAATACGCAGCGGGCCCCACAGAACCCCCCAGAATGCTGAATTTCCAGCAAATGTCAATAATTTAGGTATAGCATCAAGTATATAGCATTCAGATGAGGTATAGGGGGCTTTGAATTGGGTGGAGAGCTATATGAGTTTGGTAGGGTGGGTTTTTCACGGGGGCGACCTGCAGGGTGACTAGTTAAGATGTCAAGTGCATCACACCTGTTTCTTGCCATACCTACAAGATATCAAGTGCATCACACCTATCACTTGCCTATACCTGCAGAGTTTACAGAGTAAGCCATCAGTCAAAACGTGCGACTGCTAGGCTCAAGTGCATCACACCTGTGTCACTTGCCTATACCTATATGTCACTTGCCTAAACCTGTATGTCACTTGCCTATACCTGTATGTCACTTGCCTATACCAGTACCTGTATGTACCTGTGTTGCCTCTACCTCACTTGCCTCTACCTATTTGCCTACACCTGCCTCTGCCTACAAGAACTTGATTTCCCTTGCATGCTGCAGATACTTAGGGGGCTCACAGCCTGGCCTCTTGGAACGGTCACGAGTGAGCAAGGTTGACCTCAAGCTCTTTTTCTCATGCATTGCAAGGATGGTGGCTGACACTAAGACACTGCGTTCCTGATTGCTTCCTGCTCTGGGACACAGTCGTTTTTGGAGAGGCAATGAAGAGGCAGCTCAGGTGGCAACAGCACAAAGGAGGAAGTCAGCGCTTGCTGTGTACCCATTGCTTTGCTCCCTTGTGCTATACCCACCGTATATATTATATATTACTTTACCATATTTTCCTAGCCTATACCCACTAACCACTCTCAGGTGAACGGGCTGTCAGAAACGGTGCAGCATGAGGTGGAAGTGCTGCAGCCTGACCTGCTGGTCATGGGCACAGAGCACTTAGTGCGTGCAGAGCCCAAAGGTGCCTCACCTTTTCAATCAAGATTTGCTGGTGCCTCCAGCCTCGGCATGCAGGTATGCATGTGTGGATGTGGCAAGGAAAGCGGTGTCCGTTGGTGCGTTCTAGTGCGTGCTCGAGTGCCCCAAACTGTACATGCTACCTGCTCTCAGCTTCGCGTATGGCTGGCAGGGTGGTTTGGCCATGTATTGTGCTTTGCTCAGTCCACAAAAAACATGAACCTTGCAGTGCACATACATACACACAAAGTGTGCAACAACATGCACACACACACATACACCTCCTGCAGGTCACTAGCTTTGTCCTGGCTATGGCGCGCACCATCACCGACGTACCCTTGCTCGTGGTCAAGTCCAATTCTGCAGGTAATGCAACATCATTCTGTGCCGGTTTACAATGTTCGATTGCTGTAGCATCCCTTAATGTGCATGAGCTCGTGCATATACATATGTGTGTATACATATGCCTCCTTCAGACTTGTTGTGTGTTGAAGCTTCCTGCAATGCAGCTCATCTGGCCATAGAGGGAGAGAAGAAGGTTGGCTCTTCCGCACAAAATACCAAAATCCTGAATGGCACTCCAACAGGCCTCTCCCTCTTCATATATGAATCGACAGAATGTATAATGTATGGTTGCCATCGACAGCCAACCGTCACTGTGGCAGGATTCCATTTGTCTGGTTTAAATTTTCCCTTATTGCTCCTCCCCCACTAGCCTCCTCCGATATCGCGATCTCCTTAGCCAACCAGATTTCACAGCATCAAACGAACTTATTAGGCACACACACACACACACACACGCACACACACACACACACGCGCACATGCACGCACACTGAAGGTGAGCTGTTCAGCCAACCGGAGGCTGCAGCCACAGTGACCTCAGGGCTGAGGGTCGTCATTGAGGCCCAGAGTGTGACCAGCTCCTTGCTCCAGTGGCTCTGCCCTCGCCTGTCTCCTGACAAGGACCGCTTGTACCTGGTATGCGCTTGTATGCACTGCTACTGCTATTTAGGTGCTTGTATTCAGGTATCTAGGTAGGCACTGCTATATACTTGTTTGCACTGGTGTTGGCACAAGTTCCTGGATGCACTGGTATGTACTTGGCTACACAGGGACTGGTGTGTATGGTATGTACTGGTAGGTATGCACTGGCATACACGGTGTGCAATAGTATGTATGGTTTTCTTTCAGGGCTGGCCAGAACCATGTACACACAGCTTACGCACGTTTTCCAGGCAGGAATTTACATTTGATGTATATATCTGGTCATGTACGGTGCACACGAACAGTCCTGGCCAGCTATGTGTACATCGTGAAGTAATGAAAGGCAGTGGCAGGATTTGACAGGTGACTCGTAGCTTAACCCTTTGCCTTTTCATCCAAGTGGCCTCTTCCTCACCAAGGCTCTAGAGTAGGCTTGTACGCTTGAACACTTGTACGCACGCACATGCACGCGTACACACATACAAAGATGCACACAAACACAAATACTCACACAGGCACGACCGCACGGCTTGGACCAAGGAAATCAAGTGACGCCACAGACACAGCGAATGCTCAATGTGCTTAGTATTGAAGTAGCTGCTTTTGGGTACGTGTGTGCCTTCATACTTTGATTGCTCAAAAGGCCTCTGTGGCCTTCTTCCGGCTGGCATCGTCAACATCGCACATAATAGGTTGTATTGTAAAGATGAACACAAGTCGGTGCATTGCTATTATAACTCAACACTCCTACTTTCCGAGCTCATTGGGCAGCACGTGTTTTTTTTACACGTGAGCAGGAGGTTCTTGGGTTATGCACACATGTTACTAGGTTGGCCGGAGCCATACATATGGTTAAGTTATGTGCTTGTACATACGGTGGTTTTTTAGTAGGGCAATCTCCTTATACATGGTCACATATGATGTGTCGATATGATTCCAACCAGCTCTACGTACAACGATGGACAGAGACACTTGTTGCTCACACTCGGTTTGAAGTGTGTGACACATCAACCCTGATCACTTAAACATCCTATTCTCACGAATCCAAATGCCTGGCCTTTCCATCCGTCCCCAGACGCAACGTACGGAAATGGCCCATGAAAGAGGGACCAGGCGAAGGGTTCCCAGGTGGGTGGGTGTGCATGGCACGTGTAGCACAAAACTGTCAAGTGTTTGACAAGATGTGTATAAATTGCAGCACAGGACTGTGAAGTGTTTGACAAGGCTAATTGAAACATGCAGTCTAGGAGCATTCCTTTGACTTGTCTGTAAAACATTGTGTGACCTTTAAGGGAGTTGTGAAAGACATATGGTATATGGTACTGTGCTCTCTTTCAAGGCTGTCCCCTCTTTCTTTCCCTCCCCCTCCCCCTCAGCTGATGAAGTATGCAAACCCTGGAAGGTGCTACATCTTATGCTTCATCCTTTCCTTATGCCTTGTGCATGTCCCCTTCAGGCCTGTGCGCAAGTGAGCATGCCGATTTGCTGGGCCTCATTGCACCCAGTGCCAAGATCACGCCGCCTCACATTCTAGGTAAACGCGCAAAAACACACGCACACATGCACTTGCCGGTGCACACGCACGCACATTTACATACACACACACAAACAATTAAAGCCTCGGACATGCACGCGCACAAAAACACACCCAAACTTAATTCACGCACACCCTGTGATCACTCTCATAATGCAGATTTACTACGCACCGCGAAAACCAACGTCCTCGTCTGGCGTCAGAAAACAGGAGGCTCCCGGCTTTGATATCACTGTTCTTAAATCTTGGCACAACTTTGTGCTCAGTCTGACACACACACACACACACACACACACACACACACACACACACACACACACACACACAAACACACACACACACACACACACAAACACACACACAAACACACACACACACACACACACACACACACACACACACATACACACACACTCACACACACACATACACACACACACACATCAATGGGATCTACTTTTCTTATGTTCACAACTGAATGAGATGTTGAGAACGAAACGAATGTGAAGTTAGATAAATTGACATCTGCAAGTTGTACCATAATGTCAGGAGCTGGCTGGCACTTGTGTGGAGTCTCTCCATTCAACCTTCTCGTTTCAATAAGCCATTCAAAGCCTTCATTGTCTTATTTCTTATTTAGTATGTGCGTATGTGCAGATAAATTGCTGAGTTCAGTGTGTAACACTTGAACTCCAGTTCTTGGAGTGAAGCAGAGCGATATCACTCATATCACTCTTGTTTTTTATATGTATTCCTTCAATTTCTCCATCTTTGTATTTACTTGTAAATAATCCACCGCCATCTCACGATGCAAACGTAATAGAACGATTGTGTGTGTAGCAGGTTTACAGGTGTGTATTTGGTAAGCTACCTTCAGACTAGCTCAATTATTAACATTGATAACAACGTTTTTTCTTTAAGCTTCCCAACTCCTTGATCAAGGCAACACTTGCAAAAAGGAAGAGAAACTCTCCAACCAGGGCACTGTTCAACAATCAGAAAGCACCATCCTTCTCAGCATGAGCTTCTCACTCGATTTGCTTATTAGAAATTTGTACGCTAAGAGGGAAACTTTTCTAAACTATAAGGCTTTCAGTTTCTCTAGCAATCCATAAGCCCTAGGCAATTCGTGTCCTAGGGTCCAATTTGCGTCTCAACATTATACAACGGGTTTTTTAAATGGCAAAATTTATCAGCCTACATGATAACTTTCGCCTCCTACAAGCCTTGCATCAAAGCTGGTGGCCCTCGTCACACGCAAAGATGTTGCTACCTCCAAATATACGAGCCAAAAGATTAAAAAGCCATACTCACAGATGCTTCCTCCCGTCCCACCTAAACACCGCCCCAGGGGTTTCGGTCTTAAGTTACAGTTGCATCCCTCCTGCTGGACCATTCCCCCAATACTGGAGTGAACACCCAAGAGAGAAGGTCTTTGAAGCAACTTGAAACTCTTTGAAACTGCAACACCTTCTCCTGCAAGTTCTCTGGTTTCTCTTTCTGCCAACCATCTTCTAAGAAAAGGAAGAAGAAAAAACTACGCAGGCAGTGAAAGGCACTCCCCACATAAATTAAGGGAAAGGAGCCATTTTGGTATCGAATATCGTAGATCTCCTCCACCATTAGAATAAGACAAATATCAATGGGGATCAGGAGGGTTGCAGGCTTGACTCAGAACTGCTCCTAACGAGAGTTAATAAGAGTACTGGAAAGTACGCGTCATCTTTCACAGAACATATGAACATATTTCCCCCCCCTCTGCTTTTTGCTTACTTATGCTTGTGTCATTTTAAAGGGGGGGGAATGCAACGTTTGGGTTGCAGTTAGGAAATTTCTGAGTTGGTTATTCATCCTTGCCTTTTGAACATTGAACCTGCCAGGTTCTAGGCTTGTTATATTAAATAGTATTTGTAATATCACTACAATAATGGTTGGGGCTGAGGGCCTCTGAACTGCCAGCTGTGTAGTTGGCTTCGCAGCGAACTCGCCCACTCGGTGGTGCTCCTAGGTGAGAGACCACCGATAACATTGCATCTGGTACTATGGACAAGTTCGGCAGCGTAGTTGACAAAATGTACACGAAGCTTGGAAGCAAGTATCTTGACTCTTTGAGAGACAAGACCCAGCTCCTTAGAGGGGTATAGTGTGGGATTGTTGTAGATGGTGCCACCCACTCCCAAAAAGTTGGTGTGGAGGGTAACGGAGGCTCCTTGAAGGATGGTGCAGAGGCGTTTGTGCTGTTCCTGCGCTGTGCTCAGCTAGTTCTAAGGTCTAGTGTCCTCACAGTACTTGATGAGATGGATGTCACCTTAAAGAATGTTGAGATCTTTGGGTCGGTGCTGTCTGGGGAAGGTGGATCTGCTAATGGCTGGCGGTGCTACTAAATTGCTCCTGGCCTCCCTCAGTTGCCCCCTGCCAGTCTTAAGAACCCACCCCCCTTCATTGCTAGTCTGTTGCTTTTTTGTTTCCGCGGAAATGGGAGCAACCAGTACAGCATCCGGACGGCTGGAGGTAAATCTATTTTTGTCTGAGAAATGGGGTGGAAAGAGCCACTTTTGTATAATCCTAATTTCAGCTGTATCAGGGATCGATCAGATATCTGGAGATTTTGCATAGCCAGCCGTTCGCTTCTGCCGATATAAATGGAGACAAAGAATTTCTCGTAGGACCCTAAGGAGCCTGTTTTGCTGATGGCTTTAAAGATCATGCTGCATGCTAAGTTGTGTTTCTCGATGATCATGTTTCTTATTTGCGTGTATTGGCATCCAGAAAAGCATTGTTTAGTAGTTGAGGGCATAGGGAGCAAGTTTGGCTAATTGAGCGTTAAAACCATGCTGCATGCTTTTGATTGTACAGGGTTCCTATTCTGTACTTCATAATGATGCACTTGGTTTTAACAGGGGCACAGGATGTTGTTAGGTAAGCGTTGCCAGCAGTTCCATTCAATGCTTGGCAGTGCCATTGGACCCTAGGACACAAAGTGTCTAGGGCTTATGGATTGCTAGAGAAACTGAGAGCCCTGTAGCTTAGAAGCACAAAGACCTCTGCAACATTCTCCAAGGAGCCTCCATTACTCTCCACATCATCCCTTTGGGTGTGGGCGGCACCATCTACAACACTCACACTCTGAAGCCTTTCAAGGGTCTGGGTTCCGATTCTCAAAGAGTTAAGAAGCTTGCCTCCAAGCTCCATGTGCACTCTGTGAAATTTGCTGCTAAACTTGTCCACACTAGACGTGCCCTTTCCAGTACTGTATCAACTCTCATCAGGAGCCGGTTTCAGGCCAGGCCTGCAACCCTCTTGATCCCCATTGATTTTTCCTTTCCTTTTCGCGGTGGAGGAGCTTTATGGTACTCGGTACTAAATGGCTCCTTTCCTTAAATAATGTGGGGAGTGGCTTTCACTGCCTGCGTAGTTTTTTCTTAGAAAAGCTAATTTTCTTAGAAAAGTTTCCCTTGTAATAAACTTGTAATAGCCAAATCGAGTGAGAAGCTCATGCTGAGAAGGTTGGTGCTTTTTGATTGTTGAACAGTGCCTTGGCTGGCAACCAGGAAATTTTTTCATGAGCTCCATGATATAAAATTTATACAGCTGGAAAACGTTTTTGCCCCATAACTCTGCAGCAAGTCAATCTTTGGTTGTAATGAGTATGCAGATAGCCCTGCCCTGCAACTGGCCCGTCGCTGTGAGTGTAGAGGTGTGAATGCTGCTGGCAGATTGTTAATTGACTATGCTATTGCAGCTGAGTGTGTTTTGGGCACGGGCAGGGTGCTGAGTGATGTTGGGCAAGCCACCTTTGTTGGCTCACCGGGACAGACAGTTGCTAGTAGGCCTGACCACGTGATTATGTCTAGTAAAGTGTATGGAGCTGCTCAGAGTGCCCGCATTGCGCCAGTGCGGCACATAAGTGATCACTGTACGATGAGCTTGGTCTTTCGTGTTAATGACGTGAGCTTTAATGCTGACTGGACATTGCAAACTGCGCATGTGTGTAGCTCTGGGGGATGTGGTACCAATTTCGTATTGAAATGGAACCCAGAGCGTGCTGGGATTTATGGCGAAGTCTTGGCAGACAGTACAGTGATGCAAGACCAATTTGCTCAAGCACTTGAG
>Ga0307974_1000652_pt1:7500-22122 | contig 22122 bp, 24 predicted proteins | sample OrgLakmetagen784_FD_201812 | JGI IMG/M metagenome (GOLD analysis project Ga0307974, IMG submission 201812) | Saline water microbial communities from Organic Lake, Antarctica - #784 | ecosystem: Environmental > Aquatic > Non-marine Saline and Alkaline > Saline | place: Antarctica... | reverse complement strand
TCACTGCCCCCCTCTTCACTGCCCCCCTCCTCACTCCCCTCTGAGCAACACCTGTGCAGCCAGCCGGCACCAAGATGATGCACAAATGGGAACCGCTTCTTCAGCCAGTCTCGGAACTCAGCAGCGATGTGCACCTTGCAGGCCCACAGGGGCTCTCGGGGGCTCTGTCCCACTCATGACCCGTCAAAAACTCAAAAGTAATTATTTAAATTTAATCCTCACCAATCCGCACCCCCTCAACTATTTATATATTTCAGGGGGTGTGAGCTCGCCGCACCCCCCAAAAACAATATTTTTGCGGCGTAATATATTGTTCGTACGGTATACTTTTTTTCTTGGGTGTAATGTTATCACAAGTATGTGCAAAACACAGGCTTCTGCCCAGAGTCCCTTTCAAGGCAGGATACACGGCATCGTACTGGCTCCGCCGTGCAGGCGTGGAGATCTATTTTGGGGAACAAGTGGTGGCCTGGCCCGAGGTAGGCGCTGCTTCTCATGTCCCACGTGCTCTGCAGCTCACTCAGTGCTTGCAAGTACGCACACAGCGGTGTTCTGGGTGATGGAGTTCCAACACTCACCGCAGAAAACGGTTTGATGCTTGTAGAATCTTTTTGCTGTGTGTATTCTGTGCGTGCCTGTTGTCCTGCACCTCGCATTCACCGGGTTCCAAGCTTCGTTTCAAGGCCTTCTTTGTTCACATCTAGCATGACCAACACGCACCTGCATGCGGCTACCCGACAGTACGCAACTACATGCGCGCACCCTGTTGCTATGTTCTTACACCCTTGTTCACGTAACTGCCTATCAGTACCGGCTGGCAACTACATGCTATATCCTGTGGCAGTAGCAGTTGTGATAACTAATAGCTAACCCTGGTGCTTGTGTGCTGACACTTTAGCACACACACACACACACGCACACACACACATACACACACACACACTCACACACACATATTCACACAGGGCAGTAGACAGAGAATGTGTGGCGGTACCCTGCTCACCCAAGCACAGCCTCATACCAAAGCCATGGCTTTCACTGTCGACCAGGTCATTGATTGTACGGGAACAGTGAGCAACACAGAGCTTTACACGAGCTTAGTGGCAGCTGAGGGCCAAGAGGGAGTTTTTGATGTGGCTTCTGGGTACCCGGTGCACCCAACCCTTGAGGTGCGTCCTTTTGCTACGTGCTCTGGCATCCTGCTTGCGGACCGACCAAAGTAGGAATGTTAGATCAAGGTTGTTGTGGATAAGAGCTATTTAGGCTTGTTTCTTCCGGACAAGTGAAGGGTGCACTTTCTGTGATGAACTGCAATGTAAGGTGTGGATGAGTTTGGAAAAAAAGGATTGAGAGTGACTCTTTAAAAGGGTGATGCTAGAAGTATTTGCCTTGTGCTGCCTCATGGAGTAGGCTGGGGTGTAAATCATTGTCAAAAATCTAAAGGGTTGGTTGCCGCCTCTGCACCACCCTCTGCTCAGCCTCTAAGCCCTTTCACCTCGAAAATCCCCTGCTGTACGCCTAGCGGATCACGACCATTTTGATGACGCTGTCTTTCACACTTTGACCTGTGTCCTGCTCTGTCAAATGCCCTCTCAAAATCACGCTGTGTACCCACTGCATTCCCCTTTAGGTCGTTGGTTGTCCAGGCGTGTTCTGTGCTGGTGATGCAGCAGCTGTGGGCTGTGAACGCACGGCTTACACCGCAGGTGGGTTTAGTTTTCCCCTGTATCTGGCTGATGAGGGCACTGCACTTCTGCTTGCCTAAACTTGCATGTGGCCCACTAGATCTTCACAGTGAATGGTCTTGCTTTCGTGTGCATTGATCTATCTTTCGGCTTGACAGATATTGATGGGGACTATTGTGGCAAAAAACATCGCGGCACTGCTCGAGGGTGCCCACATTATTTTGCTTACGACCACTGCAGATTTGATGGGGACTATTGTGGCAAAAAACATCGCGGCACTGCTTGAGGGTGCCCACCAAGGCAAGACTGCTCAGCTCCACTCATTCCCAGGGGTGAGCTGCTCTGTGCAATAATAAGCCATTTTCTCCGGTAGCCTCATGTACACGCCAGGAGGAGCTGTTGCTGAGCAGTTGCCCTTGCAACTTTTTCTGATTGAATGGAGGCCACACGACTTGCTCACTACAACAGACGTATGTATACTCTATGCGTATGTCTGTGACTGCGTGTGTGTATGTATGCGTGTGTGCTTTTTTGTGACTGGCTGTACTAGTAACAGCAAAACAAATGGTGGCATGGCTGCATCAGAAAAACTTTGTAACGTACAATGGGGAGAACGATGGTGGGAGCTTGTGTGACATCCAGTTCCCAACCTCCCTTCTGTGATACACCCTGCGCCATCGTGCTTTGCTTGGTTTCCCCCTTTTGAAACAGGGAGCAGTCACAGGTGTCAAGTGGTTGGCGCAGAGCTTAAAGGAGGCCCCGACAATAGCAGACATCAGCTTGTACAAATACAGTGGAATCCTGCAGGTGTGCATCTTGTGAAATGATGATTAAATAAATTATGCAGAATGTCTAGTAGGATTAACGGTGGGCGCTGCAGGCTTGTACTCACAACTGAGCCAATCCGTGAGGCATCACGCACGCAGGATGGTGTGAAGCAGGTTGCTATTCTATTTCTGGTGTATACTAGTAGTAAATTTGAGCGCAGGACACGTTTTGATATAGCAGCACAGATAGTCAAATGTTGCATAGCATAGACAGAGAACAGTTTGTGTAATTCACAGCTCAAATCATTTATGCAGAATGCCTAGTAGGCTGCATAGCGTAAGAAAGAAAAAGTGAATAGTATTCTGGTGTGTGTGCGTGCAAATTGCAGTTCAATTCTCTAGTACTGACGGGACCTGTGGCGGCACTGGCCAAATTGGCCGTGGAGTACTTTCAACTTGGTATTGCAAGGAATGACCCGGTCTTGACAAGGTAGGTATTGCATAGAAGGTATTGCAAGGTAGGTATTGCAAGGAATGACCCGGTCTTGACAAGGTATGCTCCTGCTGGAAAAAGGATTGCGAGAACAAAATTATTTGGCACTGGCCAAATTGGCTGTGGAGAACTTTCAACTTGGAATTGCAAGGAATGACCTGGTCTTGACAAGGTAGGCTCCTGCCGGAAAAAGGATTGCGAGAACAAAATGATTTGTTCCTCGTTGCCTACTTACATATGGACAATGATGCTTGCTGCAAATGAAAGTGACGCAATGCTGGCCACTGCTGTACATTACTTACAAAATGCGACGCGCATTCATGCAGGATCTGGTCCTTTCTGGAGGCCACAAACACAGCCCTTGCAGCCGTCCCTATTATGGTTAGTTGCAAGTGGAAGGAGGTCAAGGCACTGGCCGCTGCATACAAATTGTTCTGATAGCAGTTGCTGTATCTATAAGCACCTTCACGTGAGGATTGTGAAATTAGTGCAGATGCAGTATTGTTCGCTCAAAGAGGAAGGCAGGAGAGAGAGACCTGCATACTTATATCCCATCTATAGATGATCAAGAGGGCTGCTGTAGCAGTCTCATAGCACTCTGTTGCAGTCTTTTTGTGAGTATACACCCAGATGTGTGTAAGAAAATTTGGTTTTTGGTGTACAGCTGGAAAATGTATTTATTGCTACCTACATAATGTATTTGAAAAAGGAACCTGTTGCTGGCATCCTTGTACGGAATTTCCCAGTTTGTAGCTGTACTTGACCTTCAAGCTTGCGCATCTTTGTATCAACTGCGTTTTGTTGTAACTATGGCAAGAAATGAGGCAGCATGTATTAATTTATGACGTGAATTCGTTTTGGTTTTTATTATTACCTCATACAAGATCCTTTTAGGGCCAGTAGGGAGTAATTTAAGCACTTACACTTGGTGGTATTAAAGGAAAAGGAGCCACTTTGGTACCGGGTACTGTAAAATTCCTCCGCCACAAAGACTGGGAAAATTTTTCAACGGGGATCCTCAGCAGGAGGGTTGTAGGCTTGACCTGAGACCAGGTCCTGATGAGAGTTAAGAATATTTCTGGAAAGGGCACGTCTGGTATGGACAAGTTTGGCAGCGTAATTGACAGAATGAACATGAAGCTTGGAAGCAAGTTTCTGAACTCTCTGAGCATCAAGATCCAGCTCCTCAAAAGGCTCCAGTGTGTGAATGTTGTAGATGGTGCCATCCATTCCCAAAAGGATCGTGTGGAGGTTAACGAAGACTCCTTAAGGATGGTGCAGAGGCTTTTGTGCAGTTGCTGCGCGGCGCTCAGCTGGTTCTGCAGTCTAGTGTCCTCACAGCTACTGCACTTGATCTTGAGGTGGACGTTGCGATGAAGTATGCTGAGATCTTTGGATCGATGCTGGCTGGGGAAAGTGGATCTGCTGGTGGCAGATGGCGATGCTGCTGAAGTGGTCTCCCTCAGTTGCTCCCTGCCACTCCTAAGGTTTTACGCCCCTCTTCATTGCTAGTCTGTTGCTTTTTTGATTTCACGGAGATGGAGCAACCAGTACAGCATCTGGACGCCTGAAGGTGAACCTGTTTTTGTCTGAGAAGCGAGGTGGAAAGAGCTACTTTGGTATAATGCTAGTTTCAGCTGTCAGGACCCTAAAGACTTTGCATGATAGCCAGCCCCTCACTGCTGCCTATATTCATGGAGACGAAGCAGGATCCTAGGGAGCCTTTTTTGCTGATGGCTTTCATGATCATGCTCCATGCTAGGTTGTGCCTTGTTAGAAACAATTGATGCCATAAAGGAATAGCATAAGGATCCGCCACCATTCTTCACTGCACTATTCTTCAGGGCCTTTAACTCATTTCTTTCCACTTTTTGGGTTTTGTGACATAGTCTACCTACTCTCACACTCTCAAGACATTTAAGGAACCGGTCGCTTTTGATCCTCAACTTGTTGTCAAGAAGCTTGCCTCCAAGCTCCATGCCATCCCAAGTGTATTTTTCAATCTGTCAACTATGCTGCTGAATCTGCCCATATCAGACGCTTTCTGCTTACTTTGGGCTTTGGGCTTTGGGCCTGAGACTCTGTTTCTTCTCTCTTTTGTCTGACACGGTAGGATGCTGCTAAGACGGCTCAACCCGTAATAGCGTTCTTTCCTATTCCATGCATGCCGAAAAAGTTTACACTAAGGTGTCACGCCCATTTGTTGGCAGTGACGATTCGTGTGATTTGGTTAGTTGATTTTCAGTTGAGGTTATTTTGCCGAGTCTAATAACTAACACGCTATACGAACATGCAGAGGTCGACTCCCTTCTCAGCAACATGCAAGCTGGCTTTCGTTAAACACGACACAGTTCAACAACTCCAAAATGTCCTAATGACTCTGGAAGATGCAAAGCTTTATAAACAAGACATCAATGCTCTCATTGTATACTTCACCTCTGCATTTAATACCACAGATCATGACAAACTGCTCATTATGATGTTTGATCTGGGATTTCCAACAAACGCCATAGATGTATTAAAAAACTCTACTATCAAGCACACACCAGGATCAGGCTGCCTTCGGGCTGCACACGGGAGACATCCCAGTTGAAAGAGGAACAATTTAAGGAGGCACACTCTCTCCATTCCTGTTCCTGATATACATGGAGCCGCTGCTTCGCTGGCTCCATGCAGGCAACAGGGGATACATGCACGGCCATGCTGATACCAACACACCCAACACCAAAGCCATAAACTGCACCAGCAGTGGGGCTTTTGCAGATGACCTGATCTGTCTCTCCGGCTCCTACCAAAATCTCCGGCTACAAGCCATTAAACACACCCAATACGTAGATTGAGCTCACCTCATAATCTCAGGCAAAAAGACGAAGGTGACTTGCATGTACCATATCGATGAGAATAAAATTCTGCGTGGCAACACTTCAGTGGCCGACTTTGCACACCACCAGCTGGCCAACAAGGTCTTAGTACAAGGCCAAGCAGCATAGTTCCTTAAGCCTGACGATCCTAAGCTATGGATGTGCACTTCAACTGCACAGCTCCGATAAGATAAACTACAATACGGCTTGGGATGCTCTTTCTTAAGAATTGAATATCACTACAAAAACGCCCTTGCACTTATCACTAGCCTGATTAATAAGGCAAAGCATGGTAGGCTCACCAAAGCTCTCCTCAAGCGTCAAACTCAGCAACTAAAAACTGCGGCACAAGGCCACTTGGGATCTCAGTGTCAAACACCAGGTTACCTTCAAAAGCAATTACAATATATGTTAAGAGCGCAGCGATACGTTAGCACCCATGATAGCAATTTGCGTCTCACACTCCAAGGACAACCCATTCTCACAGAAAGTTACGACAGTATTACAAACGCACTCTGGGCACCCAACCTGCCTACTCTGGAAACCCTAATTAACCACATTGCATTCTCTTTTATGGACTCCGAGATCTCCAGCCTTTCAAGGCTACTTAGCCTAGACGGCACACACATACTATATGGCAACAACCTCAAATTCAAGTGTGGCAGTAAAATAAAAACGGGACAAATTCTTGCAATGAACAGGCTTGCCTCTCTGTAGCTCAGGGAATATAACCCCCCAGCTCAACAGTGACTTACATAAAAACAAGGACACGACACCTAACAAAGAAGAAAGGGTGAGGAAAATCAATGCTACTCCTTTAGATGCAAGTAAGGCTTATACTCCCATGGGATGGGCCTGGTCAAACGTACAGGTTTTGCAACGCCAACAGATTTAAACTCTTGCTCGGCGAACATTCTCCACAAGGAGAACGAGATACACAATTCAGAGGCAGACAGAAAGTATGGACATTGATCCAGGCTGCTTTAACACGCAACCCAATAATCAATCCCGCCAAACACAAACCAACAACAACCCAACATCACAACCTACCAAAAGACAGAAGAGGAATCCCGTCCACTTCATGGAACTCAATGAAAATCCCACTGCTTCAATACCTAATTCTCCAGAGCCTCTGCAACCAGATGAGACTGCGGCAACCAAAATATAAGTTATAAACATTGCGACGCGGCTCTTTTTGGCAATGTCAAGGCCTGTAACACAACTCTCAAGTATGACTAGCAGATTCAGGAGGTGTTGGACTGGCAGCAAATAAGCAAACCTAAACGTAACACCAACGCAACTTCACAGACGCAATACAAAATCCAACTACAACCTGTCACTATTGAAAAATGGGCGTTACCCTTGTTCCAGAGCACAGGGCTGACAGCAGCAAAAACAGAGCCCTTTCCAAGAAGCCAAAAGGTAGACGATTGCTGCCAAATCTGCTGGAGCCTGGTCAGCCGAGAGCATCCAGAAAGAGAGGAAAGCTATGATGATATGCCACAATGTGATATTGCCAACGCACCTACCATTGGAAATGTCTGACCGATCTGAGTGCTTGCTCACACACTGCAAGGCAAGCCGCTGAAAATAGTGGACTGGCACTGTCCAGCCTGTACTGACCTAACCCAAGCGGAAAAGGACACCAGAAAATCCTTTGCAGAAGAAAAAGAAATGATAAAAGTGTTCCGGCAACCCACATGGGAAGCAGCAGAACTGCTTTTAGCCAACCCTGACTTCAAAGCCTATGTAGATAGCTATGAAAATGCTGATACTAGCACTCAGCTAAATGCCCAATCAGAAGACCAAGAATTTGATAATCTTACAAAGCAAGGCTATGATGGTTGTACCCCCAGCAATTTGAAATATGTGTGGGACTCGTTGCAAGGCCAAGACATCAGAGACAAGGCAATCTTTGTCATGAACACTGTCAATCCCCAAGTAGACAAACAACCCACCTGGAAATGTGAGATCTGGGTGCGGGATGTTGATCTCCAGAAGCCAGGATCCAATAAAACTCAGAGAGTAAACCCAAAATCCCTGAACACATAACCCGCTACAGACATCGGTAATAGCGATACCATCACTATCAATCCTGGAGGCAGCGGCCCCACACTCACCATCAATAGAGCTGAACTTGCAGCTGTGCTAGTAGCGGTACAATAAAAAGGCCACACTGAAATTGCAACAGACAGTGCCTCATCTCTCTTCCAGGTTAGAAAACAGCTATTGAACCCAATGGCTGTACGCCACCACTTGCACAGGGAACTACTCAAGGACATTGTAATTCTAATCCAATCCTCACCTTCTCCGTCACTTTCTACAAGGTGAAATCTCACTTTGGTATTATTGGCAATGAGGGTGCAGACCACCTAGCACACAAAGCAGCAGTCAATCAAATTTCTGACATTTCTCTCTCCCGCCAGCTACTGACCCCTTCTACAACCTGTTCTGGCTGAGCATTCCAAACAAAGTTGGCTCCCATGCAGAAGAGCTACGAATTTTGACTAACCTGCAAGACAAGTTAAAACATCACATGCACGCCCACCATTACCTTGGTGAAGCTAACACGGATACACTGCTTTACAGGCTCTGGCACAAATTGTATGATACGCCCGAGCGTGCAGCACAGCCCGACTCTCACACGCAGCAGCCTAGTGCAAAGCCCCTTGCTCAACTCAGTAATACATTCTGGTCCATGCCAAATGTGACTTTTAAGGAGCAGGAACAAGTTCTTAAGTACAGGACGGACACGATACACACAGACAAACATACCAAACGGTTTGGCCATACGACAGGGCCTGCCACATGCCCTTTGTGCGGAGGATCAGACAGCGCTCCACACATACTTCTTAGGTGCAACAACCATACTCTGAAACGAATGCATATAAACCGACACCACCACGCAGTTAGCCTTTGTGGTGAAGAGATCAGTAGAGGCAAGCTGGGCTCAGCAATTGTTACAATGGATGCTTGTAACAGTGAAAAGTTATCTGACCTTAACATTGAACCCCCCGACGACATTGAAAGAAACCTTCCTGACTGGGTTTTCCCAACACAACAAAACCTTCCACATAACATACATCAAAGCCGTCCAGATGGCGTGTTAGTTATGCCCATTGAGGGAAGAGGCAGGCATTTGGATCCCAAACAGATCCCCCCAAAGGACAGAGACATACATCTTGTAGAATTCAGATTCTGCTCAGACATAAACCCGCAACAGACATTAGAAAAAGCGCACAACCAGCATCAACCCCTTATCCAGCGTCTACGAACAAGGAGCCTCCGAGGCATCTCTCGTAACAACCAAGTCACACTTCATGGTATACTTCTTGGAGTCGGGGGCACAATTTACAATCAGTACACCGTAACTCCTCTACTAAACTTAGGTGTCCCCACGCACAAAGTGCACCAACTAGCTACTAAACTGCACTGCCATGCAATAAAAAGCTTGAACAAGATTACGAAAACAAGACACAAAATACACCTTAACAACAACAGTGATAATGGGGGTTCTGATGGGGGGGGTACTGGTAGAGCGAATGGCTTCAGGAGGGCTAGACGCAGGCCGGATCGCATGGCTGACAACCCGCCGGATCCTCATTAGTCTCTGTTGTTTCTCTTTTTCGTTTTTTGTTATTGTTGGGGATCTGGCTTGTGTGAGCACTAGTTTAGAGCCTTTCCTTAATGCACGCTGGTGACTTCCAGCGTAGACTTTTACATTTACTTTTATACAGTAGCTTGCATCTGCAACATAGACGGAAAATGCAAAGGTATGCTTACCCCTGAGCGTTGCAACGTTCTTCAAAGGGCTTTTAAAAAGGCAAAGTACAGCGGCTGACAACATCCACCCACCCCCCATGAATCTTGCAACAGAACTCGTAGGCATCATCACACGCCGAGATATTACACACAAGCCAAAAATACATTCAACACTGGAGTGAACACCCAAGAGATTAGGCCTTCGGGGCAGATTAAAGCAAACGCCTTCTCCTCCAAGTTCACTGGTTTCTCTATTTGCCATCCCATTTACCATGAATGCACCATGTATTTAGCAACAAGACATGCAATTTACTCTGCTGCCCTTAGCAAAGAGGCAACAGCTACCTTCATGTTTCTTCCCTCCTATAATAAAAGAATGACCACCAATCCCTACACATCGCTCTACCGCAGATTCCTGCACATTTGAAAACTTTTGGGCTCCATACCATCACACCGACTCCAAATGCAAATGTATCCTTCTGGAACACTATACAGAAGCCCCTTCCCAAATACACTTGGGATATGCACATCATTGCCGTATGGAATACTAAAGTCAGAAACGGTCTTAATGCTTGCAACAAAAACTGGCTAATAGAGCTTGACAAAGAAATCCAGGCAAAGTAAGAATTCAGTTGCATTCATAACAAACCCTACCCCTCTGCACTTAGCACTGAAAAGACTCCTGGCCTTAATAAAGTAAACGAACTACCTAGCGACCACCTTCATCAAACCCCACAAGGCCCCCAAGATAAAATAAGTACCCTGGACCCACCTCAGAGCTCTGACAAAGCGACCCAACACAGCTCCAGCCCAAACCAGATCCGTAAAGTACAAGAAAGGCGGGACTGGACCTACACTGATGGCAGCCTTAAGAAATACAAAGAGGGGCAAGAAACAGGATCAGATGTATACCAACCTTGCTTAAATGTATCCCATTAAGTGAACTTAAGAGGCTTAGGTATCACCAATACCATCTCACGTTCAGAGCTAGCAGCTGTAGCAGCCGCAATCATTCAAAGATACTCCCATATAGCCACAGATAGTCTAACCTCAAAGCAGCTCTCACACCCAAACCTCCACCGCCACCACATCCAGGGAGATGTCCTCCAATCCATTGCCAAATCAATCCACCAGTCACCATCGCCCATTCGTTTCCACAAAGTCAAATCCCACGCAGATACTATTGGCAATGAATATGCTGACGCTCTTGCTAGAAAATCAATCACAACCTACTCTGACGTTGCGGATACCTTTATCAAAACAGCTAGCCCTGAGGGAAATTCCTTTTACAACATCTACTGGCTTGCAAAAGAATATGAAGAACACCAAATCAACAAAATTAACCAAACACAGCCCAGTCACCTACCTCAAGGCTTTGGGCTTTGGTACCTTTCCAATTACCATGACGCCTTGCAAGCACACATGCACCCCCTCCACAAATTAGGAAACGCCAATACCGTAGCAAACTACCATGAATACTACCAGACCCTTATCAAAAATGGCATGCCAATGGAGCCGCTAGCAATGCTTAACGCTTACCTAAGAGCGTCCTACTCATGTCACTGTTAAAACCAAATGCAAGAGTTTGCTGCAGATTTTAAGCATAGGATGAGAGGTGTTTGGAGAGACGCTGAGTTGGTGGACCCCAACACGCACAACAACAAACTGGCCACCTATCATTCTTGGTTTGCCATCCCTTTTCCTAGAAATGAGCGTATGCCGATTAATGTACCACGGTATCTCCATCTTGATCTGTCCAAACATGTTATGCGCAATATAAGTAGATTCTGCTTGCGTGCTCATACTTTGAAAGTTGAGGCAGCAGCGTGGCATGAAGATGGTTCTTGCGTATGTGACCAATGTCCTGGTGAAGATGAACATGCATGTTCAGAACGAGGTGCATGCTCTTGTAATTTGCCAAGACCATCGAGTTTGTGAGCTGAAGAAACACTTTTCCTTCCTGTTTACACCTTTTTTTGAGGACTTTTCAGCAGCCCAACCCTTTTTACTGCAACAGGTCAACAACCAACTTGTTCATGATTTCCTTTCTCAGCAGAACAATAGACTTTTTCTTTTTCTTTCTGAGCTTATGAATTTATTTGTGGCTGGCCGAGACCATTCAGCATCCGATCAGCCAAACAACCTGGCTGAAGGTCACCCCCCATTGTAACCATTGTTAAAACCGATTGCATCATAATGAAGTACAGAACAGGAACCCTGTACGACCAAATGCATGCGGTATGTTTTAGCAGTCAATAAGCCTAACTTGCCCCCTCTGCCCTCAATTAGACAGTACCTTGCATATCCTTTCTGGATACCAACACACGCAAATAAGAATTATTATCACAGTGAACGGTTGGCTATGCAGATTCTTCAAGTTCCCAATACAGCTGAAACTAGGATTATACGTATCAGAGTGGCTCTTTCCACCCCGCTTCTCAGACGACAACAGGTTTACCTCCAGCCGTCAGGATGCTATACTGGTTGCTCACATCTCCGCGAAAACAAAAGGGCAACAGACTAGCAATGAAAAGGGGCGGGTTCTTACGAGTGGCAGGGGGCAACTGAGGGAGAATGGGAACACTTCTACAGCACCGCCAGCTGCCACCAACAGATCCACTTTCTCCAGACATCACCAACCCAACGTGCACGTGACATTCACCTCATCAAGATCAAGTACTGTGAGGACACTAGACCGCAAAACCAGCTGAGCGCCACGCAGAAACAGCATAAAGGCCTCTGCTCCATCCTTCGAGGAGCCTCCGTTACCCTCCACACCATCCTTTTGAGACTGGGTGGCACCATCTACAACAATCATACGGTGGATCCTTTTAAGGAGCTGGGTCTTGATTCTTAAATAGTTAATTAACCTGCTTCCAGCTTCATGTCCATTCTGTCAATTACGCTGCCAAACTTGTCCATACCAGACGCTTTCCAACTCTGCTATCAATTCTCAGTAGGAGACGGTTTCAGGTCAAGCCCTCCTGTTCCCCATTGATATTGTTTCTTTTTATTTTGGTGGAGGAGTTACGGTATCCGGAACTAATGTGACTCTTTTTCCTTAGCTAATGTGGGAGTGGTTTTTCACTGCTTGTCATGGGCTTCGCCAATTTTTCAGCGTCGCTAGAGACGCTCCAACACTTGTCACAGCCTGCGTAGTTTTTTTATTTAGTCTTAACTAGCTACAGCCTCACACAATAAACGACATTCACTTTTGGGCCTCTTGATTATGATATAATCAAGACTTGGCTCCAAGCTCCATGTGTAGGGTTGGCCAGAACCATATATATATACGGTGTGTATACGATTTTTTTGGCAGGAAAATCACCAATTATACGGTCCTATACGGTGTATATAGTATACGGTTCTGGCCAACCCTATCCATGTGCAGTTTTCCAACTCAAAGCGCTGCTTCTTCTCCATAGCATGGCCTGAGACCAAGCAATGCCTTACAACGGCAACATACTGGAAAAAGGATGTCTTGTGACAGGACCTCCTTTCTCCAGTATGTTGCCGTCGTAAGGCATCGGTCTCAGGCCAAGCTCCATTGAAGTTACTGTCTTTCAGTGATTTAGAAATCTATAGGTACTTTCGGTGGTGGAGTAATCTCCATTGGGTATCCTGTACCAACCTGTTGGGTAGCTGCCCTGAAAGCCTAGCGGCCCGTGGTCAGGCCAGACTCTTCGGGGTCGCGGGTTCGAATCCGCCTGGTAGCGTGAATAGTTCGCTGTCCGACAGCAACGTCTCCGTTTCCGTAATCCATGCTTGTGGTGTCATCACCCTTGCGTAGTTTTTCTTTTCCTTTTCTTCTATCCTGTACCAAAGTTCTTAGGGTCAAGGAATTAAAAGATACAAGCTTGACGACCAGCAGCGGAGTATCACACGCTCTTATGCTGCAGGAAGCACGCTGTTCACTGCCGCCCTGGATACCGCTTGAGTTGGACACGACAGTAAAAGTGGGAGTGGAGCCAGTGGCGATCCTGAGTGCATAAATTCCAGTATACCACCCTCTAGCTTTCTGTTTGACTGCAATTTGCCGAGTTGCAGCTGCTATGTGGCCTACCCATGGCCCATGCCAGGACTGTGCAGACTAGCTCTTATAAGACTTAAATGACCCTCTCTCGGGAGGTGACCTCACTATCACAGGCAATGGCCTTTACTTGGGATCCTATTGACTGCTAATGTTAATCAGGAACAAGAAAGATGTAAATGTGACACACAGGGTTTCTGAGCAATTATTGAGACAGCTCAATGGTTGTGCGTGCACTTTAGGTACTGGTAACAGGCAAAACCAGATTGTTTGCAAAGTCCTTAGGGAGTGTGGAACTTTGTGTGGGTACTGTACAAAAATGGTAGTTTGATCAAGGAAAGGGACAGGTGGGGACCCTTGCTTGATTTATTATCTTTTGGTCAATAGTCTTGGACAAATTTCAGGTTTTCTTTCCCGGCCGCAACAGAGCAGAAGCCCTCTCACTCAGGTAGCCCCAAGCAGCCCTGCACAGAAAGTAGCAAATAACCGTGAGGCCTTTTTTCTAGCGTTCACTCAGGTGACCCCAAGCTGTTCTAAACAGAAAGCAGCAGATAATTATTGTAAGGCCTTTGCTTCAGGCTGTCCACGACGCGTTGCATTTCATCTGTCACAAAGCCATGCTAGCGCATCATCAGATATGAGTGCACCAAACAGTGAATCACCTAAATCTCTACCAGTACTTTCCTATTCACCTTTCTTAAACACGTGCGCAAGCAAACGCTCGCACCTGACAAAAGGTCTCTTAAATGTTACGGGGTCATAATCTGTAGCTTGGAGCTCCCAGTCCTTTCCAAAGACATGCACACGTCGGGTTTCACGACTGCAGGCAGCAACGTAGTAAGGCAGCAACGTAGTGAGGCAGCAACGTAGTGAGGCAGCAACGTAGTAAGGCAGCAACGTAGTAGTTGTAAATCCCAGAAATGTCCGACTTTACTAATCTATCTGATCAGGCCAGGTGTATGATGGCAGCTCGCACTTCCATGATCGTGACAAAGGCCAACAAAGGCCAAAAGCAGCCGTGCGC
>Ga0307974_1000652_pt1:0-2500 | contig 22122 bp, 24 predicted proteins | sample OrgLakmetagen784_FD_201812 | JGI IMG/M metagenome (GOLD analysis project Ga0307974, IMG submission 201812) | Saline water microbial communities from Organic Lake, Antarctica - #784 | ecosystem: Environmental > Aquatic > Non-marine Saline and Alkaline > Saline | place: Antarctica: Organic... | reverse complement strand
CTTTCCAGTGTATTGCGTGTACATGCGTATGGCATTGCACATATAGTCACCCTTTTTGTGCTCTTTTTGGCAGTGCAGTTGCGCAGCTTGTTATGGTATTGAGAGCTGACAGTAAGTGCCTGTGCTGTATCACTTGATGTACCAGGCTATGCGCATCAGTTTTTTATGTTGTAAAGATATAACTAAGTACTTAGAGTATGCCTTGCAAACTGCAACACACTTTCTCTCTCTCTCTCTCTCTCTCTCTCTCTCTCTCTCTCACACACACACACACACACACACAATCACACCTACCTCTAAAACACAGGCAAAAGATGGCACCATGAACTTGAGTGAAACCTTAGAGGAAGTCCTACACATAATCAACTGCACGCCAGACGATGTCCGCCGTTTTGTGCAGCAGCATCCACCTGAGAAGCGTTTGACTAAGGTACCGTGTGTGTGCGTGTGTGTGTGCGTGCAGGCGTGTGTGTGTGCGTGCGTGCGTGCGTGTGTGCGTGCGTGCGTGTGTGTATGTGTGTGTGTGTGTGTGTGTGATGGATGCTACTGTACAGAGCGGCAATACCGAGCGGTATTGCTTTGAGTGGAGTGAGGGATGTGCGTCAAAAGAACTAGTTTGTACCTCATTACTTGAAAATTAATGATCATTAAAGTGTGCACGCATGCATGTAAACGCACACACACACACTCACACACACATACACACACATACACACATACACACATACACACGCACACACGCACACTTACGCACACACACACATACACACATACACACATAACATACACATTCTGGCCACTGCAAGAAAAAGGTCCCAGATACCGTATGTCTGAAACCTTTACACTTTTGATCAGGGATGTTCTATACAGCGTTTTTAATAATATGGCGTATTTTGCATCTTGTAATAACGCGTATTTACCGTATTGAATGTTCCAACTGACCGTTGACACATCTCTACTTCTGATCAGCCTTTCCTGCAGGGCATCGTGAACCTGATCAGACGCTGCAGAGAACATTGAGCGTCCCATCGGACCGTATGACACACTCTACTTCTGATCAACCTTTCCTGCAGGGCATCGTGAACCTGATCAAGACGTTGCAGAAAAGAGGGGTGGCCGTGTACATGATCAGCGGGGGGTTTCGAGAAGACATAATGCCCATTGCCAAGTTCCTCGGCGTGCCAAAAGAAAACGTGTTTGCAAACCGCATGAACTGGTGCGTTTGGGCATCTGTCCAAGATATCGACATTTTGTGGCCAAGATCTTAGGCGTGCAAAAAGGAATTGTGTTTGCAAATCGCATGAACTGGTGTGCGTGGGAATCTGTCCAGGATATTGACATTTTGTGGCCCAGATCTTAGGCATGCAGAAAGAAATGTGTTTGCGATCCGCAGGAACTGGTGCGCGTGGAAATCTGTCCAGGATTTGAACGTTTTGTAGCTAGGATCTTGGGCATGCAAAAAGAAAATGTGTTTGCAAACCGCATGAACTGGTGCGCGTGAGAGTGTCCAGTGGGTGTGCTGTACCTAACTCCTTAAACTGATTGTGCCTAACTCCTTAAACTGATTGTGCCTAACTCCTTAAACTGATTGTGCCTAACTCCTTAAACTGATTGTGCCTAACTCCTTACACTGATTGTGCCTAACTCCTTAAACTGATTGTGCCTAACTCCTTAAGCTGATCGTGCCTAACTCCTTAAACTGATTGTGCCTAACTCCTTAAGCTGATTGTGCCTAACTCCTTAAGCTGATTGTGCCTAACTCCTTAAGCTGATTGTGCCTAACTCCTTAAACTGATTGTGCCTAACTCCTTAAGCTGATCGTGCCTAACTCCTTAAACTGATTGTGCCTAACTCCTTAAGCTGATTGTGCCTAGCTCCTTAAGCTGATTGTGCCTAACTTCTTAAACTGATCGTGCCTAACTCCTTAAACTGATTGTGCCTAACTCCTTAAGCTGATCGTGCCTAACTCCTTAAACTAATTGTGCCTAATTCCTTAAACTGATTGTGCCTAACTCCTTAAACTGATTGTGCCGAACTCCTTACACTGATAGTGCCTAACTCCTTACACTGATTGTGCCTAACTCCTTATACTGATTGTGCCTAACTCCTTAAACTGACTGTGCCTAACTCCTTAAACTGATTGTGCCGAACTCCTTAAACTGATTGTGCCTAGAGGTAATGTGCCTAGAGGTAACGTGCCTAGAGGTAATGTGCCTAGAGGTAACGTGCCTAGAGGTGATGTGCCTAGAGGTAACGTGCCTAGAGGTGATGTGCCTAGAGGTAATGTGCCTAGAGGTAATGTGCCTAGAGGTGACGTGCCTAGAGGTAATGTGCCTAGAGGTAATGTGCCTAGAGGTAATGTGCCTAGAGGTGACGTGCCTAGAGGTGATGTGCCTAGAGGTAATGTGCCTAGAGGTAATGTGCCTAGAGGTGACGTGCCTAGAGGTAATGTGCCTAGAGGTAATGTGCCTAGAGGTGATGTGCCTAGAGGTAATGTGCC
>Ga0307974_1000649_pt1 | contig 22152 bp, 22 predicted proteins | sample OrgLakmetagen784_FD_201812 | JGI IMG/M metagenome (GOLD analysis project Ga0307974, IMG submission 201812) | Saline water microbial communities from Organic Lake, Antarctica - #784 | ecosystem: Environmental > Aquatic > Non-marine Saline and Alkaline > Saline | place: Antarctica: Organic Lake... | reverse complement strand
TACCTTGTTTTTATGAGTGCAGATGCATGTCTGATGGAGTGTTCGTTCAGTTTGTGTGTCAATTTTTTAATCTTATGGTAATCCAGATTAAGGTCTGCCAGAGGTTTGTCTGTATAGTCTATGTAGATAGTCCCCATGACTCCAACGAGGATCACGTGAAGCTTGACTTCCCTACATCCTTGTCTGTTTAGGTTGGCAATAAGCATGCTGTGCTGTGCTTTTGCTTTTTGGAGTTGGGGATCGGGCCTAGTGTCTTCACAAAATTTAAACTTAATCAGATGAACCTCCCACTGGTAAGGATTCAATTTCTTGTCTTTAGCAAGCTGTTGAAAGTTTGGGTTGCGGGTTGTTAAGCGAGAGGAGCACACAGTGCTAGGTAGAAATAGGATAGCGTCCGGACGAGAAGAGGCTTTAAAAGCATGTGCTGTTAGTTTTGGAAGCAACCAAGAGGGCAGTGGTTTGTTGGCAGTGTTTCTCAGATCTAGGCCTTGCTCTGATAGTTTATCTGCGCTGCCTACGCACGTCAGTGTAGGCAAATTGGTTGGCACCGCATGGTCCCTTTTGTAGGGCTTGGACAATCAGCACGCTTGCGGTATTATGGCGTTTTATGATCATGTTCTTCATTTTAGTGTGTTGGCAACCTGAGAGTATGTGAAGCGCACTATCAGTGCAAGGGCAGATGGGGCAGTTTGCATTGCCGTGTTTTTGATTAAAAGTTGTACCAGTGCGGTACCTCATGACATTACACTTTTCGTAGAATTTACTATTACTATTGTTCCAGAGAGCATTTGTGGCTTGTTTATTGACCAAAGGTCTTAGGTCCTTCCAGTAGTTGTAATACCCTGTGTCTGTTTTGGCACTCCCCAGTCTGATTGATTTGCACATTTCTGTTTTCAGCTCGGCCTTTAAGCAAATCAGAGAGTGCACGAAGCCTAGGTGTAGTTATCCCTCTTCCGCTGGGATTCTCATCGGTGTCTTTAGCCGCAAGCCAGTAAAGGTGTTTGTATGCATTACCTTCTGGAGCTGGAGGCTGAAAGTGCACGTCATGACCTCCGTCATGTAAGGCAGAGTGTTTGGCAATTGCATCTGCACGTTCATTTCCGGCAATGCTACTATGGGCTTTCACTGCATAGAAGCAGATAGGTTCTGGTGAAGCAAAAATCATAGATACAATTTGTTCTAGCAGAATTGAGTGCATATGGGCTCGTTGCATTTCAGGGAAGAGAAGTTGTTTTCTAATTTGGCTTAGGGAGCATGCACTGTCCGTTGCAATCTTGGTATACTTATTAGTAAGCGCTGCTGCAGTCCCTGTGAGCTCAGCTCTATTGATGGTGTTTGTCATTACCACGCCTCCTGAGTTCACATAACATTCAGCTTTGGTATGAGGGCAGTATACCCCTGCGCCTATACAGTTTTTGGCCTTGCCTATGCAACTTCTGTCAGTGTAGGCCCATAATTTTCAATTGGGGCACTTTAATTCAAACTGCTTATCGTCCCATGGCTGGAGGTGGACGTTAGAGCAGGGTTTACTGGTTTCATTCTGCTGTTAAGCTTTCCAGTAATGTGCTCAATACTTATAGTGGTGAGTTTGCGGTGGGTGGTTCAGGCTGATCTCAATTTACAGCCTCATTCAATTGCCTGCTGGACTGCTCAATTGCTGAGCGCATTCAAGGACTGCGTGGATGTGAGTCATATGCACGAGCTGTTCAAATTGGACGTGCTATTCCCATGCAAGTGAGTTACTGTGAGTATGAAGCATAGGAGAGGTGTTTGTGGAGACGCTAAATTCGTGGACCCAGACACGCATGACAACAAACCGGCCACTTATCATTCTTGGTTTGCCATCCCTTTTTTTAGTAATGAACGCATGCCATTATTGTACGACAGTATCTTTGTCTTGCTCTGTCCAAACATGTTATGTGCAATGTCATCAGGTTCCGCTTGCACACACATATTTTAATAGTGGAGGCAGCAGCGTGGCTAGAAGGCAGTTCTCTCGCATGTGTGACCAGTGACCCGTTGAAGATGAATGTGTCTAAAACGAGGTGCACGCTCTTTCACTTTGTCTAGACCATCGGGTTTGTGAGCCGAGGAAAAGTTTCTTCTTTTTGTTTGCCTATTTTTGAGGATTTGATACACCTTTTTTGAGGACTTTTCAGCAGCACAACCCTTTTTGCTGCAACAGGTCAATAACCTACTTTTCATAATTTCCTTTCTCAGCAGAACACTAGACTTTTTGCCTTTCTCTTTGAGTTTATGGATTCATTTGTGGCTGGCCGAGACCAGTCAGCAGTCGATCAGCCAAACAACTTACTGGCTGAAGGTCACCACCCATTGTAACCATCGAACTCGGTAGTACAGGCAAGCCGGATTTGGAAAAGCGAGCACAAATTAAGGCAAGAGGGCAAACAAGGCTTTCTGTCTAATGTGTTGCACTCTTGGTATTTTAACTCAATTCCTGCAAAGAAGTGATGAGACCAGAATGCCGACGAGATGGAGCTAATTCATACATTCTAGTAGGTGACCATCTTTAAAAACAAGGATACAAACTGAGCGACACTCCAAGTGGTGTTCACTGGAGTCATGGCTGGACATCAATTACAAAGATAAAACCTGTGGTTTACTGACCTCTCTCAGATCATCTAGGCCTGCATTTATGCATGGCGGCAACACTAAAAAACTCGCGCAGCAAAGTTATACCAAGTAGTAGTTGCAACATTGAAATTTGTTTCAAAATGACGCGTTTTGCATCACAGCTCCTGCTTAACCTTCCTAAAACAATGACAAATGCTGACACAACTACACAAACACTGCTAGACAGGCTGCCGTGCCTTTGCCTCCCCAGAGCTAGGGGAAACCACTCAGACATGCAGTCTGAGCACATACAATTGCACTGAGAGGTTCTTCTTGTCCAATATCAAGTCCACCAGAAGCTGGCAATAACAACAAACGGCTACGCCAGTAGAAATCACGGAAAAGTACACTGCCCTCAACCACAGCGCTCGCCCCTGCCAGACCTAAGGTGTGACATTTCCCCTAATCCTTGTTATCTTCAACCACTAATTTCGGCAAGAGGGGCTTTTAGGTGCCGGCACTTGAGCGCTTTTTCCCCACGACACGCTGGGTGTGCCAACACTGCCAGCGTGACTTTTACCTTGTTTTCCTTTTACTACCTCCATACCAAACTGGTTTTGCTGCAGTGCCTAGAAAGGGAAGCGAGACTTTAACCCATTTTTAAAATTTGTACAAAGGATTACTACTTCTTACGCAAATGAGTTCCATCCTTCAAATCCAAGAAAACAGGAATGTCAATAAAGGTGAGCATACATAACTACACAAATTAAATATGCTATACAATCCAAGTTTGGCCTCTCCTACACTTTCTAAACAACAACACGTTCTTCAATGATTTTCAAGCTCTCATTCCTAAAAACGGTCAACGAATGCCCTCAAACAATGGGCTGCTGGTCACTCTGCGCTTGCAACTGGGAGGCAACCTACCGTTTCATCACACTTCAAACCATCGCTCTGTTACAGACCTCTCTCCAAAGAATTCCGCTGTCAAAATTGCAAGCTGCTACAACAGCAGCACCCAAAACAAAAGAAGACCACGGCCCCCCTCACTCAGTTTCATTTTCACGCTTAATTTCATATCTCAAATGTCCCACAGCACAGGCCGTTGGATGCAGCATTACGTACGAAACACATGCCCCATCATCACCTCCCACCACTTCCTTGAGCACTGATGCCTGCGGAAGCAACGGCCTCCTCTGCTTCTTTGCCCAGGCCTTGCGAACCAAAGGCCAGCTTGATAGCACGAGCTGCCATGCGTCGCATCAACTGCAATTTGGCGGGCAGATTGTGTATTGATGTCACAACCACTTCCAGACATAGAACCCCCCCAGAGCGTTTTAATTAAACAATTACCCTGCAAGCTGGGATTCCACGTTGCCAGGCCAGCTGTATGACCAGCAGCAAAACTAGTCCATTCAATCTTTTTACGCATAAGTACACAGCAAGGGGACTTAAGTGCTCCCTACCTCAGCATGTCAGAAGCCGCATGTCAGAAGTCGCATGTCAGAGTCACATTTACACTAGCCAGTACCCTCCTACCAAGAAGCACACATTGTTAATCCATTCAGAAGGAGCACACAAACTCTGTCATTTTATCTACTGGCATCATTCAACACTCAAACCCATCCAAAAGCTCATACTCCCCTAGCTCACTGACCCATTCCAAAATAATATCAACTCGTAAGCCCTAGTCCCTCCCTGGGAGATTGCTGACCCTTGCAGGTCCCAGAGTGTCATGAGCGTCACAAACTCTACATTTATTAGAGGAACACAGCTAAGACCCACCTGGGAGCTCATGTTGCTGACCAGCTCTGTAGCTCCTGGCATTTGCATCAACCGCTGCAGGCGGGGCACGTTTTCAGACGTGATTTCCTGCAGCGGAAAGGAATGGAACAGGAAACAAAAAAAACCAGTATGATCGTGTCTCCTGTGCATTTTTAGGGGATACGTATCCACTGCAGTGGGGTACATTTGTTGGAAGACGTCATTCAGACATTGAAATACCCCTGCAAAAGAAACTATTAGACTTAGGGGGGAAAGGCTGATGAGTGTGTGTGTGTGTAAAGTACCAGCAGTGTGGGTAGCATGGGGGGAGTGCTATAGCACAACTGCAACCTTGTCCACATACTACATTCCTCAAACCCTTAGACCAAACCCCTCTTTATACTTGCTCACCAGCCCGCAACCCCATTCCTTACGTTAACCCCTCATTCTATCTCACCTGTAACTGCGCCACTATCTTTGTCACGTCCTGAGGAGTTAGGAGCCCAAATGGTCCCGTTCCTTGAAACAACGGCATCGCACCTGTAGCCAACCCACTGCTTCCCAACCCGGTTGCATCCCCCTATGTGTGTGTGCGTGTGTGTGTGAGTGCGCATGTGTGTGTGTGTGTTTGTGTGTGTTTGTGTACGTGTGTGGATGTGATTGCGTGCGAGAATGTGTGTGTGCACGGACATGCATGCGTGGGATTTTGCGTGTATGTCTGTGCATTGTGAACCTGTATACGCTTGCACACTCTGAGCGCGCCATTCTCTAGACCAACCTGCTGCGGCTGCTGCTGAGGAGTTGCTAGACTGCCCCCACCACTGGGAATGGTGGCACTGTTGCTGCTACTGCTACTACTACTGCTGCTGCTGCTGCCCACACTTCGACTTGAGAGCAGAAGGGTGTGAGAAGGGGGGTTGATGCGTGTACGTAAGGAGGTCATGAGGGCTTGGGCTCGTATTAGGGCTTCAGATTCCATAGGCTGCCACGGTACTAGCTGCTCAGCTAAGCTTATGTTTCCCGTCCTATGTGTGTGTATATAGTACAGATCAAGTATACGTTATTTTTACTCCTGCTTTGCATGTGTGCGTGGGCAGCATACTTGTTTCGGTAATGGTTTTTCACGCAAAGCATCCTTGCTTGTGTTCACACAAAGGTGGTTGCTCCTGAAACAGCACTCAAACACACGCTCACCTCTCAGCAATCCTATTGCGCACATCGCCCGCTGCTACTGCATCCACCATGCGTGCAATCTCCATCACGATGCTCTCTCGCACACCTCCAGCTGTGTCTGACAGCAGCCACTCTCCGAGCAGCCACAGTTGGGAGGGGTCGAAATCCTGCGTTCATTCTCATTTAGGTGGTTCCAGATTATCAGTACTTTAGTCATCGTGAGCAGCACCATGCTTTCAGTATCCACAGCTGGGAGGAAACAAGATCCCGCGTTTTTATCTAGGGTTGGCCAGAACCATATGTTTACGGTGTATGTAGGTATTTTTGGCGGGGAAATCACCAAATATACGATCATATACGGTGTAAATATACGGTTCTGACCAACCCTATTTATAATCATTCAGGACAAGTTGATGCTTTTATAACCTTGAGCAGCAGCCAGGCTTTAAGCAGGAAGGGGTCTGCATCTTGCGTACGTACTTGCATGTCTACATGTATGGAAACACATGTAATGCCAGGTTTCTGATGCTTTCTTAGCTGCACTGCAAGCACGCTAGAATGATCCTCAGAAGGCAGCACTTTCATGTAGAAGGCCTCGGTTCCAAGCCACGCATTAGCCACCCACATTACATCCACACGCACACCTGGATTACCTAGTTCGTAAAAAAACGACTTGCTCCTACAGGTTAATTTTGTTTTGGACTTGGTCAAGTACGTGTTTGTTTGTGATGGTTCACGAGAGACAACAGCTCCTCCTACTGACATGAGAGATCCCTGGAAGTGCTTTGCTGCGCACACTGGAAATGTGTCCGCTTCCAATCACGTATTCCTAGGGTTTGCCAGAAAAATATATCTAGTGTATATGCGGTGTTTTTGGCATGGAAATTACCACATATACTATCATATATGGTGTGTATATATGGTTCTGGCCAACCCTACGTATTGCACTTCTAATTCTAACCCAGTCGCAGTAGGGGAGCCCAGCCTTATTTCGACAAGGTCAAAGGCATAGAAGCAGTTTTTGTGGCACGCACTTACAGTCTAGGCTTGAGACGAGGCACACGCACGCACATGCATATGAGCACGCACACTCACACATACACACTCACACACAAATCTCACATACACCATACACGCACACACAAAAGCACGCACAACACACACACGTACACACACCTGTGACTTGGAGCCTTGTTCCATCAGGTTCTCCAGCCGACTCCAACGGAACTGCCCGTTCTTCAGCATCAAGTCTTCAAAACTGCCACGCAGCTCAGGAGCCGGGTCTGTTAGTAAGCGGCGTGCCATGTAAGGGTATGCCTTGGCCAGCAGCTTGTACCTGTGGATTCAATCAAGGCATTGGCGGTGTTGTTGGAGGCGTGTTTATACAGGCGGTGTTGTTGGAGGCCATGTTGTTAAAGGATCAGCTCAGAGCAAATAGTCTGAATCCAAGTGCTGGTGAACTGGCTAATGTAGATAAACATACATATTTATGTACATACAGCCACCAAGGCATAACCTACGTCAGACGCTCTCTGAGTGTGAGCAGTAAGGCAAGAGAGCAGGTTGTGCATTTTCATACTTTTGTGCAAATACAACACACACACTCACACACGCACACACACACACATGTTCTCAGTGAGCAGCAAGGCAAGAGACTAGGTTGTGCATCTTCGAACTTGTGCAAATACAACAAACACACACATGTTCACAGTGAGCAGCAAGGCAAGAAAAGAGCAGGTTGTGCACCTCCCATCTTGTGCAAATACAAATACAGCATACCTACACACATGTTCTCAGTGTGCAGCAAGGCTGTGTAGTCCCTTACTTATACAAACGCAGCACAAGTACACAACATGCAGCGGGTTCGTGCATGTTGGTACACGTTGAAACATGTAATACCGTATGTCTATCATGTGTACAGTGTTTCGTATGTCATGTTTGTGCATGTGCTATACGCATGTCGGAGCACTGATACGCAACTTACCCGTAATATGTCTATCATGTGCAAAGTGTTTCGTATGTAATGTTTGTGCATGTGCTACGCATGTGTAAAGTGTTTCGTATGTACTGTTTGTGCATGTGCCACACATGTCGGAGCACTGATACGCAACTTACCCGGGGTCTGCTTGTAGGGCCAGGCCCTCCAGGACTGTCAATGACCTTAGAATGAGGGCATAATACGCAGGTACATGGAAGGGGAACCTGCACAAGGAACGCACGGTGTTGTGGTGGGAGCGTGCACGGTGCTGCTGTTCCAGGTACATGGAAGGGGAACCTGCACAAGGAAAGCCCTGCACAAGGAACGCACGGTGCTGTGGTGGGAACGTGCATGGTGCTGCTGCGGTTCCTTTGCAGTCGGGCTCATGACTGTGATTCGATATGAGGACCTTAAAGAATGCAGGCATGTGGAAGCATGATCTCAATGTGAGGACCTATAGCATGCAGGCACGTGGAAGAGTGATTTCGATATGAGGACCTATAGCATGCAGGCACGTGGAAGAGGCAGGCACGTGGAAGAGGTGCCGGCACAAGGAAAGCACAAGGTGGGAACCCGCAAGATGCCGGGTGTGGGCGTATGTGGGTGTGAGCAAGTACCAGCATGTGTGGGTGTGGGCAGGTATGGACGTGGGTGGCTGGATGTGAGCAACATATATGACGGTTTTGGTCCCTTTCCTACCTGAACAGCACGTCACCAAGGCCATCCACGATGGCCTTAAAGTTCAGCTGCTCCACGGACTGATCCAGGACGTTATCAAAAAATGCAGCCAGGGCAGGGGCAATGGGGCTCGTGTCCACATCCCGGTCCATGAACTCTGTATGTGCACGAATGAAATAGGAAAGGAGGCATCTTGTTTCTTTCAAAGATCCACAGACACACTAACACCTCCTAGTCGCACACATGCACACACAGCATCATGATTGTGCGGCACCTCAGTCCATGTTATTTTAGAACGTTAATACACAAGCAACGTTTCTTTAAAGCACGCACGTACATTCAAATCATATACAGCGGTATATGTTATATGTATATTAGTGTGCTCATGTGTGCGTGTGTGCATGAAACTTCCTGGTCAGTGACCTGTGTGTGCACCCACAAAGCTTGCGTCTTTTTGCGCCTAGGATGATCAATTTAAGGTCAAAAGGTCATGTATGCCATCAAAGAGACAAACACCACAGAGCATGCGACCTCTCAATCCAAACAAGCTCCGCACGCTTAAAAAGACAAGGATAGTTGCGTTTGCACACCTAATTATACTCTCTCTCCTAAGCAGATATGATTTTACTTCATACGGTCGTATACAGACAGCTTTGGCCATGCTCAAGTTTTCATGCACACAGGGTTTAGAAGGGTTGTGAATGGTACTGGCCAAGCTATGCATTCATGAATTGGCGCACCAAGGGCGTAGCAGGTTATCAAATGGCCAAGCTACATAATTACATGTCCGCGCACCAAGGGCGTAGCAGGTTTTTAAATGGCCAAGCTATGTGTTCATGGATTTGCGTACCTAGGGCATAGCAGGTTAAAAATAGGCCAAGCTATGTGTTCATGGATTTGCGTACCTAGGGCGTAGCAGGTTATCAAATGGCCAAGCTACGTGTTCATGGATTTGCGTACCTAGGGCGTAGCAGGTTATTAATAGGCCAAGCTATGTGTTCATGGATTTGCGTACCTAGGGTGTAGTAGTCTTGGCACATGGCGTCGTAGTCCCTGTTCACCAAATGCACCACATGGGCCATGATGCCGTACCGAGCGTACTGCAAACACACGCGTTGCAAGCAACAAACAGTTTTTCAAAAGACCTTGGTAATGAATCCCCTGCCTACTGCAATTCACGATGCAAGCAAATAAGAATGTTAGCCCCACGATGCCATGGTGAGCACGCTGCAAATGCACACACACCGCGTTAAACAGCTCAAGAAAATGTCTATACCATGATGCCGGTCTGAGCATACTGCAAAGGCACGCGTCGCAAGCAACGAGCCACTTTTGAAATCGTCGGTCTTTAAACAGAGAGAATTCTTTATGCGTCAGCAACAGGATTGCAATGCCTCTGACGCACGTGTTGACAACTCACCCAAAGTAGCTGTGTGCAATGATGCTGCGCCTACAAATACGCACGCACACAAACAAACATATACACACACAAAGCAGGCACACTAAAACACTTATACCTGAGGTGCACGGCTCATCATGCCAAAATCCAAATACACCAGATCTCCGGATTTCGTGGCAAGCAGGTTCCCTGGCTGCAGGTGTATGGATGCATTTTAAATGTGTGTATGTGTGCGTATGTGTGTGTTTCTATGTAATTGAAGACGTGTACAGCGGTTATGTGTAACAATGTATTTTTATTCTATATTGGTACTTCCAAGTTGTATTGGACACGACAAAGGAGCAGGGGTGGACGCCTGCTCAGGTATACATGCAAGTATTTTTAAAGGGTTTAAAATAAGCTCATTAAAATACATTTTTCACGCCTGTTTCTCTCCTCTGGAAGTATTGAGCCTGCAACTGCGTCGTTTCAATTGGCCGAAATTAAGCGTGCTTAATGTACGCAAACAGGAACTTGTACAACTAGTGGAGCACCCGCCCACTATCTACCAAGCTGCACGAGGGCAGACGCTGGGAGAAATAAAAATTGAAACTAAACGCGTACAATCTGCACGTGCATGCACTCACACATACACATGCACGTGCACCTGGACACACACTCAAACACACAGGGGCACTTACGTGTGGGTCAGCATGGAAATACCTGCAGGAGCAGCCAAAGAGGCATGTGCACGTTCGTTAGTAGGCGCTCACTTTGCACAGATTTCAGCAATTTGGCAATTGCGGAAAAAGAAAGGGAAGCATGACCCTCAGCTTGAAAAAAATCTGTATGCGCTAATTTCACTTAATGCATTTCAGCGTGGGCTATTCACTCACATCAATAACCTTTTGTAGCAATTCCAGAGAGACGGTTACAGAGGTAGATAGGTAGTTAGATAGATACGTACGCAGAGCAAAGCTCCACTTGCGCACTCGCTTACCCGTGCTCTAACAGCTGCCTGAGGGTACACTCAATCCCCACATCCACAAAATCCAGCACGCTGAGGCCTGCCGCGTCCATTGCCTGGGAATGCGTATGATTTAACAGTGCGCAGGTGGCATGTGTATGTGTAAGTGTGCAATACCGAGCATACAGAGGCCTGTTGCGCGCATTGCCTGAGCATGCGTGCGATGTGAGCGCGGAAGTGGTGAGTGTACATGTGTCTGTGTGAGTGTGCGCATATTGTAAGCACACAGGCGTTAAGAGTACATGCGCTTGTGTGAGTGTGCGCATGTTGTAGGTACACAGGCATTTTGCGTATGTGTGTGTGTGTTACAATTGCAATCCCAAGGCATCTCATCCTCGTGAACACCCTTACCAACAGCACGCCTTTCCACACTCATGAACCGCACCGGCTCGTTTGTCACCAACACGCCTTTTCCTAATTTTACCAACAACACGCCTTTCCACACTCAAGAAACATACCGGCTTGTTTGTGAGCTTGACGCCTTCAATCCATTCCATGGTCAGAACCCCAACAACACGCCTTTCCACACTCAAGAAACCTACCGGCTTGTTTGTGAGCTTGACGCCTTCAATCCATTCCATGGTTAGAACCCTACGTGCTGTGTAGTCCCATTTAATGCCTGGAGTGCGCACTCTGGGCATACCCCCGTACAGCTCTTGGAAGCGCTCGGCACTGTTGCCCTCCTGCATGAATGTGTGTGTATGTGTGTGTATGTGTGTGTTTGATGTGTGTGGTGCATGTGTGTGTGAGATAATATGCATGTGTTTTATGTGCACCTAAGCGATTGGTTTGCAGAGAAAAGAGTTGTTTGCTTGATGCGGCGAATGCACAGAGGCAGGAAAGCAGCACGCTCACAACAGTGAGTATGCTCTAATCAGCTGCCAAGCTCCAGCGTCCAGATGTCAGACTTGAGCTCGCAACTCAACGCACGAGTGCACCTTGTACAAACAAAATGAACTCTTGCCCAGAGGGCGTACGCCACCAAAGAGGATTGCCGCAAACATCCAGCTAACGCACAAATGCAAACAAGATCCAGCTAACGCACAAGTGCAATCATCCAGATAATGCACAAGTGCAAACATCCAGATAACGCACAAGTGCAAACATCCAGGTAACGCACAAGTGCAAACATCCAGGTAACGCACAAGTGCAAACATCCAGATAACGCACAAGTGCAAACATACAGGTAACGCACAAGTGCAAACAAGATCCAGCTGTCGCCGTCTGTGCCTTCCAAAAAGCAATGAGGCGAATGAGAGGAATTGCTGCGCAAAAAGGCGTCAAGCTCACACTTTTTCGAACAACTTGTACTTAATTGAGCTTTGTAGGAGTGGCTGCTTCTCCTCCTCCTCCTCCTCCCGTCACTCATAGCCAAACTGTGTACACACGGCCGCCCTCCTGTACCCAGTCAAACTCTGTGATGATAGCTGCTCACCAGTATGTAGTCAAGCTCCGTAAACAGCCGCCCTGCAAACTCGTCGACCAGAGGTACAAGGGGCTGGGATAGACCAAGGGAGGGCAGCAAGTAGGTGTCCACCACGCGCATGAGGCGCCTGTTGTTGTAAAGAGTAAAGAGTGAAATTATTGTGATTGAATTAAGCATAAATTAAGGGAGGGCAGCAAGTAGGTGTCCACCATGCGCATGAGGCGTCTGATGATTTGTAAAGTGTAAAGAGAGAAAGTAATGAAAACGAACAAGCATAAAACAAGGGAGGGCAGCAAGTAGGTGTCCACCACACGCATGAGGCGCCTACGGATCCAAGAATTAACATGTTGTTAACACGTTGAGCATAGATCAAGGAACAGCAGTGAGTGTCCTCCGCGCGTATGAGGCCAATGCAATATCAAAAAAGAATTGTACACAAGCAATGTCTGCATGGTGAGATCAAAGGAGCAAGCACTTAGTTAGGAGGAGGGCTACCATTCAGCCTGCTGCTTATAGAGTACCCGAGCGGTGCTTATAGAGTGGTGCTTAGAGTGGTGCTTGTAGACTGGTGCTTAAGAGTACCAGAGTGTAAGGAATCACGAACAGAAGAGTTTGCAACGATTTTGAAAACACAAGGGCAGCTAGGTGGGGACACAGGGTAACCGGGTGATGCACATTGTCCTGCCATTGTGGTATACATAATTCTGAAACCCTCAGTCGAGGAAAGTTTGTGCTAAGGATGGATACGTCACTTATGCTATTGATAATCCAAAAAGTGTTTTTTCGTGGTGGCCGTGCATTGAATGCAATGTTCTACGGAGGGAACGAAGGCTCAAGTTTAGGGCTAGCATAGCACGACCTTATGTGATGCTCCAGAAGTAGGGTTGGCCAGGACCATATGTATACGGTGTATGTACGGCATTTTTGGTAGGGAAATCACCAATATACGGTCATATACGATGTACATATACGGTTCTGGCCAACCCAGAAGAGATGGAGGGGCCCAGCATGGTGCAGCATGCCAAGCCGCTGGCTGTGGCCCTAGCTGATCCTACTTAATAGCTAGCTGGTCCTAGTAGTGCCTACTATCAACACAGGAGCCCTCACACACACACACTCACACGCACACACACACAAAATGACCAAAACACACTTTTGCACACACACACACACACATGCCCCCCCCCCCAAAAATACACACCATGCCCATGCAAACAAGACAAAAGAGCCTGTGGAAAGGCGTACCTGAGGAGCAGCATGTCCACGGCAATGGACTCCCCGATGCCTGGTCGCTGCACCTTGACAGCCACGTCTTCTCCTGTACTGCGCAACGTGGCCTTGTACACCTGCGGACCAAAATGTGCACGCGATGTGGATGCTAACACATGTGACCTGTGGACATGAATCACAACTTTGAGCAGGGAAGCGCATGGAAGTAGCTGTGTACGTACACCTGTGACAGGGATGCACACGCGAAATGTAATCCATACATCTGGTGAGTAGGAAGGTGCATATGTGGTGTGGCTTTGTGCCTCTCTAAAGGCCAGTACGGGCGCAACAAGGCTTGACACTATGAGAGCCCTAATGACGGCTGTAGTATACAAGGTAGCTGTGCAGAATTTTTATGCGTCCAGTGTAAGGTTGGCTGGAACTGTATATGCACAACGCATATGACCGCAATTATGGCAACCACCCTGCTTATGTACACCAATATACGTATGTATGTACTGTTTTGTCCAACCCTAGCCCAGTGCTTCCAAAAGTGTGCTGCTCGGCTTAATGCTTTCACACACGCATATGACACGCAATATGGCTTGCATTCACCAGTTCACACGAGCTCCTCCACCACATATACCGTGCAATGTGGCTTGCATTCACCAGTTCACACGAGCTCCTCCACCACATATACCGTGCAATGTGGCTTGCATTCACCAGTTCACACGAGCTTCTCCACCACATATACCGTGCAATGTGGCTTGCATTCACCAGTTCACACGAGCTCCTCCACCACATATACCGTGCAATGTGGCTGCGTGCAACCAAACCACACAGGCACTGGGTGGCTGAATGGGTGTGGCACATTCGCATGCACGGTATACTATGTAGCATCAGCGTACCGTGCACAAGCTTGAAACAGTACACGCAGGATGCACTGGTACTGCATCCTAACCCTAAACCCAACCCTAATATGGCTCGTATCTGCAACCCATGCTGAAGCTAGTTCCATGATATGTGGTGACACAGCAATGTGCCATCAGGGTTGGCCAGGTCTGTGTAACCATGCCGTACATACATGTTTTGAGTGCGAGGTGTCCCATGTAAACACTGTAAGATGCATAAATAAATGGTAGGTAGCACGTGTGGGAGTAAACATTGTAAGATGCATACATAAATGGTACGTAGCACGTGTGGGAGGGGCTGATCCTATGTGCCATGCGTGAGACCGATATTGGGAATGCCTGTAGATGCTCCCAGGATTTCTCATGACTCGTGCTGGTTACTCTTACGCATGCAGAAAATGTAAAGAAAACTTACATGCAGGAACGATAACTGCAGAGCACAGCACACACATTAGGCGTGCACACGTGCACAAGTACATGCACAAGTGCAAGCGCACACACACACACACACACACACACACACATGCACACACTCTTCACACACCTGTCCCAAGCTGGCAGCAGCCACAGGCTGGTCAGAAAATGTGGCATACATTTCCTCAATGGGCTGCTGCAACTCTTCCTCAATCACTGCAAAGGGCGATGTGATTGCAGCATACGCATAAGAGAACACACTTTTCCTTTTTTCCCCCTTTCTAATTTCATCCACAGGGTACGGTACAAGTCATCTGTACTTCCTCTCCGTTTCCTTCCTACCAATGACAAACTAACATAACTCCACCACAAGCGGGCATCTGGCAACTTTCACTGTCAAAAACAGCCATGGTGATAAAAAACAGAACCAAGGCACACGCCTCTCCAACACTGGGGCCCATCTCCACCAACCTGTGCGTGCAATTTCTGTGGGGAAGGAGGGCAGCCTGTCCTGGAGGTCAGCCAGCGTTTCCAGGTAAGGCTTGGGCAGCAGGTCAGGTCTGGCAGAGAGGGCCTGACCGATCTTGACAAAGGAGGGCCTACAGGCAGACACAGGCGGCAAAGTCAGGTTTACGGACAGAAACAGCTGGCAAAGTCAGACCCAGCTGATCATTACAAAGGAGGGCCCACGGGCAGAAGCGGCAGAGTCAGGCCATGCAGAGAAGGCTTGACCGATCTTGACAAAGGGAGGCCTACGGGCAGAAACAGGTGGCAGAAACAGTTGCCCTCTTGAGGTGATGCTCGGCACACACATGGGCAGGGTATGCCGGGCAGGAGATTAAAACGAGCAGAGGTTGATGATCATATATGCAAGTGTGCGTATGTATGTGTGTGCACACGCTCACCGTAGTCATGTGTTTGTGAGTTTGAGCCAAAGAAAAAGCAACAAAGTAAACAGAAGTATCATGAAACCAAGTGCACCACACTTGCTGCAGCACATCAAGGGTCATTCACATACATACTGCCTTGGCTAGTTCAAGCACCTCTGCACTCACACCCCTGGCTTAGACCCTTACCCAAGCCTGCTGAGCAGCTCACGAAGTTCGCTCGCGCGCTGGGACATGTTGCGGTCAATGCTGCCCAATGCATAGTCCTGTTCACGTGTTTTGTGTGTGTGTGTGTTTGTGTGTGTGTGTGTGTGTGTTTGAGGGTACTTGGGGGAGAGAGCACATGTGCTTGTGCATGTGTTACAGGATACAGGTATTTGAAGATTAAAGCACATGCTGCAGCCAGTGATGCCTGATACTCTGCAGCCAGTGATGCCTGATACGTGGACCTGCTGCGCATGAGTGTGTGTCCCAAACAAAAAACGGAGCCCAGACAATTTGAGGTGGGTCATGGTGTCAAACTTGATACAAAAGTGACACCTACAGCAGGACTGCAAAACAATATCAGGGGCCTCCCCTATCAATGGTAAATCAAGCTTACTAAGGCACAACCCAAAAGAGTTTACGACACAAATTGCACCCACTGAGCGTCCTCATGTTCAGTGTCGAGCTGCGCGCGGTGAAACACACGTCTGTTGTCAGCCCATGGCGCACCACACACCGCACGTAGCATCGTGCACATACGTTTCATGATAGTGATGTGGCAAATCCTGCTCCACAACAACCACACAGCACTTTCGACTTCACCACAACGCTACACGTAGCACTGTTTGGGTCTGATAACGGTCCAGCACTGCGGTACCTCCACCACAACACAGACCACGCTTGGGTCTGATAACGGCCCGGCACTGCGGCACCTCCTGCTCCACAACAACAACACAGACCACGCTTGCTCCACAACAACAACACGAAACCCACACCACAAAGATGAGCATGTCCTTGCCAGAAGGGAAGGAGAACGGAACTCTAGCTCGCCTATTCATAACCTTTTGAGGTTTGAGGACGTATGACAGCCTTTAATCTGTCGTTATCTAGTGAGCGAATCCCCAACTGAAACCCCAAAAGAGATCTCGTTGTCAAAACTCCTCCATATCCTCATAGCACCCACCCGTGCAATGCTTGCTCCAAACCCCCCGAGGGTGGTGGTCACATTCAGCGCTCGTGCGTACACTTCCGGCCAGTTATTTTTAAGTGTGTCCGACAGGCGTTCTGGGTCGTAGTTGATGCCTGAGCAGACATTGGGGGGGGTGAGGAGAAAAGTGTGAGGAAGTAGGGTCACTCAGAGCAAAGAGAGCAGTGTGAGGAGCGCGTAAGGAGTGCCGTTGGTTTAGTGCAGCCCTTTGTCATTGGCAGAACAGGTGGCCTGGACATTTGGTGGTCTCACACACAATCAACAGGAAGTACAAGACCATACGGCACTTATATCACCGCGTACCGCAAACGTTTTTCACTCCCTCGCGGTGTGTAGGGAGCAATTTAAATAACTAAGTCAAAAGAGCCTCGCAAAGCTTGCATCGTAATTTTAAGCGCGAACGGGGACAGGCCGGATAAGCCTCCCAAGCCGCCCTCAAGGGGACAAACAGCTCGGAGGCCCTCTCTTGGAAAAAAGGACATCAAGAGGAAGGGCGTCTTCAACCCTTCATACGCGCATGCACGCACACGGACCCGCACGCACACACACACACGCACAAGTACATAACCCACGCACGCACGCACACACGTACGTACACAACCGTATACACATGCACGCATGTACACAACGCACGCACAAATGTGAGCGCACGCATGCACACAAACAAACACGCACGTAAGCGCACGCACGCACACGTATGCACACGAAAAACACGTACCCGCATGCACACACACACATGTATGGGGCATGTATACATATGTTTACACACACATGCACACTTGTACGTACACATGTATGCATACACACGTACGCGTGCACACACACACACGCACACACATACGCACGCACGCACAAGTACACAATGCATGCACGCATGTTTGTACACAGCCGTACACACACGCACGTACGCAATGCACGCTCACACGTATGCGCACGCACACACACACCTACGCACACACACACTAACACGCACGTACGCGCACGCATGTACACATGCGCACGCACGCACACGTACGTGCGCACACGCGCATGCATACGCATGTAGGTACAGCTCATAGGGCCAGAAGGCCCTCGCATAAGCTTGCATTGTGTTAATTAATTGTGCCCCCCTCGCATTGCTCGCATTGGGGTTTATTAATTGGGCTTTTTCAAACCTTGGATTGGTTACGGTACAGTACGGTACACAATTAGAAGGGCAGCCACCAACAAAATCTTGGCAGGGAAATTTTAGGGTACAAAGTATTTCACACCAGATGTCCAGGGTTGGTCAGAACCGTATATATATACACTGCAGGGTAGTACACAGGGTACCCAAATTATTCAGGGTCTCCTGGAAGAACTCAGGGTATTAAAAAATTTCCCAGGCCGGGGGCTGTCGCCCTCGGTCGTCCCCATGGCTGGTTGACCCAAACTGTGCCAATAAGCTCTCCACCCAATTTAAAGCCCCCTATACCTCATCTGAATGCTAAATACTTGAGGCTATATCTAAATCATTGACATTTGCTGGAAATTTGGCATTCTGGGGGGGGCTGTGGGGCCCGCTGCATATTTTGCATCCACTTCGGCAGGAAAAAGGTACATTTCTGAACTTGCCCTGGTCGACCTCTGCTTCAGGATATAAGCATTATAAACGTCACATAACAATGCTGCAAGGTCATTTTTAGGACAGGGATACTGGGAAAGCCGGCGAGTGGGAGGCACTCACACAAGGGACAGGGGAAAAAGACAAATCTGTCGCTCCACACCTGCTGCGACTTTTAGCCCGGTTTTTGATACCAGAGTTGCGGGTTAAATATAGCTTAATATAAAATGCAAGTGGGGCCAATCGGTGTCCTGGTTGGATTTTGGTGCAAATTTGAGTAGCGTGACATGCAGAAATTGCCGCCTGTGCTTTTCCGGCTCCATATAAAAATCCCACATGCACACCAGAGTTGCGGGGGGGGGTGAAATATCAAGGTCTTTCGGCCTGCTTTCTTTATATGTATGTAAAAAGAATTTAGCTTTCCAAAACATTTTTCAAGTCCCCAAACGGTGGAGTGGTTGGGGAGATAGAGCCAAAAATGGCTTATTGGCACAATATGACTAGGAAAGGGTGGTCCAGCCATGGGGACGACCCCCCGGCCCCAAGCGCGATGTTACTTCTTTTCCAGGGTTGGCCAGAACCGTATATATACGTACATATACACCGTATATTTGGTAATTTCCAAGCCAAAAATACCATATGTACATCGTATATATATGGTTCTGGCCAACCCTATTCTTTTCAGGCACTGAAGGAGTCAAGCAGGTGTTGAGTGCTTCGGTTTAAAAATTGGAAATTTGCTAAATCATTAGATGTCTTCAAAAGCACTCACTTCCATTGCTCGAGGTTCTATGCTCGTATGTGCGTGTGTGTGTATGTGTATGTGTGTGTGTGTGTGTGCGTGTGTGTGTGTGTGTGCGTGTGTGCGCGTGTGTGTGCGTATGTGTGTGTATGTATGTGTATGCATTTATGTGTGTGTATGTGTGTGTACAAATGTATGTGCGTGTGCGTGTTTGCGTGCTCGTGTGTGTGCGTGTATGTGTGTGTATGCGTTTATGTGTGTGTATGCATGTGTGTATGTGTGTATGTGTGTATGCATGTGTGTATGTGTGTATGTGCATGTGCGTGTGTGCGTGTGTTCGTGTATGTGCATGTGCGTGTGTGCGTGTATGTGTGTGCATGTGCGTATGTGTGCTCAAGGTTCGCGCATGGCTGCTGGTTGAGGCCTCATTAGGACCAGGGGGAGGGTGGGAATAGAGGGAGGAGGAGCGGGGTGCTTCCGTCTGGAGTCAACCAGTTTGGTGCAAGCTGCCAAGGTGCAAGCGCTCAAGCCCAGCACTTGCATGCTTCGTAGAGAGGCCTGGCAGGAGGAAGAGCCCTGCTGGGGTGGCTGACCCCTCCCCCTTCCTGCTGGCTGACCTTTCTCTCTTCTTCCCATTCTCACTGTCATTCCCAATATTCACTGCAAACTACCCGGAAATGCTTTTAAAATTTTACCGGGGCTCCCGGCGACAGCCCCTGCGATTCCGGGAGACCCGGACCGGCTTTGGGCTGCCCCTCCGGGACAGCCCAGAATTTTGTTATTTATTCCGGTTCCCGGAGGGGATGTACAACCCTGATACACTGTACAAAGTATTTGACCAGTACATGCCCAGTATTTGACCGATGTACTGTATTTGACCGTATGTTTGGTGGTTTCTCTGCCAAAATTGCTGTGCATACATAAGGTTGGCCAGAACCGTATACATACATTGTATACTGTATTTAACCGTATGTTCAGTGATCTCTCTACAAAAAATATCATTTATACACTGTATACATATGTATGGTTCTGGCCAACCCTACAGTTGTCCAACTTAAAGCTGAAAAGGCAACAGGTGTACGGATTGCCTGAATGTAGTTGCAGGTTGCAGCACGCTCTCAAAAGCGAATGAGTATTTTTGTGGCCACTGTTGATTGACTTCTTCAACAGAAGGAAGCTTCTGTTTGTAATGGGCCATACGTGCACACAAAGTAAAAAAACACACCAGTTAAGATGAAAAAGCACCCAATTAAAAACGGAATTATCACATAAAGTGCTTGTTTTAAACGACAGGTAGCTTTACCTCGTGCCGCCTAAGAATCCACAACACCCACCCATTTCTACGAGGACATCAGGCATGTCTGGCGTCAGGGTGTTCAGCTCCATGGCCTCCATCTGGGTGTGCGTGGGACACAGTGCATGGACTATGTACGAGTGGGCACACACCATACAAGAACTGTGGGCACATATTACAAAACCTGTATACCATGGGGCACCTTGATTCAGGACTATGCACGAGTAGGGCACATCTTGCAATGACTGTGGGCACACACAGCAGGACACGTGGGGCACAGAGAAGACGTGAGACACCAGGGAAGCTGGTTACTTTTGGCCGTGCGTGAAAAACTGTTTCAATGTACGGCAAGTGGACACTGTTTCATGTGCGGCATGTCTGCGTAGTCATTCGGGAGCAAGGTGTTTTAAGATTTGTACCAGCTCACTATCACAACCAAAGTCCGACAATTTCACGTGTCAAATGCCGCTTTGTGTCAAAAACACACGCACCCAGTCTGCTTGGCCTGTCTCTGTGTAGAACCAAGAGGAGCCAGACAACACCTGCAGGTTGAATGTAAGATTTGAAAGGGTGGAACCATTTAGCTAAAGTGACCTCTTTGTGCATACACATGAGTGGCAATGCACAAGTTCAGATGCGTGTCTGTGAAATGATCCAAAATTGAATGTAGTATACGACAAAGTGAGGTCCATATTTTTGCGTGCATTGCATGTTTGGGTTTTTAATTCATGCTTTCCCTTTAAAGGTGTAAACTCTTGTATTTCTGTACGTGAGGAGTGTGTGTATGTGCGTGTGCGTGCGCATGCTACTGTGTATATACGTGTGCTTATGTGTGTGTGCATTTGCGCACGTGTGTGTGCGCTTGTATGGCGTGGGTGCGAGCGAGTGTGTGTGCGTGCGAGCGAGTGTGTGTGTGTGCGTGTGTGCGTGTGTGTGTGTATATGAGAGTGTGTGTATTTGTGTCTATATGTGTGTGTGCGTGAGAGAATGTGTGTGTGTATGTGTCTGTGCACGTGCGCGTGGGTATGTGCATGGGTCAAACCTCTTTCGTGGGTAGCGCTGTGCTCCCAGGCCCCACGTCCTTCTGCCCTGCACTGGGTCTTATGCCGAGCCTCTGTGGATGGAGGGCTGAAAGGGATGCTCCTGCCCTTGGCCCCATAGCCTGTTTTTTGTGGCCAATTTGTGGGCAATGTCTAGTCACTCCCCCCCTAGACGCACACCCACGCAGCAAGGAACGGGATGTCCAATGATGCAGCATTTAAGGTTTCTTCACAGTCACGTAGGTATCGCTATATATGGTTTGTGTTACGCAGTAGAAACGAATACAGAAAATTCTATGTAGCAAAATATATGTTGTGAAAGAGGCTAAAAGGAACCTTTTGTAACAGCAAATTTCTGAAAGGCTCTTTACATTAATTGCTGGATATATTTCTAGCTACAGTTCCATACAATGTTGCTTCAGAGGAAGTCTGTGGTGTCTCAACCCTGTGCAGCAGCCCCCAAATCAGCTCTGCGTAGGAGTGTCTTGCCCGCGGTGCCCAGGAGCAGCAGCAGCAGGAGAAGAGGGCTGAGGGTTGCAGCCAGCGCTGTGGCTTTTCCACCTAGCAATGAGGTTTGTGTCCGAGAATGTTAGACATGCGTGTCTGAGCGTTGTCTGTGTATGTGTGTGTGTGTGTGTGTGTGTGTGTGTGTGTGTGTGAGGTTGTGTCTTCTGTTGGACCTCCTCTCCTTCTTTCCCAGCTGCCTGTGGTGTGTAGATAGGTGTGAAGAGGAAGGAATGACTAACTAGATCAAACTTTCCTTTGTGACGCTTACACAGGACTCCTTGAGCGGGCCCAGCAGCAGCAGCAGCAGCAGCAGCAACAACAAAAGCAGCAGCAGCAGCAGCAACAGCATGGGCCCGGTGCAGATGGCCAAGGGGGG
>Ga0307974_1000648_pt1 | contig 22168 bp, 32 predicted proteins | sample OrgLakmetagen784_FD_201812 | JGI IMG/M metagenome (GOLD analysis project Ga0307974, IMG submission 201812) | Saline water microbial communities from Organic Lake, Antarctica - #784 | ecosystem: Environmental > Aquatic > Non-marine Saline and Alkaline > Saline | place: Antarctica: Organic Lake... | reverse complement strand
TATGTGTATCATGTGTGTTTGTGCGTGTGCATGCGTGTGTGTGTGTGTGTGTGTGTGTGTGTGTGTGTGTGTGTGTGTGTGTGCGCGCGTGCGTGCGTGCGTGCGTGTACGCATGTGTGCATGAGTGTGTGCATGAGTGTGTTTGTTCGCGTGTAAGCCAGTATTAATGTATAGCACATGCGTATGTACAAGTAGTCCACTCACCACGGCCGCACATTTCCATACTCCGGGCCAAAGGGATACGTTGTTGTGGCCACACCCGTTCTCCCTAGAGTTGCCTTGAATGACTCCCGCATCGGCTCTTGCACATCAGCATGAGTCTCTTGGACGTCAGCCATTTTGGACTCAACTAGTTCCTTCCCTTATAATCCTTATATATCCTGCAGAGCTTAGAAATTTGTTCTATTTCTACATCAATAATATATAAACTGACAAGGAACTGCAAAAGAAATTTGAACAACTTCCCATATTACATTTAAATTAGGTCCTCGACAGGATAAAGTCTCGAAGATGTGCAAAAATGTTTATGATGCTGAAGCAAGAAGGCTCGGCTAAACTCTGTAGATCACGCTGCAATTAAAGTCAAACACTGTTGGCCAAGTCATACACTGTTGGCCATGGATCTTTATACAGAATTATTACCTGCTGAGGTTCTTTCTAGCTCAGTGAAAACCACTCCCCACATCAATTAAGGATAAGTACCGAGTACCGTAAAGCTCCTCCACCGCGGAAAGGAAAGGAAAAATCAATGGGGATCAATCAAGAGGGTTGCAGGCTTGGCCGAAAAAACCGGCTCCTGATGCCCCATGATGAGATTTGATAACAGTACTGGAAAGTAAGGGCACGTCTGGTATGGACAAGTATAGCAGCAAAGTTCACAGAGTGCACATGGAGCTTGGAGGCAAGCTTATTAACTCTTTGAGAATCAAGACCCAGTTCCTTGAAAGGCTTCAGAGTGTGAGTGTTGTAGATGGTGCCACCCACACCCAAAAGGATGATGTGGAGAGTAACAAAGATTCCTTGGAGAACGAAGCAGAGACGCTTGTGCTGTTCCTTTGCAGCGGCTTGTCTAGACTCAGATCGTCTTCATTGCTCTGCTGAGTTATTTTCCCATTTTGCCACCACCACCATTGAAGGCCTTATTTCTTGGTCTATAGGCACCGGTTTAAACCTATGCTGCTTGGCCTGAAACCGGCTCCTGATGTGATGAGATGGTGCACATTATTGCAAAGGGCATGTCTGGATGACCCCATTGAACCACTCAACTACAACTATTCCATACTCCATGATGGAATTACACTTTATGACACTTTCGAGGAGGGGCTGCGGCTCCTCCTATCGAGTATGCTGTTGTGCTGTTGTAGTGCGCCCTCGGGCCAATGGCCGTGGCACTGAGCATCTATCCTGGCCGTAATAACACGCTCCAGCCTATCTTTTATTGTACGGCACCTCCAGCATGCTGCACGCACACTCAAGCCAGGTGGATCTGGCCGCATGCACACTGCGTCCATTGATTTCAAACAAGCATACGACACCACCCCTAGGAGACAGGACATCTGGCAACACCTGCAGCGCACACGTATGCCTGCTTGTGTTTTGTCCATTATTTAAGACAGTATGACGCTGATGACTACATTTTGAAAGATGGAAAGAAGACTTCTCGAGTGTACCCTAACACAGGTGTTAAGCATGGCTGCCCGCCTTTTGTCCCCTTTGCTTTTCTCTCCGTATACTTATGACGTTGATGAGATTGCAGAGGGTGTTCAAGGTGCTGTCACATACACAACTGGTTCCTCTGTGACGCACATGTTTAGGGTTATCCAGAACCGTATATACACACTGTAAATGACCGTATGTATGGTGATTTCCCTGCCAAAACTACCATGTATACACCGTATATACCTATAAATGTATGGTCCTGGCCAACCTTTTACATGTTGTAATATGCCAATGATTTGACTCTCATGGATGGCTAACGGCCCTGATGGATGCAGACCATGCTCAATCGTTTGCAATGGCATGCTCAGATAAAGCACCATACTATCAATGCTGCAAAGTCTGATGTGGTTCATTTCAATTCATCTGGTTCAAATGTGCCTGTGTCCAACCTTTGGAGAGTGTCGCTTGCACACAAAGATTCTTTTCAGTATGATACTTTACAGGCGCATGAGCATGAATAAGTCCTCTAAGCACGCAGCTGGTCCTTCTATGGCATCTGCTTTTCGGGTTTGTCAGTTTGTACGTGAGAACTCTCTGTTGAATAGGCCATATATGTCTCTGTGGCTTGGAAAGATGTATGTGCTCTCAGCCGGTGTGTATGCAAGCCAGGTGTGGAGCACTGAGTTTATTAAAGAGGACGAGGTCTTCACAAGTGATTTGCAAGGGCAACACATAAGTGTTTCTAAGGGCACGCTGGGTGTTAAGCGTACCACCACGAGTTGGGCTGTCTTGAGGGGGTGTGGACATGAGCTACTGCAGTTTTACTGGTTCAGGTCTGCTGTCAAGTTGTATAATAGCATGCTCAAGTCAAACAGTGAGACGTTAAGCAGGATGCTGAAAGCGGATCTGAGCTTCCATTCACGTGAACCCTCCTGCTGGACTCTTTTTTTTCCAGGTCTTAGATGCTTTTTAAGGGTTATGGCATTGTGATTCAATTGTGCAAGCAGTGCGGCAGGGTACTTCCATTTTGCCATGTGCCTGTAGTGAAAGTACGGCCATTTCTATTCAAGAGTTTGCTGATGATCTCAGGCACAGATTGCGGACAGTGTGGAGAGATGTTGAGGTATTAAACCCAAAGAACACAAACAGCAAGTTGACAACATATCAATATCTTTTTGCAGTGCCTTTTGATCACAATGTGCGTGCCCCTCTTCGTTTGCCGATAAATTTGCTGCCTGTGAGCAGATCCAAGATGAAGTGAATGGCTTTTTGATATGTAGAGACACTATCTGCGTTCTTTTTCTTTTTTTCTTGTGTAGAGACACAGACGTCTGTGCTCTGAGAAGAGAGGTGCTTCGCTGTTCAGTCAATCCTTGGCTGGATGATTTTTCAGCTCTATTTAGTAGAGCTAATCTGCAACAACAAGCAAGTCAGTGCCCAGGTGGTTTATGATTCCCCTCTTGCACCAGCCAAACAAAAGAAAAAGAACGCAGGTAGTGTTATCAATACCGGCATGGATGGCACAACAACTCTTTTCTTTTGTGTCTGAGCTTCTTATGAATTTATTGTTGGACTGTGTACTAACAACAGGCAGGTTTCCTGATGTCACTACTGGTCAACCAACATTTGTGAGGTATGACAAAAAATCGAAAAGCAAGCCAGATCATGTTCTGGTTTTTGAGACCCTATACGCACAGGTCCGCCACACCGAGGTTGCTCAGCCCCACTGGCTGGACCATTGTTTTCAATCAATTACCCCCGCCGCTGCTTGTCAATCACATGCCTGGGGTTGATATGCGTTTGCAACACGACCCCACATATGGACCTGAACGAAGAACACTTTCTCAGATAGCTCGTTTCAGACTTTGTGTCCACACCCTACGTTTTGAGACAGCGGCATGGAATCAAAGGAAGTCCCACACATGTGACATGTGTGATACTGATGATATCCAAGATGAGCAGCATGTCCTTTTCCAGTGCGTCAATCCCCGCATGAATTTTCTCCGTAAAAAATGTTTCCCCCCAACAGGAGCCCACGATGTGTCTACTTTCTTAAGCCAGAACAATAATAAGCTATATTTGTAAACCTAATGGATTTATTGTTGACCGGCGAGGACAAGTCACAGGCCGATTAGCCGAACAGTTTGGCCGAAGGTCCGACCTTGTAGATCAAAATTTAAATCTAATCTGGGGGAGGGAGGCAGTGATAATATCGAGAGGGGATTGTCTCATGCTTTTCTCCTTGTTCTTTTTATACCTAGCCGTTGTTATTCACATCATGTAGCGCCAAGACGCTTCTTATTATTTACACCTGTTCACACTTCCACCACCTTTAAATGATTAAAATAATCAATCAAAATGAGCATGATCATATAAGCACAAAACGACCGAATAGCAGATCGAAACATGGCTTGCGCTTTATCAAGGGATCCTTTCCTTAAGGTACTGTAACACAGCTGGCGTGCCTTTATCTAAAACAGGTCGTCTAATCGCACGCAGGGGATTGCCGTCAAGCTGCAACGCTTTCAGCGTGTCACTGAGGAGGCCAAGTTGAGGTGGCAGGCTGCCTAAGTCATTGTTTGACAAGATAAGCTCGTCAAGCCTGCAAGGGGTGGGCAACATTTCAGATGGTGCTGATTGATGGGTGCAAGTGCGATAAGAGGAAAAGAAGAACTGACCAACAATTACTGAGAACGTCTCTCAAGTTGATTCGCAAGCAAGCAAGGAAGTGTATAGGAGTTCAAAACGACAACCTGATGAGGGCATCTCTCAATTTGGAATGGGAACAAGCAAGGATATAAAACAAGACGAGATGTGAAGCTGCTATAGGAGCTGTTTTACTTGCTTTCTAAGCACCCAAATGCCCTGTCTGACCAGCCAGGGTGAAAAATTGGTGTTTTGAGGTTCTCACAGCAAACAAGGACGGTTGCCAATAAGTGGGGTGAAGAGACCCAGTACATATCAGAACTCAAATTCCAACCAATTACCTCATAAGAAAATCAGCGTAAGGGGTGCCAAAAGGCGCCAATTTCACCATCACACCTAGTACTGTATCTAAGACATAAAAATTATTAACACCCTGGCGGCGTTTTGGGCTGATACAAGCTTTGGTTGGGGCGTAGTAGCTCATTAGTGTGCAGTTTTGTGCCCAACATTTAGGCTACACTCTTGTCCAGGCCAGCAGGGTCGTCCATTCCAGCCAAAACAATATAGAGCCTAGATATAAATCTGCATCAAGAAAAGAAAATCATCAGATCACTTTCCCTGTCTGCACCCTTAAAAAAGCAGTGTACTCTTGCAAATTTACAATGATCTCTGCCCTTGCAGGTGGGCTACAAGGTTTCCAGGGATCATCGCAGTTTTGATAATGATTTACTCACTTGGTAAACACAGCCACGCATGCAGGCAGTGTCATGATGCGGTTGGAAGATAGGTTTAGCGACCGCAAGGAGGAAGCTATTGGCACCAACTCCTCCAAAGGTGCTTGTTGCAAGGCCGTAAAGCTGAGGTCTAAGGTTTGCAGCATAGAAAGGCTTGAGAGGGTGCCAGGCATCATGCACCCAGCACCAGGCACACCTGCGTTTTGCATCAAAGCAAAAATGTTATCACATTTCCAGGTAAATCCAACAGGAAAGCATGCTTCTCGTCCAAGGAGTGTGTAGCATAAGTCCAGAGGGCATGCCATGGCTTTTTGTTTTTGTGTAATATAACAGGGTTGAAGAAATGTAAAATTATAAGTCCGAACACACCAGACAACTGTAAGGTCACCAAGCCAGGGCAAGACGCGAAAGCACCAGGGGGCACGTAGTCAAGGCCTCTGTTGCCAGTGAGGTCCAATTCACGTAACTCAGGAAAACAATTCATTGCGTTTGGCAGCGGCCAGCTGCACGTGGGTCAGCAGCGGGATGTATCAAAATAAGGTGAGGAGTAAGAAGCTACAATGACATGAGGTAACTAGCTGAGCAATAGAGATAAAGGACTTATTCCTATTGCTGAAAACATGCTCTTGGATGCCTGACCTGCAGAGTCCTGCTTTGCTAAGCAGCAGCGTGCGGAGTTTTGTGCACTGAACCATTCCATCGAGAGGCAAGCTTTGAATCTGCAAGTCAGAAAGATGGAGGCACATTATGGACAGTTCTTACACATTTATTGGACAGCTAGGAGACACTACATTGTAAACTAAATAGCCTTCACAATTTATTGAAAAAGACTGGAAAATTAGCTCACCAAATTATTGCTCAAATCAAGCTTTGAGATTGAGAATGCCGCCTCCCAAACCTCGTCTGGAGCCCTTGTCAGTCTTAAGCCTTCATAGACAACAGACAGAGTTTGAAAGTGCAAAGTTAGCAGCAAGGTCAGCAATTCGCCCTTCTATTCTAGCCTGCCAAAAGCGTATATGAACAGCATTTCAAGCAGGCAAACGAATAGAAATTGCAGTATGCTGTTTGCATTTCCCCCCCTACGTGATACCTTGGAGTGGCCAGAGTACGGTCTGTTTAGCTTAGCATGCCCTTCTCAGTTCCTTAACGAAGAACTCAAAAGCGCAGAGATGCTATGATAGCGTGAGAGAACTAGAGCAAACCCGGTGATTGATGATGTTAGCAGTTATAGTGGCTGGCTACATTCCAGGGATACTGTTGAGTCATATCGGGGTTCTTACACACCATTGGCAAGTCGACGCGTTTGCTTGCCAATGGTGTGTAAGACCCCCGGTATGTACCTCAACAGATACTGCAATAACGTAAGGGTTTTGAGTCCTGTTTGCAGTGCTAACCATGTCAATGCATTTCAACACATTTAATAATCTCTTTGGACGAGCAGCAGTGGGCTAGGCAAGGACACATTCTACAGAATGTGTCTGTACACCAAATTTGGATGAGCGAGCTTGAATGCCTTAAGCTGCAGTGTGTATGAAGTTTAAAACAAAGGCAGTTGGAATTGTAAGCAATGTGGCATAATTAAATTTGCCCTCGACCTGCAGATATACGTATGTCAGCCCTGTTCTTCTTGTGCAGTTAATGTGCATGTGCAAGTACTATCACATTGAAAGCAAAGTTTGGCCTGGCACTCACCTGCTAGAAGGAGCTCTTCTTTAGGCAGACTTGTTTTGCCAACAGTGGGACGAGGTGCTGGCAAGTCTGGGGTGCCTAAGGACAGATGAATTACCAAAGGCAGCGGCGGATCAGTTTAGAAGAACATGAAAGAACATGCTGCGCGATTGGTAGGAGATCACCATCGGCTGTTAGTAGTTTGCAAAGCTTCAAAATCCACAATGAACAAATGAGATGTATACACCTTCTGTGGCAAATGGAGCTGTGCAGTGCGCAGCTTTGTAGTTGGAGGGAAGAGGCTGCTGAAACCCAGTACTACACGTGTACGAGGCTGGCTGCTGACTCTCGCAGCCCTGACGCTGGAAACTCTGGTTGTACTGCCCTTGCTGCATGCTGTTTTGGCACTGCTGCTGTGGGAGTGCATAGTTCTGATGCGGGCCTGAAGCTGTGAACGGCAGGCTTTGGTACTGGCTGGAATAGCGATCGTCCTGCCGGTGTAAGTAAGGCTGCTGCTGCTGCTGCTGATGATGATGATGATGAGGCATGCTGCTAGGCACTGGCTGAGCGTGCCTGTAGTTGCCTGGGGGGGGCACGCCCCCATGGTGACTGGGAAAAGGGTGGCCAGTACCGTTTGCAAGGGCCAGCTTGTGTGCCATACCAGCTGCCAAAGCGCCAGCATCTTGGCCGAAAATGTTTCCAGATTGAACAGCCTGTTTTGGAGCACAACAGATGATATCACATTCAATTTGCGATCCTGATTTGTTTTTGAATGCCTGCTGTATTTCACTTCAATGGGAGGGTAAGTGCTACACAAGTTTGATACAGCTTCTCCTCCATCTAATGCTCACATACTGTGGCACACATTGGTTGAGACAAGGCTCTGTGACCAGTGATCCTGCCCTTGAACTACCTACCTCCTGTTGGTTGCTAGTGAGAAGCCTTTCATTCGCAACACTTCCAAACCTCACTAATAATTGCATAGAATTTCCATTCATAAAGGAGCCGAATACCGTACCGTACACCACAGTACAGTTATGCTGCTTACCTGTGGACCTGTAGCACAGCCTTCTCCTTCAGGAATGCGAGAAGCCAGGAAGCTCAGTAGGGCAGAGACTGGGCCTGTGATAAGGGGTCGCCTTATGGTCCGCAACCCATTGCCCTCCAGCTGTGTGCGTGTCCATACGCGTAGGTGTGTATGTGAGTGTTTTTGCTTGTGCATGCATACTTTAGCCCAGTTGTCTGCATGTGAGCGTTCCATAAATTGGTACAGCCGTGTATGCGTGTCAAAGTGTATTAATGTCAGGCTTGTGCAAATACGCCGTACTAGAGCGATTTCGACCGTACTTACGGTACCGTACCGTAATATGGCGTACCGTACTGAACAAAAACGGTCAAGTTGACTAGAACAGTCAAAAAGCGTACAGGACGGTGGTCACCGTACAGTGCAAGTTTGGTGCAATTTGGCCGTTTGGCTCCAATTTCGGCCCAAAACACTTCGTTTTCTTTTTGCAAAAATTGTTCGAGTATAAAACGCTAATTGTTAACCAGGAATTAAGTACTGCATCCGACTTTGAGTTTCCATGCAAGCCACTGCTGGGCCCTTCCCCCGAGCTGATGCAGCCCCAGCCCAGCCTCAGGGTCGTCCAGGGAAGTATTGTATGGCGTCAACACATGAGAGGAGCATGCGGGAGGTGGAAATGGGAGGTGTTGGGGCGGAGAGGCCATTTTGAGGCCAAAATTGCACTGGCAGTGCCAGCTTGGCACCATACCGTACACAATACCGTATTTTACCGTCTGGACAGTAAAATACGGTGGTCAAAATTCGAAAATACGCTGTCTTCTTCAAAAAGACGGTCCGTACCGTACTCATCGTACCGTACCGTCTGACCGTCTGTGCACAAGCCTGATTAATGTACATTTCCTTCAGAGGCAGCATCAATAAAATATACAACGGTTTTATATTTTGGCTTGACAATATAAAGCACACACAAGCAGAGCAACACAGTGCGATGTTCTGATCTTTGTTTCATGTGATGACAAATTGCAGGCAAACACGGTGCCAGTATTGGGCAAGCAAAAAGGATTGAGAGGGCACACAAAAAGTCAAAAAGTCACTTACCAGGAGACTCTTTAGAGATGTCATGAGTCCCAGTTGTGGGGGGAGGGTAGACAAATCACAGCCTTGTAGATCCAGAACATACAGCTGTAGCCCACAGACCTGTAAGCAAACGTTGTTCTGCCTGCTCTATTATTCTATCTCACTTGTGCAAAACTCAACAGCATTCCAGTGTTAACGAGAGCATTGTCATTGTTGAAAGTACTCTATTGCTTACAAAGCAGTCTTGCTACCTTGGTGGAGCTTTCAAGCATCGTAAATGTCATGAAGATGCAACAACACAACACATGTTGTACCCTGGCACAGCGGAAATAGCACAGCTGACACGGCTTAAGATAATGCTTGCTTTCTAGACGGCTGGCCACAACCAATTTAAAACATACCTATGTCATCCATCTGACTTTTGGCACCTCTTAGACCCTACCTGCATTGGCACCTCCTGAATGCGGTTGTCTCTGAGGCTCAGGTGGCGCAAGGAAGTGCACGCTCCCAGGGCAGGTGGAATTTCTCGAAGGCAGTTTTGGCCTGCACCGAGGAGTCACACTTGCAAAAAGGTTGTCAAAGTACATGTGCAGCAACAGCTTAAGCAAGGGTGTGAGGTGCCTAGGCGTCACGAATAACCACCATTTTACATGTGTGCCTTGCTTTCTTACTTAATTGCACAAGTGTTGCAGGCTAAGAAACAGCAATACGCACCAGCGTGCAGCTCCATCAAGGATTGGCACCCGCGAATGCTGTCAGGGAACGAAGAGATCCTGTTGCGCACCAAATGAAGCAGCTTGAGGCTGGACAGCCAACCAATCCCGAACGGCAGGTTTTGCAGTTGGTTGAAGGACAGGTCGAGCTCTGTAAGACGCTGCAGGGAAGGCATTGCCTGAAACATTTGCAGAAAGCGGGGGTAACGGGTGTCAAGTTTTTGAATTGAACGGGTGATTACTATTCCAATTTGGCGCACGACGCTAATAGATAATTACTTCTGTACCCACTTACTTTTGCAAACAGGGTAGGACGAGGTAGCTTGCGCGGCACGGCAGGAAATCTAATTAAGATTAAGCGGTAATCATTCTAGGAACCTTCACAGTCCAAGACCAAACTACATCGGCTGAAGTGCACAGTAGTCTTATAGAAACTCAACAGTGACTCATAAGCCTCATCTCCTGCAGCCATCACGTTTAATGCCCGACTCCTGAATTTCATATCCCATACCTCGTCAGGCAATTCCTGCAGCATGTTGTGCGCAACGTCTAGCTTTGTCAGGGAGGTGCAACGAGCGAGAGACGGCGGCAACGAAGTCAGTTGATTGTTCTGAGCGCTGAGAAGCACTAGAGATTGGGGAAGTGCGGGAATGTCCTGCAACCACATGAATCAGACCGAGATTCTGGGTGCAATGGCGGTCAAGTCTTAATTGGCTTCTAGCAGGTTTGGCACATTTCAATGTCCTCTTCATGAAAATTGAAGGCAGAAGGTTTAGGTAAAGTTGCATCGCTTACCCTCAAATTGTTGTTGTTGACTGTGAGGCTAGCCAGTTGGAACAAGCTACCAAGGCAAGCAGGAATGGTTTCCAGCTTGTTGTGCGAGACATCTAAGGCGGTCAATGAATCGAGGCAGGCTTGGTCAGGAAAGAAAGTCAACCTGTGAGGGATCGATGTCAATCCTTAATCTTTAAGTTGCCGAAGAGGCAAAAAAGATGCACAGGAGCGACATTCAGACCAGCATTGGCACCCAAGCAGGCAATTGCGTGCTTGCCAGTGCGGCACTCACAGGTTCCTCCCAAGATCCAGCTTAGCAATCTCAGACTGAAAGCAAGTTGTAAAAAAAGTAGTGTGTTTATTTACGTTTTGCTCTACTCAACGGATGCAGGGTCACACGACGTCCCTTGGGAGTTTTGACGCCTTTAATTTTGGGCTAAACAGATGAAGGATGCCGTAGGTGATTTAGAGAATGGCACCACTCACAATTGACTTACTACTTTGCAGGAAGCTTCCCAACTTGCACGTTGACTTGAGATTCATCAGACACCATGCAGTTGGAAGGGAGGCAAACAGTCAAGACCCACCTGCCCCCACCAGGTCCCTGAGCCCTCCCCTGCCTTGCTACCCTTCACTGGTGGCATCGGTACGTTAATATCATACACCTACGTCAAAAAAAGTAGCTTCTAGCAGTTGTTCATGTCGTGTGGAAGAAATGGAAACGGTCAATCCCAACCAGTTTGTGTCGGACAAATTGTCCATTTCAAAATGAATTTCATTTTTGAAAGCTGTTGTCTGATATACTTCAAAAACTCCAGGACTACCCTCTCCTTGCACGTGCTTTGTAAGGAAAGCAGAGAAAGCAGGCACATCATGCTGGGTGCATACAATGCAATGTGCGGGTAGGGAAAGAATCACCTGTGCCGGAACCTGTTCGAGGCCATGGCCGGCCAGTATAATCCTTCCATTTGCCCTCCCAGCCTCAATGGCTTTTACAGTTGACAAAGACAAAGTTGGCTGCATAATTTCCGATTCTCCAGTCACTTTACAGTCCTGACATATTTCTGCAAAGTAGTTGCACACGTATGTCTGTGTGTGTGTGTGTGTGTGTGCGTGTGTGTGTGTGTGTGAGTGTGTGTGTGAGTGTGTGTGTGTATGTGTGTGTGTGTGAGTGTGTGTGTGAGTGTGTTTGTGTGTGTGTGTGTGTGTTTGTGTGTGTGTGTGTGAGTGTGTGTGTGAGTGTGTGTGTGAGTGTGTGTGTGTGCGTGTGTGTGTGTGAGTGTGTGTGTGAGTGTGTGTGTGTGTGTATGTGCTGTTGGTCAACCCTTGCGTGCGTGCGTGGTCACTGATCTCACCTAAACCGAGTGTCACAATATTTTAAAATAAACTGCAGGAAAGAAGAACTGGATTCCAATCGTCGATTGAGGGAGCACAAAATATTTGGCTTATTTTTACCATATTATTATTATTATCAATCCCATCATGCAAATGCGCAAAATCAACCCGCATGCGTCTTTGAACGCGTCCAGGCTCCGTCCGAACTTGACCCTGCTAGCACGTAAGAGACCTTTATCAGCGCTTTATGCAGCCACAATTGATAAGCCAAGTGTTCAAGAGGGCACGACGGAGCTCCAACAGCAAGGTGCGGACAGAGACACGTAAACGCCATCTCCGTCGGGTGGCACAGGCTGAATTGATTGAATATGAAGGAAAAGCGAAAGGCTCCAGGAGCGCGGCGTGGCTGAAAACATGTGCCACACACACACTCCTTTCCTCCAATCATACATCTGGTATGGCCCCCCGAGCGGTGAGCCTCCACAAAACAAATGATCGGATTATAATTGTATTGGGCCCGTGCTTGTGCGTGGCCACAGCTGTTATTCACACTCTTTCCAGTTATAACACACACACACACACACACACACACACACACACACACACACACACACACACACACACACGCGCACACACACACACATACACACACGTGCGCACACACACACACGCGCACACACACACACACACAAGCACATACACGCATGCACTTACATATGTAACAAACTCGCACACATACACACACATTCGCACAAATACACATACACACGTGCACAGACACACGCACATGCACAAACACATAAACATGCATGCACACGATATACACATGCACGCACACACACACATACATGTACACATTTGCGATCATGCACACAAACACACACAAGGGTACAAACGTGCTAACGAAAAATCAGACGTGCACGGAGGTAGTTTTGCTGAAATGTTGCGTCTCTCCACCCCATTTTGAGATTGCTCCTCAGCTGACACCCTGCGCCATTTCTCATTCAATCCTGCAGGTCAGGTAGAGAATCTTTGCATTGTGGGGAGCGGGCCTGCTGGGTACTCTGCAGCTGTGTATGCTGCCCGTGCACAGCTCAAACCGGTGTGCTTTGAGGGCTTCCAGAATGGAAAGGGAGGGCAACTCATGGGGACCACTGAGGTGGAGAACTACCCTGGCTTTCCTGAAGGTGTGTGTGCATGCGTGTAAAGGACGCGGATTCAGCCAGTATCTCCTTCACACAAGGAGGAAGGTGTGCGTTCACACTTACACACACACATACACACACATGCATGCACTTGAAGGTGTAACAGGGCCGGAGCTCATGGAACGAATGAGGCAACAGGTAAACACTTCCCACTCCGTTTATTCACTGTGTGAACTGTGTAACATGCAAAAACATGCAAGGCAGAGCATGCACCCGTTTCCAACCAGAGCAGAGCATCAGGACAATCAGCTTCCGCCATGACCTACCAACAACACCCTCGTAGGCTGAGCGATGGGGAACTGAGCTCTACACTGAGGATGTGGAGCACCTTGACTTGTCTCAGCGCCCTTTTGTCATTCGCTCGAGTGAACGCGAGGTGAGGACTGGCTGCTTTGTGTTTAGCGTGGCACTTGCTCCTAGCAAATGAGCAAACTGGCCTACTATGCAGGTTGCACCTTATGCCATGTGCACTACATAAACACAGTGCAATACTATTTTTTGGTGGCAGATACGCGCGCATAGCGTCATCATTGCGACAGGCGCCACAGCCAGGCGGCTAGGTATTCCCAGCGAGCAGACGTTTTGGAGCAAGGGCATCTCAGCGTGCGCCATCTGTGATGGTGAGCAAGGCGTACCTTTTCTACCTTTCTACCAGCCATTTGGCTGACCGGTTTAGTATCAAATGTGCGTAGAACATAGATGCATTTATCTCTTGGGGGCAAGAATGTCTTCAGCACCCCTTTTTGTTTTGGTTGTCCTTTGGTAAAAGAAAAAGAAGAAGGAACGGAAAAAAGAACAAACCAGCCCTCCAAGATCGCACAGCAGGTCAAACAGACATTCTCTGGATTAGCAAACAGACCCTCCTGTTTTTTGTTCGCTGCCACCAGGTGCCAGTCCTCTCTTCAAAGGCAAGCCCGTGGCAGTGGTGGGCGGAGGCGACTCTGCTGCAGAGGAGGCTGTGTACCTCACCAAATACACTCCAGAGGTGAGGGAGGGTTGAGTAAGAAGGAAGTAGTCGTTCGAGCGCAAATCAATTATGTTTAAAGCAGTGCACTCTCCGCTGGCCATTAGCTTCTGAGAGTTAGCCAGATTTTGTCTTGATGAGAACGGAAATAGATGTCAGTGAGGCGTTTGATACTCTGATAAGTCATTCTGAAAGCTTGAGAGTGAGCCTGATGTCCGATGCTCCTTCATACTGTCAGGTGCATTTGCTGGTACGAGGAGATAAGCTGAAGGCCAGCAAGACCATGCAAGACCGTGCATTGACTTCGCCCAAGATCACTGTGCACTTCAACACGGCGGTCGAGGATGCTACCGGGAATGGCCTGTTGTCAGGGCTCAACCTTGTGAATACCAAGACAGGTGTGTCACCCTTCACTCTGACATGAGATCTCTGCATTTGCAGTGTTCACAATGAAGTGCTCACGGTGTATATATTGCTGCTTCATGTGGCATGCTGTACGCAATTTGGGGATCCTCCTTTGCTCTACCATGTGCCAGTCCTGGGTTTCAACGCAACAACGCTCTGAATGCAGGGGAGAAGTCGCACCTTAGCGTGGCTGGTATGTTCTATGGAATTGGGCACCAGCCGAACACTGGCTTGATCAAAGGGCAAGTGGAGCTAGATGAGAAGGGCTATGTCAAGGTGCGGCATGAAGCGGGGCAGTCTGCCTCTATCTCGCACCTTTGCAACACTGTGGTAGAGCAGACAGTCTCAGCATGAAATCAACATTGTGAAATAGGCAAGTCTTTGCAGCAGCTGTAGTCAACTCACCATAGTTTGAACACACTAAATGCTAGGTCGACATGATCTAGATTTGGAATTGGCAGAAGACAGAGGAGGTTGTTTACCGCAGCTCGTGCCTCTGCTCTCTCTGAATGCCATGTCCCTTCGTTGTATGCCTTACATGCAGGTGGGCCACGGGGTGTCCACCAACATAGACGGCGTGTTTGCGGCGGGAGATTTGCACGACCCAGAGTGGCGGCAAGCAGTTACAGCAGCAGGCTCAGGGTGCATGGCGGCTCTCAGGTCTGTTGTTGGTGACTTGGGTAACTCAAGTGCACAGCGTGCTCTTCCCTTTCAAGTCCTGAGCAAGGCCTTGAAGGGTTTAACACCATCTGGACTTTTCGTCTGCTCCCATTGCGCAAGCATATATTAAGAGACGTGTCAAAGTGCTATAAGTCATTGATGTCAGCTGCGATTGAACTTGTTATTTTGTTTGCTTTTGTGTATTGGTGCAGTGTGGAAAGGTACCTTACAGCCAACAACCTTGCAGTGGAGTTCAAACCTAAAGAGCAGCCTGATCAACCAGCAGAAGGTGGGTGAGCCCACAAGGCACACAAAATGATAATTGTTGAGTACAGACTAAAGAGGCTAAAGAATTTCGGCCTTTTGAACAAAACAGGGGAGGGGTCAATGTTTGTTGGATGTCGTACATGCAGAAGAGCCGGCCCCAAGCACTAGCACTGCCTCTGTTGATGAGGAGCCCTTTGATCCAAGCCAGTTCAAGCATCGAGGGCAGTACGCATTGCGCAAGCTGTACCACGACACAGACAAGCTCATAGCAGTGCTGTACACGAGCCCCACCTGTGGACCTTGCAGGTGTGAATGTTATCTGGAAATGAACCTGTGACAAAAAGCAGGGCAAGGAGCCTTCGTGCTCTCATATGTATAACCAGTGTCTTCCATCTTAAAGGCTTCATTCATTTTCCGTGAGACCAAGAGGCGTCATGGAGCCTTACATGACCATACCCACTGATGCAATCTCAGATTCACAACTAGAATAAGAGAGAGCAAGCATGCCACCAACCGCCTTCCAAATTGAACAATAACCTCCATCTTTGCTACTGCTTTGTAGATCCTTGAAGCCTATCTTTACTGGGGTGGCCAACGAATTTAGTGACAAGATGTACTACGTGGAAATAGACATTGAGCAGGACCCAGAAATTGCAGAGGCAGCTGGTGTAGCAGGCACCCCCACCTTGCAGGTGAGCCTTCCCTGTCTTTCTTGTCTCGGCTTGTTCGTAAAATGGGCGCCAGTAAAGAGAGCTGTTTGCCTGCCAACACATTGAACGGCGCTTGTTGTACTACATGCATTCTGGCCACGACTGGGTACAGATTCCTTGATACGAGTTTGATTCTCTTGCATTGCAGTTTTTCAAGCAAAAGGACATGCTTCGCCAAGTGCCAGGAGTCAAGCAAAAGCGCGAGTACCGTGACATGATTGGCCAATTTGTCTAGACTCTTTGGTACAGAGAAATTGCCTGGTGGAGATCGCCGAGGAATTGCGTTGGAACCCTTCTTGATGACAGAATGAGTGTCCACTTTGCCTTGTACCTTGTTGTGGTTGCCGCTCCTGCAAAGGAGGCTTGCCATCAAGATTTTGTCTTATTAAAGTATATGCTTGCAAGTTTTGAATTTTATTTGATTGTATTTTTCATCGTCGGTTTTGGTACTCGATAGTATCTCTGGTTGTGTAACGCGTTTCATGAGGCGACGGTTCGTCTGGCTTGTATAAATTTGCAATAACCAAGCTGCAAGGCAGGAATAGAAGGGTATTAGGGCCACACTCGTTTTGAGACATCTGGCAATTATAAAAATATAATATGATTAATCGTCTGTTTCTCCGCTCCCTTCCTGGGCCGGAAAAAGCGCTGGCTTTCATTTCAGCACACACACAACAGCAAACCCTCTCCTACAGTAGTGTAACCCTTCTTTCTCCATCTCCAGTTGAGGGAGTGACAACATGCAGGCCCCTGAGCTGGCCCCTAGGCAGAATGAACACATGTGGTCCAGCTCGATGGTACAGCAGTGTCGGCAGTTCACAGACTTTGCCTGGCTCTCCTGGTGAAGTGATGGCACAGGCCACTCTGGGAGGTAAAAATGTGTATACGTGGCAAAGCACAGATTGCTTACATGCACACAGATTGACATGCAATCGCAACACACACACACACACACACACACACACACACGCACACACACATACATACACACGCACACACGCACATACACACACGCACACACACACACAAACACACATAGACACACACACACAAACACACATAGACACAAACACATACACACACACACATACACACACACACACACACACAAGTGCAAACGTCAGCATGTATAATAAACCACATACAAAGCATGTCATTCTTGGAATGCAATTGGAATGTGTGCATATGTGTCCGTGTGTGCGAGCATACTGTACGCACCTGCACGCAAAACACAGGACGCAATTTGGTGACCATAATCCTTTCTATTTACAGGATTTTTGTGAACCTGCATGTTTTATGGGGCATTTGACTAAATTGTGACGCATGCTGCATCATGATGTACAGGGAATTTATTCCAAAGCACTGATGAGGAACGGTCGACCTTGACACCTGCTGCCATTGTAGACTATTTGGACCGCTTCATTGTTGGCCAGGTCAGTTGCTACAGAGTCTATTGCTACATAGCACGCCGGGCTTCTGCCGTGATGCTTTTGTAATGGCAGGTTCAACTCCATTTTTTGAGGACCTGCATACTGCGTGGGTGTCCTAAGTCCTAAATAGTCTGTCTTTAAATAGTCACCACTGGCTCTGCCTCAATCCTGGGCCCATTTTGTCCTCTTGTCAAAAATCCATACAACATTACCGTTCGCCGGGCTGCTCAGTCTGCCCTCACAGTCACAGTCTTACACAACCTTTCTCTCTTTGCAATTGCAATCTGAACAAACCCACTACATTACTATACGCAGCATGACGCTAAGCGTGCTGTAGCAGTTGCCCTCAGAAATCGATGGCGGCGTTCACAGCTGCCAAAAGGGCCTGCAGATGAAGTCATGCCCAAGAATATTCTCATGATTGGTACGGCTTGAAGAGCAAGAGGGGTCGCCCCTCAGTACTGCCAGTCAGCTGGTTTTCTCGTGCTCCAGCACCTGACTTCCCAGTGATTTTGTCTTATACGCATTGAAGCTTATAAAACTTTGCTTATGCTCACATTTGTCAGCAATTCCTTGCGTTGCAGGTCCCACGGGCTGTGGTAAAACGGAGATTGCCAGACGCTTGGCCAAGCTCACGCATGCTCCCTTCATCAAGGTAAGGCCTTTTATCCCCTAACAATGTATTACCTATGTATTGCGCGCTGCTTACGTGCCAATCAGCAATGCGGTGGGGGCTGGCATGTCAGAATCAACACTTATTGAGAAACATGTGTTTTGCTGGAGTATAATGTCAATCATGAATTCTGTAGGTAACAAAGAATGAAATCACTGACGCTGGCGTTAATGTACAGAGCACGGAGGACACAACGAGCTCACATTTGGCATTGTCTGCAGGTGGAAGCCACCAAATACACGGAACTAGGGTACATTGGCAGAGATGTGGTGAGTCTGCTTTCCCTTTTCCTCTCCTTTCCTTTTTCCCTTTTGCTTCCTTCTCTTTTCTTCTCTTTTCTTCTCTTTTCTTTGCTTTTGTCTGATTATACACAAATGTCAATGCAGGAGGACATCATCAAAGACCTTGTTGAGAGCGCACACGTGAGTGGGTGGGATGAGAAAATTGTGCTGCACTGATGCTTTGCAACAATGTCGCACAGTCATGCTGAAGCACGTATGAGCTACAACCAAATATGTCTTCTTTAAGCGCTCACTTGCCAACGGGCATCCCTGAAACGTTTTGATTACTGGAGTATTTAGTCGCCGTTTCAGTTTAGCCTGTGGTACTGGACGCCACAGGGGTATTCGCTTCGCCCTGATACACTGACTCACCCAGCAAACATAAAGTTGCTCCTTTGATATTTAGTGTATAAGACAACCAACTCTATCCATCATGATACGCATGACTTCAAGGCTAGCAAGATCTGTGTACTGTCTTCTACCCTCTGTCGTCGCCCTGCATATTTCAACCCCCTTATTTCGCACACGCAGAGCTTAGTGCGAGAGCGGTTGCGTGAGCGGGTGGCGGCACTTACATCTGGAAAGGCAGAGCTCCAAATTCTGCAAAGCCTAATTGGTAGGCACACAGTGTGGTCCTGCTTGGTCGTCACACACATACATCATCCTTCAATGTGAACGCAAGAAAGCGGGGACGCTTTTTATAGATGCGCAACTCTCTCTTTCTCTCTCTCTCTCTCTCTCTCTCTCTCTCTCTCTCTCTCTCTCTCTCTCTCTCTCTCTCCCAACGCAAGCACGTAACAACCCAAGCATAGTTAGATTATGCTAAGAAAGGAATGCAAGCCCAACTTTTGTGTCTCAGTCACGCATCTGCCCATCTGCACGCATGCTCAACCGTGTGTGTGTGTGTGGTGTGTGTATGTGTGCGTTCAAGGCCATACATTTGCTCTAAGTCGCGTTCCTCCCCTCTTGCTTTTTTTTGACTGCAGGTGAGCACACCACCCTGGAGACCCTAGACAGCTTCCGTGAGCTGTACCGCAGTGGGGAGCTGGACGACAGGACTGTGGAGCTAGACCTTCCTGGTGAGAGCCCCAAGAACAGGCTCAATATTGAGCAGGGGTTGATCATGATCGACAACCTGATGGACAAGAAACCGATGGGCAAGCGCGGCTCCAAGAAAATAAAGGTGTGCTATGTGTTTCAGCTTGTGCCTTTCTTTTTGTTTCATCCTTATGCCAGGGGTATGGGGTGTACAAACCGTGCTGGGTGTGTGTTGCCTGAGGGTGCTTTTTGTTTAAGCTGGCTTGCCGTGTGTACAAGCGCTTGCATTCTCTGGCGTTTGTTGCAGGTTTCTGAAGCGCGTGCAAGGATAGAAGAGCTAGAGGCAGACAAGCACTTGAGTAGCGACGCTGTTACCAAAGAGGCGCTGAGGGCAACAGAACAAGATGGGTGAGTGAGCAGCAAGAGCAGAACAGGCCTGTATTGCTTGGGGCAAAGTGTGCCTTTTGTTGTGCTCCAACATTCTGAGCAGTTGTTCTGTACAACTCATTTTTTTGTACAAATGGCAACTATTGGTTTTGTTTGTCAGGGTTCCTGCAAGCACTAAACTTTGGTAGTGATTTCACCTACCCATATGTCTGGTTTACTTACAGCATCGTGTTCATTGACGAAATAGACAAGATTGTCGGAGGGGGCAGCCGCCAAGCTGGGAGTGGGGTGAGCTCAGAGGGCGTGCAGCGTGACCTCCTACCTATTATTGAAGGTGACAAGCTGAGCTCTTGCGTTTGTGTGTCTCAAGTTGAATAGGTGTGACTAGCATGCAGTGTCTCTTCACCTGGTATATATGTATAGTGCTTTCAACTTTTGGGACATTTGGTCAGTATATTTTGACAGGCGAGGCTACCCAAGAGGCTGGTTTCGTCCCTTTTTCCTAGGGTTGGTTAGAACCACATACATGCGGTGTATATACAGATGGTACTTTTGGCAGGGAAATCACCCATGTACAGTCACATACAAAGTATATACACGAATCTGGCCAACCCTACATTTTTCTGATATAAATGGTAAACATTGTTACATTGCTGGCGGTGATCCTGAACTCACGCAGGTTCGGTTGTTCAGACCAAGCACGGCAACGTGAACACTGACCACATCCTGTTTGTGTGCTCTGGTGCCTTCCACTCCGTGAAGCCAGCTGACATGCTTGCAGAGCTACAGGTGGGCAGGAGGTACAAAGAGCTATTTTACTTAATTCTATTTTGATGCATGCTGCTCGGTTGTTTACTTCTGGGCATGAGCTGTGAGCCATCATAGTTCAACGACCAGTGCTGGTGGTGCGCCGTTACAGCAGGGTTCACCTTCTTGTTAATTTGTGTCACTTTTTTGGCCAGGGGCGCCTTCCCATCCGTGTGGAGCTCAAGGGCCTGGTTGCTGCAGACTTTTACCGCATCCTCACCGAGCCAGACAACAACATGATCCTGCAGCAGCAGGTGAGTCTGGGAGTGTGCGTGACGTAGTAACTCAATCAGGCATGCAGTGTACGCAGTTTGCAAGTATTCTGTGCTTGCCTTTGGCTGCTGGCCTGGATCTTAGGTGGATTATCCTTTCAATAAGCATGGAGCATCCTGGGCTGTTAGATCAAGCAGAGTAAATGGAAAACTTGGAAGGCTTGTTGTTACTGACAGCCTTACCCACACATCCGTGCAGGCTCTTTTGGAGACAGAGGGCGTTCAGCTAACATTTACCAATGAAGCCCTGCATACCATTGCCCGTGTAGCAGAGGAGGCAAATAGGCTCATGGACAACATTGGGGTGAACAGTGGAAATGCTTTCATTTCTTGTGTCTCCCTTGAATGTTTGCTGGGTTAAACTGTCAGCACATCAAAATTGGGAAGAGTCACGCATGAAGCTTAATGCGTCCATAGTTGCAACTTTTTCCCTAATCGTGATTGTATGGACTTTATCTTGACTGCACAACTTGCAACTACACACACACATCCACACACACAAACACACACATACACCATTTATTCTAGGTTCCACTCCACACCATTTATTCCACTCCACACCATTTATTCTGAGTTCCACTCCACTCCACACTTCCACGCTTGGGATCAAACCGCAGGCAAGAAGGCTACATACAGTGTTGGAGCGATTATTAGCAGATGTAAGCTACAATGCCCCAGAGCTAGTCGACGAGGCACGCAGGTGAGAAGATGTCTCAATAAGAAGTCTGTCGTAGGGTGAAATCATCAGAGCCTCTGTTAACTTCTTTGCTCTTGCCAGGGCTCAGCCTGGTGTGAGCACCAGGTGGATTAAGGCCCTTATAGTGAACTTACTTGCTTTTGGGCTCACAATTCTTGTTCTTTGCATACGTCCGTGACTCCCTCCTACCATCTTCCTTATCTGCACGCATCAATTACTTCTCCTGCAGGGTTGGGCAAGACACGTACGAGTGCATGATCGATGACAAGTTTGTGCTGCAAATCATGTTTGGCCTCCTACAGAAACAAGACCTTTCTCGATATGTAATTTAGGTCAGTTTTTTGTTTAACCGTGTACATTATGTTTTGATCTTTTTTGTGTACCGCTTTATTCCCATGATCACGTCCAAAAACACTTACCTTCGCTGTGCCAATTTCTGGCTTTCTATCAATGCAGCAATTGCTTATCTTGTGTGTTTCCTACGCAACGATTCCGTATCAGAGTACCTTCAATCCGGCTGACCGTGTAGGGGGCAAGGAAACAAAGCTGCATTTAAATAGGGATCTATAATTAGTAGTGCATATTCAGCTGCAGTATCACACACGCTTGCCAATCAAAGGGTAAGGGTAAGGGTTACACAGCTATATCCGCCAGCGAGGGCAGTTGAGCTATAGCAAAAAAAAAAAGGCAGCTTCAAGAAGAGAAGGAGGCCAGACTGAACAAGACACCAGAAAAAGAGACA
>Ga0307974_1000646_pt1 | contig 22268 bp, 31 predicted proteins | sample OrgLakmetagen784_FD_201812 | JGI IMG/M metagenome (GOLD analysis project Ga0307974, IMG submission 201812) | Saline water microbial communities from Organic Lake, Antarctica - #784 | ecosystem: Environmental > Aquatic > Non-marine Saline and Alkaline > Saline | place: Antarctica: Organic Lake... | reverse complement strand
CACCCGCACCTGCACCTGCACCTGCACACACACCCACACTTACACCCACACACACACCCTTCCACGCCCACACCCACACAAGTCCACACTGGCACCCGCACCCACACAAACCTACATTCACAACCACACAAACCCACACCCACACCCACTCCCACACCCACACGCACCGTTGGAACAGCCAGGACGCTGCCAACGAAGGTTGGTATGGGTGGATGGCTGCTAGGTCAGGCTGGGACAGCGTGCCGCAACGCAGCGCATCGTCGCACGCACGCGTCAGGCGCCCCAAGTGACGCATCATTGCTCCAAAACCACCGAAAGAGAGGGGGCTCTGGGTTGCGCTGGCGTCGCCGATCTGTGTGCGCGTGTGTGTGTGTGTGTGTGCGTGTGTGTGTGTGTGCATGGTCGCTTGAGTACCTTCGAGTCACTGGGTGTATGCGTGCGTGTGTGTTTGTGTCATTGAGTGTGCGAGTGTGTGTGTGTGTGTGTGTGTGTGTGTGTGTGTGTGTGTGTGTGTGTGTGTGTTTGTGTCATTGAGTGTGTGTGTGTTTGTGTGTGCGCGCGCTTCATTCGGGGTGTATGTGCGTGAGTGCGTTGTGCGTTGTGCAACATTCTGTTGAAGCGATTGCCCAGCGGTGTGTCCTGGTGCAGCAACACAGCGTCTCACACAGATTCCCTCCTCATTTAACACATCCTCAACCACATCAACATATAGCCTTGCCCATGCTCGCACCCACACCCACACCCACACCCACACCCACACCCACACCCACACCCACACTTACACCCACACCCACACCCACACAGCACCCACCCACCCAACCCACAAGCACACCTGCATGATGTGGTCCCAGCGTGGCTTGAGAGGCCCGTTGGACCAGCAAGGGAAGCCGCCAAACAGCACACGCTTGAAGCGTAAGTCAGACAGGGGCACCCCCTGGACAAGAAATGTGCGCGCAGAAATAAAGGAGCGTGAGCACGGGCAATGTGAGCGTAGGCAACGACAGCATCAGCGCCTGTCGCTGCAACAGCACACGCTTGAAGCGTAAGTCAGACAGGGGCACCCCCTGGACAAGAAATGTGCGCGCAGAAATAAAGGGGCGTGAGCACGGGCAACGTGAGCGTAGCCAACGAGAGCATCAGCGCCTGTCGCTGCAACAGCACACACTCTGTCTATGTGCAGCTCAGACAGGGGCACCCCCTGGACAAAAAATGTGCGCGCAGAATAAAAGGGCGTGAGCACGGGCAACGTGAGCGTAGGCAACGATAGCATCAGCGCCTGTCGCTGCAACAGTACACACTCTGTTATTGTGCAGCTTAGACAGGGGCACCCCCTGGACAAGAAGTGTGCGCGCAGAATAAAAGGGCGTGAGCACGGGCAATGTGAGCGTAGGCAACGAGAGCATCAGCGCCTGTCGCTGCAACAGCACATACTTCTTCAAGTCGCAGCTCAGACATGGGCACTCCCTGGTCTGATTTACAAACAAGTATGAGATTTAAAGGGTCAACGGCACAGACAGCAGTTTGGGGATGAGGGGCCTGTGTGCGTGTGTGAGCTGAGGAATAAGCATACTATTTTTACGGCACAATAGCTCAAGGTGTTCGGGTATTGCATGCACAGTATGACAAATTTACAAACACCCACGTTAACAAGTTTACAAACATCCACGTTAACAAGTTTACAAACACCCACTGTTATCCTGAAGGATACTCTTACAACTTACAGTATCAGTCCGGCAGGACTCCGTAGCAAGACCACACAGCCTGTTCCAAAAAAAAGCACACCCTTGCCACAAACGAACACCACACCACACCACACCACGCACCTGGTACCCCACAAGGTCCTCAAAGTATCGGTCGAGCAGGGCCTCAAAGTTAGGGCGGGCAGGCTCCGCATCGCTGTAGGCAAACATGTAGGTGGTGCGCGCCGCCCCTCCTTCTGCTGGAAACGCTTCCCAGAAGAACTGTGATCATTTCACAAAACGCACATGCTTGAATAATCTAGCAAGCTGGGTGGCGGTTGTGCACTTCCCACAAGAACTGCGATCATTTCACAAAACGCCCATGCTTGAATGGCTAAGCAAGCTGGGTGGCACGCAGGCATGCAGGTCGTGCGTGCAGCCCCTCCTTCTGCTGAAAACGCCAAACAGAGGAAGTGTGTTTATTTCACAAAACGCCCGTGCTTGAATGGCTAAGCAAGCTGGGTGGCACGCAGGCATGCAGGTCGTGCGTGCGGCCCCTCCTTCTGCTGGAAACGCCAAACAGAAGAAGTGCGATCATTTCACAAAATGCCCATGCTTAAATGGCTAAGCAAGCTGGGTGGCACGCAGGCATGCAGGTCGTGCATGAGCCCCTCCTTCTGCTGGAAACGTCTCTCCAAATATAATGCAACGATTCCACAAAGTCAATGAAACTAATGCCCAGATATGAGGTGCAGGATGCCAAGCCTTACGGCAGACAGAACTTGCAAGCAGTGCCTCTCTTGCTCATCCTTCGTCTCCCAACATCCACCCACGTGTGCACGTACGTCATGCATGCAACAGGCACGCACGTAATGCAGGCACGTAATGCGCGCACGTAACGCAAGCAGGCACCAAGTGCACACACGTAACGCGCGCACGTAATGCATGCAGGCACGTAATGCATGCGCGTATGCACGCACGTGTGCGCACGCACGTAATGCATGCACGCGCACGTAATGCATGCACACACGCTTTTGCACACTCGTAACGCATGCACGTGTGCACGCACGTAATGCATGCACGTACGTATGCACGCTCATTATGCATGCACACACACATACTGTCAACCAACAAACACACACACACACACATCTGCACACCTGCATGTCAAACTCCGCTTCTCCAAGCGTGCACAGCAGGTCCGCACGAATGCTGCTCTCTCTCTCTCTCTCTCTCTCTCTCTCTCTCTCTCTCTCTCTCTCTCTCTCACACACACACACACACACACACACACACACACACACAGACACACACCTGCACCCTGTCAACACACACACACATCTGCACACCTGCATGTCCTCTTGTGCATCTCCAAGCGTGTACAGCAGGTCCGCGTGAATATTGCGTTCAGGGACGTATCCCTCAGCACAGGAGCCTACCACCAACACCATGCCGTCAGGTTTTGAGCGCCCTCGAACCTGTATTTATGTGTGGGTGTGCGTGCGTGCGTGTGTGAATGTATGTATGTACGTGTATGTGTCGTGTGTGTCTGTCCTCTGACAAGCTCATCAACAAAAGCTTTGGAATTGATTATTGACATTGGACATGTGCAAACACAGACACATAGCACGCATGTTCACATGTGCATTGATACCACACACACACACACACACTGACGTACATACACACACATACACGTACACACACAAGCACACACACGTGCACACACACATACACACACACATGTGCACACACCCCTACACCTACACATACATACATACACGTACATACACACGCACACACAAACACATGCACAAGCACATGCACACACACACTGATGCACACGAACACCACTCACCTGCTTGACAATGTCACTGTAGTGACCCATGCAGTCCAGCAGCAGTCTGCATCCCAGCTCCCTTGGCTGCGCACGTCCACCGCTGGCAGGGCCAGCAGCAGCTGGTGCTGTGAATGTGTGTGTGAGAATGTGTGTGTGTGTGTGTGTGTGTGCGTAGCTTTTTTGGCTGCGCACGTCCACCACTGGCAGGGCCAGCAGCAGCTGGTGCTGTGAATGTGTGTGTGTGAGAATGTGTGTGTGTGTGTGTGCGTTTGTAGCTCCCTTGGCTGCACACGTCCACTGCTGGCAGTGCCAGCAGCAGCTGGTGCTGTGAGTGTGTGTGAGAATGTGTGTGTGTGCGTGTGTAGCTCCCTTGGCTGCGCACGTCCACCGCTGGCAGGGTTAGCAGCAGCTGGTGCTGTGAATATATGTGTGAGATTGTGTGTGTGTAGCTTTTTTTGGCTGCGCACATCCTCCACCACTGGCAGGGCTAGCAGCAGCTGTGAGTGTGGGTGTGAGTGTGAGTGTGAGTGTGTGTGTATGTGTGTGTATGTGTGTGTGTTTGAGTGTGTGTAGCTTTTTTGGCTGCGCACATCCTCCACCATTGGCAGGGCTAGCAGCAGCTGTGAGTGTGAGTGTGAGTGTGAGTGTGTGTGTGTGTGAGATATCGAGTGTAGTTTTTTTGGCTGTGCACTTCCTTCACCACTGGCAGGGCCAGCAGCAGCTAGTGCTATGTGTTATTATGATTTGATATCGCGATTGTGCGCGCATACGTATATGTGTGTGCGTGAATATGCGTGTGTACGCGTATGTGTGCGTGCACATACGCATTTGTGCACATATCCTACGCTTGTGCGCTCACACGCACATGCATGCACATGTGTGCTCGTGTGTGCATAGCCGTACCTGCGGCTCTGCCGTTGCTGTTGCTGTTGTTGCTGTTGTTGCTGTTGCTGCTGTCGTTGTTGGTGTTGGGTGTGGAGCTGCGCTGCATCTTGCCCAAGCCATTAGGCCTGTTCACGTCACCCGGGCCGATGGGCTCGTCCTCCAAGCCAGCCTGGCATAACTGCGGCGAGGGGTGCAACAACAAAATCAGTGCGGCACAGGTACAAGAGCTGAAGTAAAGTGTGGTTCAAGCAGGTTAGATGATAATGTGCGTCGTGCGTGGTCGTTCGGTTTGTCCACGTCTCTTGACAGCTGATGGGCTTGTCTTTGATGCTGGTCAGACGCAGCTTTCTTACAACAAGGAATTAGAGTTGGCCAGGACCATATATATGAGTTGTATATACGGTAGTTTTGGCAGGGATATCACCAAACATACGGTCATATACGGTGTATATATACGGCTCTGGCTAACCCTACAAGTAATGAAGCGTGCAGCACAGGTATTACAAGAAGAATGCAGCACAGGTGTCACAAGAAGAGTGCAGCACGGATATCACAAGAAGAGTGCAGCACGGGTATTACAAGAAGAGTGCAGCACGGGTATTACAAGAAGAGTGCAGCACAGGTATATCACAAGACGTTATGAAGAGTGCGGCACGGGTATCATAAGACGTTATGAAGAGTGCAGCACAGGTATGACAAGAAGTTATGAAGAGTGCAGCACGGGTATTACAAGAAGTCATGAAGAGTGCAGCACGGGTATTACGAGAAGTTATGAAAAGTGCGGCACAGGCATCACAAGAAGAGTGCGGCACAGGTATATCACAAGAAGTTATGAAGAGTGCAGCACAGGTATTACAAGAAGTTATGAAGAGTGCAGCACGGTATCACAAGAAGTTATGAAGAGTGCGGCACAGGTATTACAAGAAGTTATGAAGAGTGCAGCATGGGTATCACAAGAAGAGTGCAGCACGGGTATATCACAAGAAGTTATGAAGAGTGCGGCACAGGTATTACAAGACGTTATGAAGAGTGCAGCACGGGTGTTGCAAGAAGTTATGAAGAGTGCAGCACGGGTATTACAAGAAGTTATGAAGAGTGCGGCACAGGCCTGGAACAGAACGACAGGGCGTGGTATGGCTGTGTTATGAATTGCTGCGAAAACTTGACAGGGTGTGGATGCATGAGCATATGTGGGAATTGCCCAGGACTGGTGCATGATTACTCCGGCTGACTGAATGGGTGTGGATGCACGTGCTAGGGCGTGGTGTTGCATGTTTAATAAAAAGTGCTAGGACGTGATGTTGAAAGTGCTAGGACGTGATGTTAAAAAGTGCTAGAACGTGATGTAAACAGTGCTAGGACGTGATGTAAAAAGTGCTAGGACGTGATGTAAAAAGTGCTAGGACGTGATGTAAAAAGTGCTAGGACGTGATGTAAAAAGTGCTAGGACGTGATGTTGAAAGTGCTAGGACGTGATGTTGAAAGTGCTAGGACGTGATGTTGAAAGTGCTGGGTGCTAGGACGTGATGTTGAAAGTGCTGGGTGCTAGGACGTGGTGTTGCATGCTTGAGCTGCCACCCAAAACCTTCGGTGCGTTGTCAACATAGGCACATCGGTCAAACGGAAACGGAAACAAGCGGGTGTGGGTGCATATGCGTCGGCAGGCCGCGCTAAAAACGTGTGATGCGTTATAGCTAGGGTTGTCCAGAACCGTATGTACGCACCGTATAAGACCGTATATTTGATTATTCCCCTGCCAAAAAAACCGTTTATACACCGTATATATATGGTTCTGGCCAACCCTAGTTATAGCTGTGGCCAACTGATCAGGTGTGAATATTCATGTTCCATTTTTGTTTGCTGCAGCTCCAATTGCAGCGTAGCTCAAATCCATCCCCCTGGATAGTGCACAAGCTTGCTAGCTGCAACGATGTCTGATGACTTTCGTGCCAGGGGCTTCAAGCCGAGAATCACACTCACCACTTTCAGCTTGACACCCACACCGGGGGTGACCTCTGCTGCTTTGAAAGTGGCGTTCTCCATAAGCACTCCCCCGGCCTCCAAAAACTGCAGTGTGTGTGTATGTGTGTGTGTGAGCGTGCACGTGAGTACGAGTGTGGAGTACGAGGTATGAGTGTGCGTGCACGTGCACGTGAGTGCAAGTGTGGAGTATGAGTGGAAATGTCAGTGTGAGTTTTGAGTGTGAGTGTGCGTGTGGAAGTGTGTGTGAGTGTGCCTCGTCCTCTATTAGCCCTGCTTTTGCTTTCAGAAACTGGCGTGGGTATGAGCATGCAATATAAATGTCCACCACAACATCATTCAAACCTGTGTTTCTTTGCTTTTGACAGAGAAGTGTGTAAGCATTACAACACACATGCCAATGCACACAACCACACACACACGCGCACACACACACACACACACATACACACACACACAAACATGCACACACACATGCACAAACACACACACACATACACACATACACACACACAAGTGCACACACACACACGCACACACGCACGCACACACACACCTTTGCCTTGACCAGGTCAAGCAGCCGTTTGGGAGAAACACCGAGGTTGAGGCAGTCATTGACCCACAACTGCGCAATGGGAAGGCGAGGATAAATTTTACCAAAAAGTGACGGCAAGTCTGTACGCGCCAAAAACAGGAGAGTGCTCAAGCGAAAGTCTGAGTTTGAGGTAGTCAATTTAGCCCACAGCTGCGCAATGAAAGGGTGAGGGTCGACAGTGTGTGTGTGTGTGTGTGTGTGTGTGTATGTGTGTGTGCGTGTGTGTGAAGTGTTGTGACGGCAAGTCCGTGTGCAGCAAAAAGGTAATTGCTGTCATGGGAAGTTCTGAGGACAAGGCAGTCATTGTAGCCCACGATTGCGCGACAAGAACGTGAGAATGGACAGCGTTTTTGAGGTTGAGCCTACAAAGCCTCACGTGCCTGCACACGCTGGCAAAGCAGTCGGCAACCGCTTGGGCACAATGCACTGTAGTGGCAGCTTTGTTTGCACACAACTACGAGTACAATAAATTCAATACAACACAATGCAAGGTAGTGGCAGCTTTATTCCCACACGACTAGGACTAGGAGGAGCACTTCATCATTCAAACAACTTACACGTATGGTTGGCCATAAACTTATGTATTCGCCGTATTCAACCATATATTTGGTGACTTCCCTGCCAAATATACCGTACATACACTGTATATATATATATGGTTCTGGCCAACCCTACTCATACGTGGCTGAGGGGTTTGTTTGCAGGAACAGCAAAATGAAGTTCACCTAGTGAGAGGATGAAGCGGTATGTGAGAGAGTGGAGATTTGTGCGAGAGGACACAGTGCAGCTGGAGGCTAGTTATTTTGGTACACAGTGCGTGCCCCACAAGCTAGTGCATGTGCGAAGTGCAGCTGGATGCTAGTTATTTTCGTACACAGTACGTGCCCCACAAGCTAGTGCATGTGCAAAATGCAGCTGGAGGCTAGTTATTTTGGTACACAGTGCGTGCCCCACAAGCTAGTGCATGTGCGAGCGTGCCCGCGTGCAATTTGGCTGAGCAATGTGTGATGGTTTGGCTCTCAATAAGGTACGGGGTGCAACACCAAATCGCTACCCCTTGTCCTTGAATTTCAGATTAAAGCATGTGGCAAAGAGGCAAACAGATCCACTCAAACCTACCCACCCACCACACATCCACCCTCATATGCACACCCACCCCCACATACCCACCTCAGGCCCGCCCTTGAAACCCACACGGATGGGGTTGAAGTCTGAGGCGATGCAGCTGTCAAGCTCTTCATTGGTCAGCACATCCGTCTCCACCAGGCTCTGCAGCCACAGACAGCCCACCAACAACACGGCAACCGTCAAGGTTTTTAATATAGCAAAAAGTGATCTCACAGACAAAGCATGCATGCACATGCACTGCAGGCATGGATGCACGCACACGCAGGCACAGACGCATGTGTGCATATCTACACTCACACCCACACCCACACCCACACCCACACCCACACCCACATCTACACACAAAAAACATCAGACGCATTCATGCACACACAAGCACACTCACACCCACACATCAGTGCATTCCTCACCCTCAATTCGCCCCTGCTGATGTTCCACTCCTGGGTGCGGCCCTCAATTAAACGCTTGTCCAGCACACACACCTGCGTGAGAGCACACAGACATCACACGTGGGTATGACTCGCTGCACACCCTGTGAACCTTGGTTAAGCGCTTGAACAGGAAGCACACGCAAGTGCACGCACAAACACACACACACACACACACACAAAGGCAAACACGCAGACGCACAAACACACACACACACAAAAAGACAAATACACAGACACACAAACACACAGACATACATCGCACACACAAACACACTCACACACTCACACACTCATACACACACATATACACACACACACAAGCATGCAGAAACACGAACACGCCGACACACATCAACACACACACACACACACAAAACGCTCACACACACATACACACACACACATACACGCACACTTCCAGGATGGCTCACCTTGAAGCCCCTTCTCTGTAACGTTGTTGCCAGCATAAGTCCAAGTGTGCCTCCGCACACACACACATCGTAGTCAAGCTCCTGCGCATCCGTTGTTCATGTTCAATTGTGTGTGCGTGCATGCATGTGTGTGTACGTGTGAATATACACGTGTGTGTAAGTATATGCGCGTTTGTGTATGTGAGTGTGTGTATTTGTGTGTATGTGTGTGTGTGTGTGTATGTGTGCAGTTCCCCCTCCAAATGACCGTGTCTACTAGTATGTATGACACACCACTCCTTGCACTTGCACAAAAGCATTTGACAAATTCATTGACAAGGCCCTGGAAGCAAACAAATATCACGCAGTCCCCATACATTTGGTTACCCACGCAACGCACACATTGGAATCCATGGCTATCTGCACACTCACACCCACACCGCCCCACCCACACCCACACACTCATTCACAACCACACCCACATCCAAACACACACACAAACTCAAACCCACACCCATACCCACACCCACATCCAAACACACTCACACCCACATCCAAGCACACCCACACCCACCCATCCACACCCACATCCAACCACACTCACACCCACACCCACCTTTGGGTCCATGGCCACGATGCCATCCCCAAGCACACGCACCACACGAGGGCCTGGCTTGTTGGGCTGGTGCTTTTGGTTGCGCAGGGACTGCAAAGAAGAGCGAGCAGGGCCGTGCTGTTACGTGTGTGTGGCGTTTTCATACAGAGGTGCAAAGCTGCGTCTGAATGCACAGGGACTGTGAAAAAGAGCGAGCAGCGCCGTGCTGTTACAACGTGTGTGTGGCATTTTCATACAGACGTGTGTGGCATTTTTCATACAGAGTTGCAAAGCTGCGTCTGGTTGCGCATTGATTGTGAAGAATAGCAAGCAGCGCCGTGCTGTTACAACGTGTGTGTGTGGCATTTTCATACAGACGTGTGTGGCATTTTTCATACAGAGTTGCAAAGCTGCGTCTGGTTGCGCATTGATTGTGAAGAATAGCAAGCAGCGCCGTGCTGTTACAACGTGTGTGTGGCATTTTCATACAGACGTGTGTGGCAATTTCATACAGAGGTGCAAAGCTGCGTCTGGTTGCGCATTGATTGCGAAGAAGAGCGAGCAGCGCCATGCTGTTACAACGTGTGTGTGTGGCATTTTCATACAGAGGTGCAAAGCTGCGTCTGGTTGCGCAGTGATTGCGAAGAAGAGCGAGCAGCGCCGTGCTGTTACAACGTGTGTGTGTGGCATTTTCATACAGAGGTGCAAAGCTGCGTCTGGTTACACAGGGACTGCGAAGAAGAGCGAGCAGCGCGTGCTGTTACAACGTGTGTGTGGCATTTTCATACAGAGGTGCAAAGCTGCGTCTGGTTGCGCAGGGGTTGCGAAGAAGAGCGAGCAGCGCCGTGCTGTTACGTGTGTGTGTGTGTGTGTGGCATTTTCATACAGAGGTGCAAAGCTGCGTCTGGTTGCGCAGGGGTTGCAGGCGGAGGGAGCGAGCAGTGCTGTGCGGAATGCTGTCACAATGAGTGCCCTCAAATCTTGCTGGGCTGCTGCTTCTAGTTGCGCTGGGAGGAATAAGGAGTGCTGTGATGGGTACTGTTAGTAATGTGATGAGAATTTTTTTCAGTAATGTGCCAATGTACGAGGCTACTCTATTCCTGGCTCACCGGTCTGCTGGGATCCTGTTTCTGAAGAGATGATGAGTATGGAGTATGAGTAGGCAGGACATTTAGGTATGGTGCTGTTGTTGTTAGGTTTATGAGAGGTCGGATAGGGGTTAGGAAGCAACGCCTACGCACTACACACGCACAAGCCACAGCGTTTTAGCAGAAACCTGCCTACAAATAAGCTAGTCACGTTCGCAACGTTCAGCAGCGTGCCAAAATATCCGGATACCCAAAAAGGTGCACACTAGCGTCAACGCTTTGTAATTTATCGCACACGCTTCGTGTTATCCTCACAATTTGCATCTTAGCTTGCATCCAAGGTTCCAACATCGACGCCAGTGGTGGCCTAATGTCACTAATACTTGAGAAGCCTCCTTAACACGAACGTGCGTAAACTGGGGTTTAAGCGGGTGGACGCACGTACTGCTGTGCACTGCCGAATGCGCTGCTGTGTGCAGAGTTTGTTATGCAGGTAGTCAACGTTGTTGACATCAGCGTTGACTTTTTCTTTCGCTTCAACATCAAAACAGCTACACTTGCTTGTCGCTTCCGATTTGCCCCTCCCAACTTGTGCTCACCTTCCAGTAGGCCTCAGTGACATCCTGCGAGGACAAAGAGGCGAAATGGGATTCAGGCTGACTGCGCACACCCCAAAAAAATCGAGTAGGCTAGTATGGCACGCACAGTTTCTTTTGCAGTGGCACATCACAATGCCAAAATGCCACCATAAAGCCATTGCGTACAAATGCGGCAAGAGAAAATTGAAGAGGCACAACGAGATGAAGCGAGGATGTGTGTGTCACGCACATATCCTGTCCACATTGGCGTGAAGTGACGCATCCTGCACACCCAATGCTGCTGTCCACAAACACACGCCGCATACACGTAACATCTAATGCTGAGCGTGCGCACGTGGGCCACAATCATTCACAAAACAGCTTTGCCAGTGTCCTCACGCGCTAAATTAGCATATAGGTATGATGATGTCAGCAGTCCCTGCTGTGCGTGTGTACTTTCCACTGCCAATGCACCATAGAAGAAACTGTAACTTAATGTCCACTCACTAAGAATGCCAGGGGGTCTCCTTCCACCGAGTCCTTGTTGTCCGTGAGGACCTGGCGGGCCAGCCCGTGTGCAACCACCGCCGATCCGTTGTGAATAGGTGGAATGCCAATGGTGGGAATGCCAAAGGGGACTTTTTCACGTCCTCCTGGCCGAGACGTTAATCGGCCAGAATTGCTACAATGGTCCTTGACGGGACAGCCACTGCCCAGCATGCCTCTGCTATTTCCAAACATCAGCGCAGCCATTTCTATTTATCAGAAGCTCGTGGTCAGATGGGCATTCGACGGAATGTATATGTATATAAAGTTATTGAATTGTCAAGGTCATGGCTGGCGCTTCGTGTTCTTATATACGATAGGTAGATGCAGGGCTTGGAAAACTACACAGGAAATTTGCGATTTGGTATGATGACGCATGTACATCGTTCCTTTGTCGAGCTCTGATATATGAATGATGAACGAGCACGATTGATACAAAGTTTGACGAAATCGTGACTGAGATACTAACCACTCAATTAAAAGCCTGATACTAAGAAAAAATGTGCGTGCAGGCAGTGAAACAATAATAGAGAAAGGGTAGGCTAGCCACCTCGGTACCGGATACAAAGCACTTCAATACGTTGAGCATCTTCAGAACACCACCGAAGGACACAATTATTTCATGAAGGCTATTGAAAGGATGTAGAAACCTGTAGAAATAGTAACATTATTACGGGCTGCTGTGATTATTTTAGCTGCTTGCACTCTGGTATAATGGGGAAGTTTTCGCCGTGCGTTGTTTATCAGGAAAATCAAAGGGTGGCGGCTGGAGCCGGAAATGCTCCCTGGTTTGATGATATATGCAGGAGAAACAGAAGGGATTATTTACGCTGTTTGAGGACGGTAGAGATGATTTGCAGGATATATAGCAAGAAAAATTACGGAAAGCATACGCGGAGGGTTGCACGCAGATCGCAAAACAACAGTGCTATTTTTTGGACAAGCAAGTTGAGCAAAAAGGATCCGGCTATTTACAAGATGCTGAAACAAAGGAAAAAAGCCTGTCCATCCCCTATGCCCACAGAAGCTTGGAACACCTACCTTCTTTCACATTTCAATGCTACACCACCTCCCAAACCCTCTGATACACTGAACAGAAATTCATCATGGACGCACGGGCTTCAGATGTCCCTCTGGGTCGTGGTTGTATTTCACAAGGTATGAACAGAAATACCGATGCTTTTTACTGTCCATGTCTCGATGCTATGATGTGCCTCATCTCTAAATTTTTGGGTAGAATGAATGCCGCTTCTTCACCTGATTTTGAGTAAATTACACTCCTTTTCTGAAATGCACTTACCCGGGTAACGAGAAAGATATAAATGTGATTGTTCCTTACCTGGCCGACCTCTTCCATGTTGCTTGGAGTGAGAAACGTATTCCTGCTTGTTGGGAAAAAAGCCATGATCTCCCCCCTTTACAAAAAAGGCTCTAAGCTTGATCCCAACAACTATTGCATGTTGGCTGTGAGTGGGACTTTGTATAGACATTACGCCAACATTTTTAGAGAACTGGTGACCAAGTGGTGTGTTGAGAACCGAAAATTTCCCGACAAACAATTTGGCTTTTACCCAGACCGCAGCACGATTCAGCCTATGTTTGTTTTAAGGCACTTAGTCCACGCTGCCAAACAGATTAAACCAAAGGGTTGTTCCCAACTTCACACGGCCTCTATTGATTTTAAACAAGTGTATGACGCTATGGGAAGACCTCACTTTTGGAATCATTCTAAATAAAATTAGGATGCCCACTCACCTTATCAACGTTATCACACAAATGTACGGTGGAGACGAGTTTGATTTGATTGATGGTACTAAAACTACCAGTACCAGGAATTTTGCTGTGCCTTTGAGAGGACTCGGAGTAAAACAAGGTTGTCCTTTATCCCCTTTTTTCTTTCCCTTTTTATCAATGATGTGGATAATGAGTTTGGGAGTGGCTTTGTGGTTGCTGCTATGGACACTCAGGGCTTAAAAGTAACTCACATGATGCTCTATGCTGATGATCTGACCCTGACAGCTAATGATCCAGCTCAGAAAATACTGAAACGTTTGGAATCATTTGCTGCCAGGAAAGGACTTGCATTAAGCGTGCAGAAATTTTAAAAAACGAGGTTATTTTTACATTCCAAGCAGGTGTTCCAAGGTAAATACATTCAGGTGGCAGTCAATTTCAATGCGCACCGGAACTCTGCAGTTCCTGTTTTTCGTCTCTCTAATCAGGAGGTTGAAGAGAGAGATTTTTTTACCTACCTGGGAATGTTGTTTGACAAGCACATTAACCTACACCATGTTGTGTACCATGCTTTGAGGCCTTTTAATGCAGAGTTAAGAGTTTGGAATGGAAAAAGGATTTCTGACAGGCTTCATGCGATGTTGTGGCTTTTCAAGACATGTGCGTTGTTAGCTGGCATGTATGCCTGTCAGATTTGGTCTACGCAATTTCTGAAGCACGACAATGTTGTCAGCAATCCTTTGTAGGTCGCACACATGGCGTTTGTTAAGAGAATTTTGAGGATTAAATCTACTTCTGCAAATTGGTGTGTGCTTCAAGAACGCGCGCAGGAACTCTTGCATTTCTACTGGATCAGGTCAGCTGTCAGATTTTGGAATTGGAGAGTTGTTCCAAACAGCAACACTTAACGCGATGATGAAAGCAGATGTTCCACTTGTAAATTCTGGTGCCTCTAATTGTTTTGTTCTGCACCACCCAATGGATGCAGAGACACACAACATCCCACCTGGAGAATAAAAATAAATAAGAAGAAAAATTTTCAGTGGGGATCAGGTGGTTGGGAGGCAGAAGCCTGCACACCCACCAGAAGTATTGCTCCGATATTTGTGGGGGTTGTGTTCGATGTCTCATCTCATCTGCATAATTTTTGTTGTGGATCTGATTGCATGTAGGTCTTATTTTTTCATGAGTGCTGTGGACCAGTAACTTCGAGGCTGTGGAGTGGGTTCCGTGTGTGGGTGCTGTAGATGGTGCCTGTTGCTCCTAGCAGGATGGTGTGAAGGGTTCTACGGTGTCTGTGTAAGTGTCGTGTCTGAGTACAGCGAGTGCTAGATGCCTAAATGGTACGCGCGTGGGGCTGGTTTCTTTTGGGTGTTGGACTAGACGGATAAAGGATGCCTTTCGTGATATGCAGAATGGCGTAAATCGTAAATACAAAAGTGTCTTCTTACATTACAGGAAGGCAGCTGAATATTTATAATTTGCTCATGGACTTGAGATTCAGGCAAAGGCAGTTTGGAGAGAGGCACATGGTCAAGATGACCCTTGCTCTTGTTAAGCAAAACAAACCTGTGGATTATAACAATTGGTCTGCTTTGCCTGAGCAAAACCTGTACTTGGATCGGATGGGGTCGATGCACACGTTACACACACCCATGGGCTGGCCAGTGAGAGCCTGGGTTAGGGCCATATTTTTAAGGTTTAGGGTTAGGGTTAGGGTTAGGGTTAGGGTTAGGGTTAGGGTTAGGGTTAGGATTAGGATTAGGGGGTTAGGGGGACCAAAATTATGAGGTTGGATTTATGAAACTATGCAAACTTTGATTACAGCGGCTATTTCTCGAGCATTCTTGATTGGTTACGGCGGTCAGTGTTGAACACGGCGGCCACGTGGCGTTTCCCGGCTCGCCACGCCACCGCGACGTCGAACGCGCACACCTCTGCCGACATACATCGCCCCGTCGAGGGCAGGACTTCTTCGACGAATCCAAGTCCATCGGGAACACACCCAGCCAACATGAATTCCGGATTAGGGCTTAGTCGAGAGGGGTTATTAGCTCGCAGGACGCCCGTGTCGCCCTTGGACGCTCTTTCCGTCCCCGCCGCCCCCGCACCCTCCCCGCGTGTCCGCATCTATTTTCTTTTACTTTAATTTTACTATATTTGTACTCGATATTTTCGGAGCAGTTGGAATTGACAATGGTATTTCCACTAACGTATTTTTTAGTTTTACAATATTATTTTAAACCAGCTCAGGCCTAATGGCTCCTTCCATGGACGCCCAAGAAGGAGAGGAGAGAGGAGAGGGTCCAAGCCATGGCTTGGAGCAGGTAAGAGACATGGGAGATATGGGAGACTGGAAGGGTACCCTCTAGTGTTTGTTTGCCGATGCAGTACACAGGAGGAAAAACGGGTTAACGTGAATGGAGAGCCAGCATATGTATGCTGGGGGACGTGAGTGCTGAGTGCAGACCTTGTTGGACATGTTAGCGGTGTATGCACGCAGGAAGAAGTACGTCATTGCGCCACGTGAGGAGGCCTTGTATCTCTGAGCAGGTGTTGACTCCTGACATGGACGCGTCAATTCAGGGACACACTGCACCTACAGGTATAGCTATCCTCCTCTACACCCCTTGCTCACCATCAGTACTTTGACTCGTCTTTTGCGTTTAGGAGAGGCTCCGGCACGCGGTCACGGTGGACTTCACAGGCACTACATCCGTTTGTGCGACTGTGTACTTCTGCGGCAAGGGGCCAGATGGGGAGGTCCTGGACAGGGTGTTGACCATGACCAAAAAAGAGCTCCATGATTTGGAGCAGGGCCAAGGGGAGCCCTCTCGCACGCAGTGGGGGTGGGACAAACAACGAGGGACGCATAAGCATCCTGATTTTGTAGTGAAGGTGCGAGGCGCAGAGTTTGCAGATGAGGTGGGCAAAATGGACTTGCCTGAGGAGGAGAGGACCAGGCTGCCGTTGTTTGACGGCTGGATGCCCATCACTGACTTCATGATCATTGTGAGGCCTAGGACGGACACCAGGTCTTGGAAGAACGGACGGTAAGTATGGGAATGCAAAGTTCTGCAAGATAACTTAGCAGCTTTGAGCAGCATGCAAAGACTTTGTGTGGGATGTGGTCTCCGCTGAAAAGCATGTGCAGGCTTTAAGATAACAAGCAAATTCTGCGTGCGTCTACGAGGGAACGTCCTGATTGCTCTCAGCATGTCTATCTCAATTGCGCTCACTAATCTCCATCCTCACTTTTCACAGGGTGGTGGACACCGGGCTGAACCTTGAGGAAACTTTCTATAAGAAGCTTAAAATCTTACCTGCAGCACGACCATCTTCAGCACCAGCAGCACCTACGTGCTCTGTGAATGGTAGACCTGCGCCTGCACAGTCCATGACAAGCGGAGCCCGTGCAGCTGCCGAGACCATGGTATGCTTAAATATGTCTTGCACTTAATTGTGATAGTGCAGGGCATCTGGAACCTGCATAACTTGTGTGGTAAATCTGAAGCTGGTGCTGTCCCTGATGCTTTTGTGCAGTTACCTGGTGGGGGTGTGTTGCATGTTTCTTTGCACGTGTCTCAATGCAAGCTCTGCTCCCTGGTAAATATAACTCTTTATTTGTCTTGAAACGCAGGCGCAGATGTCCCAAGCCCACTTCCAGCAGCCCATGGCCCAGGCAAGTTGATAGGCATGTATGAAAGGAGGTGGTATATGTCAAAGATTTACTGCATGTGTGTGTAGACATGCCTGGATAAACTGACAGGCTGTTCATTGGCGATCCGCTGTGTGTGTAAGCATGCTTGAATCAACTGAAACAGGCTGTTATTGGCAATCCAATACGTGCTATGTCACAGGGGGGAGGTACTGTGCATGGTGCTGGTGGTGCTTGTGACGGGCCAGCAGCAAAGCGGCAGCGGCAGGTAACGCATGCAGTCTGGATATCCTTTTGTGAAGAAGAGGGCAAAAAAGAGTTCAAGGGCACAATGCTAGGCTTTGCTACTGGGAATGGGTAGATGTAACAATGTAATGCTATCTTTATGGAATCTTTAGATTTGGGGTTTTCAAGCTCACAAAAGAAAGGTCTAACCCGCATTTATTGCTGGTTGTTTGTACTTTCCAGGTGGGAGCTCTGAGTGGGGAAACTTTGTTATAACTGCCGCTAGTAATATTTTCTTATACTCTTGCTGATTGCAGGCAAACGGCATCAGCTATGGAGATGATGGTGATGGGCCAAGCCGTCACCTTAACCAAGCAGCAGCAGCAGATAAAACGCAAGCAGAAAAGCTCAAGGTTAGTAGGTACTAGATTGATCAAGATTGGTCCTGGGTTCCTACCTAAGTGCTCTTATGGTAATCAGATATTATAATTGAAAGGAACAGTGTTGTTAAGCCAAGGCTCACTTTTGCCTTGCTTTGGCCACAGGCAGTGCAACGTTTTGAGAGATTGTTAGAATGGAGGGCAGCAGAAATTAATTGCGACACCCTATTTACCCACCCTTATATATGCCGGTTCCAACAATGCTTCTTCCCTTGCAGAAGCTCCAGCTTTTGGTGCTTGAACAGGAAGAAAAAGCCCAGGCAGCTCGTGACCGGCTTGCAGCTTGGCAGGCCAGATGCAACGAAGAAGCTGAGGCAGATAAGCAGTGGGCAGCTGCGTTAGAGAATGTGCAGAGGAAAAAAAGACGTCAAGCAGAGGGTATAGAGCAGTATAAGCAGTCCCAAGGAGAAGCCTTGGAGCTGTATAAGCAGCGGCAGGCGGAGTCTTTAAAGCAGCACAAGGAGCAGCAGGTGTGTGGAGATATGATTAGGACGGAGCTGCGTTTTCATTGCTATTGTCACCACGGCTTGAATTGCTATCGGCATCCAGCCTACAAGAGTTCCATGTGCTGCGATTTATTTGCACCTTATCATGCTCACCCTGGCCATTCACGCACAAAGTCTCCATTCCGCTGCAACAATGTTTGAACCGATGCATAATTGTTGTTCACAATATAGGCCGAAGCCTTAGTGGGTGATTTGGAGCAGCTGCATCAGCTAGAGGAGGCCAAGCAAAAAGCGAAAGAAGTATCAGAGGAGGCTTACAAGGCCTTCAATGTAGAGTAATCGGAGGAGTTTGCTGTAATATAATGCTTGCTGTATTATTTGTTAGGGAGCTTGTGATGTACTTGCCAAACCAACATCGCACTGTATGGAGATGTACCCGTTCAGGCTTGTCTTGAGTAATTGTCGCTACCGGTATATGCATAATTTACCTTAGTCGTCCCATAGTTTACGACTGTGAGATATTCTACACAGGCGAGTTTTCCAAACTATTGCGACTTTCCCATTTGATAGTTTACTGCAATAGCTGAACGTGTTTTAATTTGTCCGACAGGTCTGGCACACAGGCTGCTCTAATTCCTTTTTGAGTTTCTTCTTGAGTAGACTTTTTTGCAACTCATGACTGTGTCCTGCCTTTTTCTCATCTGCCAGGCCGGCATATTTAGAAGTGTCAGATGCACTCTTCAAGATTCACAGAGTCTCTAGCAAACAAGTCAGGAAGACAAGCAGTAGACATAAAATAATAGTTACACACGCACATTCTCACACACAGTTGCACTCACAGAAACACAGTTGCACTCACAGACTACGCTCTTTGAGGACGGTAGAGATGATTTGCAGGATATATACCAAGAAGGATTACAGAAAGCATACGCGGAGGGTTGCACGCAGATCGCAAAACAACAGTGCTATTTTTTGGACAAGTTGAGCAAAAAGGATCCGGCTATTTACAAGATGCCGAAACAAAGGAAGAAAGCCTGCCCATCCCCTATGCCCACGCACAGATGCTTGGAACACCTACCTTCTTTCACATTTCAATGCTAAACCACCTCCCAAACCTTCTAATACACTGAACAGAAATCCAACATAGACGTACGGGCTTCAGATGTCCCTCTGGGTCGTGGATGTATTACACAAGGTATGAACAGAAATACCGATGCTTTTGACTGTCCAAATCTCGATGCTATGATGTGCCTCGTCTCTAAATTTTTGGGTAAAATGAATGCCTCTTCTTCATTTGATTTTAACCTTTTCTAAAATGCACTTACCCAGGTAACGAGAAAGATAAAAATGTGATTGTTCCTTACCTGGCCAACCTCTTCCATGTTGCTTGGAGTGAGAAACGTATTCCTGCTTGTTGGGAAAAAAGCCATGATCTCCCCCCTTTACAAAAAAGGCTCTAAGCTTGATCCCAACAACTATTGCATGTTGGTTGTGAGTGGGACTTTGTATAGACATTACGCCAACATTTTTAGAGAACTGGTGACCAAGTGGTGTGTTGAGAACCGAAAATTTCCCGACAAACAATTTGGCTTTTACCCAGACCGCAGCACGATTCAGCCTATGTTTGTTTTAAGGCACTTAGTCCACGCTGCCAAACAGATTAAACCAAAGGGTTGTTCCCAACTTCACACGGCCTCTATTGATTTTAAACAAGTGTATGACGCTATGGGAAGACCTCACTTTTGGAATCATTCTAAATAAAATTAGGATGCCCACTCACCTTATCAACGTTATCACACAAATGTACGGTGGAGACGAGTTTGATTTGATTGATGGTACTAAAACTACCAGTACCAGGAATTTTGCTGTGCCTTTGAGAGGACTCGGAGTAAAACAAGGTTGTCCTTTATCCCCTTTTTTCTTTCCCTTTTTATCAATGATGTGGATAATGAGTTTGGGAGTGGCTTTGTGGTTGCTGCTATGGACACTCAGGGCTTAAAAGTAACTCACATGATGCTCTATGCTGATGATCTGACCCTGACAGCTAATGATCCAGCTCAGAAAATACTGAAACGTTTGGAATCATTTGCTGCCAGGAAAGGACTTGCATTAAGCGTGCAGAAATTTTAAAAAACGAGGTTATTTTTACATTCCAAGCAGGTGTTCCAAGGTAAATATATTCAGGTGGCAGTCAGTTTCAATGCGCACCGGAACTCTGCAGTTCCTGTTTTTCGTCTCTCTAATCAGGAGGTTGAAGAGAGAGATTTCATTACCTACCTGCCTGGGAATGTTGTTTGTCAAGCACATTAATTTTCACCATGTTGTGTACCATGCTTTGAGGCCTTTTAATGCAGAGTGAAGAGTTTGGAATGGAAAAAGGATTTCTGACAGGCCTCATGCGATGTTGTGGCTTTTCAAGACATGTGCGTTGTTAGCTGGCATGTATGCCTGTCAGACTTGGTCTACGCAATTTCTGGAGCACGATTATGTTGTCAGCAATCCTTTGTAGGTCGCACACATGGCGTTAGTTCAGAGAATTTTGAGGATTAATTTACTTCTGCGAATTGGTGTGTGCTCCAAGAAAGCGCGCAGGAACTCTTGCATTTCTACTGGATCAGGTCAGCTGCCAAATTTTGGAATTGGAGAGTTGTTCCAAACAGCAATACTTTACGTGATATGATGAAAGCAGATATTCCACTTGGAAATTCTGGTGCCTCTAATTGTTTTGTTCTGCACCACCCAATGGATGCAGAGACACACAACTTCCCACCTGGAAAATAAAAATAAGAAGAAATTTTCAGTGGGGATCAGGTGGTTGGGAGGCAGAAGCCTGCACACCCACCAGAAGTATTGCTCAGATATTTGTGGGGGTTGTGTTCGATGTCTCATCTCATCTGTATAATTTTTGTTGTGGATCTGATTGCATGTAGGTCTTATTTTTTCATGAGTGCTGTGGACCAGTAACTTCGAGGCTGTGGAGTGGGTTCCGAGTGTGGGTGCTGTAGATGGTGCCTGTTGCTCCTAGCAGGATGGTGTGAAGGGTTCTACGGTGTCTGTGTAAGTGTCGTGTCCAAGTACAGCGAGTGCTAGATGCCGAAATGGTACGCGTGTGCGTGGGGCTGGTTTCTGTTGGGCGTTGAACTAGACGGATAACGGATGCCTTTCATGATTTGCAGAATGGCGTAAATACAAAAGTGTCTTCTTACATTACAGGAAGGCAGCTGAATATTTATAATTTGCGCATGGACTTGAGATTCAGGCAACAGGCGGTTTGGAGAGAGGCACGTGGTCGCTCAAGACCCTTGCTCTTGTTCAAACAAACTGTGGCTTATCACAATTGGTTTGCTTTGCCTGAGATACCAGTTTGATGTACGTGCACCATTTGTTTTGCCAGAGTATTTGAAAATGTTTTTGAGCAAAAGTGTCATGAGGAACATAGCTCGGTTCAGGATTCGAGGACATGGGCTGAAGTGTGAAATTGGTTTATACGGCAAGAGTCTGGACAGGAGCTGAGTGCAAGTGATTGCAATGCATTTGTGTGAAAACGGGGATGAGAAACACGTGATTTTTTTATGTATGGGCACCGAACATTTACGGCACCAGGTCAACCAATCGTTTGATAATATTTCTGCCGGTGATTTAAAGGTTTTGTTTTGCGTAACTGTCGATCTTTTCGAGTGGATTTTGTTGAGACCTATAGGTCGCCAGGTTGGAGGCCTTTATATCCAAACGGGGGGCGATGTATGAGCACCTCCGCGTGGTGCCCCCTGGAAAACGCCTTCGTGTGCCTTCGTGCACACGCCCGGAAATACTCGGGAGCGGCTAAGACTCATACGGCGGAGCAACACGGCAGCCCTCAGCGTGGTAGCCGTGGCAGCAGTCACAACCAGGGCCCGGCTGTAGCTTGCGACCTGCTCCTGGCGAGTTAGGCACCGGCTCCCTTCGCGACCAGGCATGCCCTGGCTCACGGTTTCAATTGGCAAGTTGTGGAGGACAGCATCGGACTGGTC
>Ga0307974_1000635_pt1 | contig 22412 bp, 18 predicted proteins | sample OrgLakmetagen784_FD_201812 | JGI IMG/M metagenome (GOLD analysis project Ga0307974, IMG submission 201812) | Saline water microbial communities from Organic Lake, Antarctica - #784 | ecosystem: Environmental > Aquatic > Non-marine Saline and Alkaline > Saline | place: Antarctica: Organic Lake... | reverse complement strand
GTGTGTGTGTGCGTGTGTGCGTGTGTGCGTGTGTGTGTGCGTGTGTGTGTGCGTGTGTGCGTGTGTGCGTGTGTGTGTATGTGTGTGTGAGGAGTCTCTCTGATGACACATGTGCACAAACAAGACCATAATGTGCCCTCGCAGAGGGAGGGCCCCCCCAATTTTCAAGAATGCTCTGCACCTGAAGGGCCCACACCCCCAGTGGCAGGGAGTTGCAAACCTGAATGAATTGGGCGTGAAGGTGATTATTATGAGGCCTTTTTGGGCAGGGTATCTCAGATCACTTAGTCATCTACCCCATCTGTACGTCTTGATCACTTAATCATCAATCAACTCCTTTAATCACTTGGCAGGATGCAGAATGGCTCAGCCCTTTTTTTGCTGCCAAAGGCAATGATGAGCTCATCATTGGCGGCAAAGCTCTATACGACAAACTCAACGATTACGAATGGATATCTGATCTGCAGTCTGCAGGTAAGGCTCTGCTTAGTAACCCTTGTTCCTCTGCTTGTGCCCTGAACTGATCCTGATTCAGTGCGGAAGTCCAGAATCCAAGTAGATAATCACCCTAATTCAGGGGAGGCCAGGAAAAATGCAGCCAATTGGCGAGCGAATCGAATCAAAGTCAATATTTTCCTTGAAACCTCCTGAATTAGGAGGCTCACAGGCTACGTGCGATATGGCCTGACATCAAGTTCTATGGCATGGAGGGGTGGGCGGGTATGCTTGCTCGTCGAGACAACGCCACAGTTGACGATGTACTGTCTCAATTCCCTCAAACCGCAGGTGAGCAAGGAAAGCTTTGACTCAGCTGTGTCCAGGCATAGGCAGGCATGCACTGCTGATGTACAGGAACTTAAAAATTTTTGCTGACACTACTGCCAAGTCTTCATGTTGTACACGCTGGCCGACCATTCCTCCCACTTCTCGCGGGCAATGACCCTTTTTTCGGCGGGTAAGGCATGACGTGCTGCATTTGAACAGTGTACTGCCAAGCCTTCATGTTGTACACTGTTCATATGCAGCACTTCATGTCCTACCCACTGGAAAAGGGTCATTGCCCGCAAGAATTGGGAGGCCTGGTCGGCAAGTGAGGCAGCTTTCTGTTCACGTGAGAAACTTAATCTTGTGTTGGTGACTTTCCCTCCTTACTCCTTACCTAACTGTCTTGCTTTATAGCACGGGAATTTGTTGTGCAACCTTCACCTTGAATTAAAAAAAATCCAGGTGTTAAAGCACGCAATCTGCACTCGGTAAAGACTATCCTGTCAAGGTTGTTTGCTTCATAACCCCTCTTTCGATTTGTGTTTGCATATGTGCAGGCAGCAGGGGGGGCTCTGCATCAGGAACAAGCCACGCTCAGGCGGGCACTGGGATATTTTCTCCAGAGCACCGGGACAGCCAGGCTCATAGAGAGAGCTGTGAGTTCTGGTTCTCCTCTTTAATAGAAATGGTGACCTCCCCTCCTTACCTGACTGTCTTGCTTACTAGTAATTAGATCATAGCAAACGCTCTTTAATTAGATAATAGCACACGCACTGTACGCGTCCGTGCATGTGCTGCATGGATGTGAGCACGGGAATCTGTTGTGCAACCTCCACCCTAAATTAAAAAAAAAGGTGCTACCTGTATTCAGACGCGCAAAGGGTGCATTTCCCTGCCATGCATCACTTTTTTTTTGCGTAACTCAAACTGTATTGCTACGTCTCTGCTGCAGGCTCCCTGGGAGGCGCACGCACGCAGGCAGCTCGTGCATGCCTCACTGTGATGGGTTTCCAAACCGACATCCCCGCTTCAAACTTCAGGACGTAGTATCGCTCGCCTATCAGGCACCCGCCCACCTGAAACAGCTCCAGCTACCTACTCACATCTGGATTAGGTAAGTTACTGTCTAAAGACCTAAACCATTAAATCGTGCTCTTCCAAGTTTGCAGATCAAACTGTTGTACTAGAGGGAGTACTTATTACGCGGTGTTTCATTTAGTGAAAGGCATGCAGTAATATATATATATATATATCTTGGTACATCTCAAATGAATTATCATCACACAATTTTTAAGTATAAAACGCATTTGAAACTTATATATTAATACGTTCAAGTTGGGAAAAGGAGTAAAGCCAAATGTCTGATCAGAGATGGTTTACACTGAATCATGTAAACACTCGTGCATCGTGCATACCCACACCAGGAATCACCACCTCTCTTGACAAGAAATCAGTAAGCCAAACCTGGCGCACGTGAGTACCAGAAGCAGAACCGGATGAGAAGACATTGCCGTCGGCTCATGCAAGGTACGATTGAGGATTTAGGCGCCGGTGTGTACAGCAAGAAGCTAACAGAAAGGGGCTTCCATGTATCCTTATGTTCTATGTTGAGGAAGCATACAATACGCACACAATACGCACGCATTATCGCACACGCATGTGAGTGCGCGCACACACACACACACGCAAATACATACAATCAATTATGCACATAAAAGCAATCACGGTCTTATCCGTGCGCCGGCATATACAAACACACACACGTACACACGCATCTTGCGCAGGTGTACCTGGCCCGTGCAGCTATAAAAACCTTATGGGTGCTGCAAAATATCTATTGAAATGCACACCCATGTGTTTGGATTGGGGAACTATAGCTCTGGCTACAGAAGAAACAGGTCAGGGTGTAGGGAAAATACCCCCATCAGGTTCTGCAGCCAACCCCATCTCCCACTCTATGACTGCTTCGAGACCGACGGGATGACCGCCGTTAAAGCTTAAGTCTGCTGCTATACTTTAACGGCGGTCATCCCGTCGGTCTTGAAGCAGTCATAGAGTGAAAGATGGGGTTGGCTGCAGGACCTGATGGGGGTAATTTCCCTACACCCTGACCTGTTTCTTCTGTCTGCCAGAGCTATAGTTCCCAAATCCAAACACATGGATGTGCATGTTCAACAGATATTTTGCAGCACCCATAAGGTTTTAATAGCTGTGGAAGTTTGCAAACACCTGCCGTGCCTTTTCAAAGTGGATTTGCTGCTGCTGATGACTTTTTGCGTCTTGCGATATGCTGCTGATGATGACTTTTGCTGCTGATGATGACTTTTTGCGTCCAGATGGCGTGTTAAATATGCCCATTGAGGGAAGAGGCAGGTATTTGGATCCCAAACAGAGCCCCCCAAAGGACAGAGACATACATCTTGTAGAATTTAAATTTTGCTCAGACATAAAACCCGCAACAGACATTAGAAAAAGCGCACAACCAGCGAATAAGGAGTCTCCGGCCACACATTGACTAACTTAAACAGTAAGCTGCTCGTGTTTTTGGACATCTCTGATATAGTGGGGCGGTATAACTGTTGAATATCCACTGCTTATCCTGCGGAGCATATCCTATGCTGTTCCCATCTTAAAATTGAATAGCATATGGTGCCCGCCTTGCCGATGGCAAGGGTGAGTTGTGACCTGTACTCTTGTATTAGCTTTTAGATAGGGATCTAAAGAGGCTCCGTCAACTCACGTATGATGTGGCCTATCGTCAACAGGTACTCAATGAGTGCACCACCAGTCTTGCATTATATGTTCAGGGGCCACTATGCACAGTCAGATCAAAGACCTGCAGAGGCTCCGTCAATTTACCTATGATGTGGACTGTGGTCGACGGATGTTCGATGGGTGGACCCACCACCTTTGCACTGTAAGGGCCGTTGCGCACAGTCAGATAAGGGCCACTACAAGCAGGGAGTGAAGCAGATCTATTGACATGTAAGCCGCAGACCCATTAACGTGTAAGCCGCAGATCCATTGACATATAAGCCGCAGATCCAATGACATGTAAGCCTTCTAATCTTATGACAGAACGATGCAATTATGTTGTCTGTGACGGTATTGAAGATTTGCTTATTGCACAATGCTCACTATGCACGTTGATAATCACAGTCTGCATGAGGAGGCTTTGGAGTGTGCTTTACTGCTTGTATAGTATACAGGAACAGAGACACGATGACATGCTTAGTTTGTGCACATTGATCATCACAGTCTGCATGAGGAGGTGTTGGTATTGCCATACAGATCATTAGATTATTAGATCAAAGCTCTAATAGGCGTTTCAAAAAAAGAGCAGATTCTGTAAAATGCATGACTCAACTGGCCAGGTTTTCGAGCTCCCGTAATAAGAACCCTACCCGTGCCTCTCCCTAGAACCCTCCCTCGTAATAAGACCCTCCCTAGAACCCTCCCGTAATAAGAACCCTACCCGTGCCTCCCTAGAACCCTCCCTAGAACCCTCCCTAGACCCTCCCTAGAACCCTCCCGTAATAAGAACCCTCCCTAGAACCCTCCCTAGAACCCTCCCTAGAACCCTCCCTAGAACCCTACCCGTGGTGCCTCTCTTCATGCCACCAAGGTTTTTGCCAGCAAACACTGGTTGGATCAATAAAACCTCACCTCCTGATGACCACCAAACTGCTTCCTGCCTTTGTCTTATGAGTGCTCTCTCCTTCAGGGAAGTCCTGCACATTAAAATTTCCTGCACGTGAATGTGTGTTGCAACGGCAAAATTGTTGATGAGCATGCGTGCCAATGCAGCAAATTGATGTGCATTCATCGGGTGCATTGACGTAACAAGAAGTTTGGCATTAGAGCAAAGTGTCTAACCTCTCCTCTTTTATATCGCAATTATACGACACAGGCCTTTCTTGGGTGGTATTACACTCCCAGGTTCAATCGCGATCCGATTGCGGCAAACCTTCTATTTCCTATAAAATACCAGGGCTTATCCTTATCTTACCCATATTGGTTTAGTGCTTTCATGACCGATCACACAATGATCTCACCTGGAAGGATGTGGGATTGTATGGCTTGCACTCCTGTGCTTGACCTCAATAAATTGACGGCATTGGCATCCATGACTGAGTACCTTGCCAAGGCCTGCATGGGAGTGCTTAGGGATTAAAGGGCGTGCTAAAAACCATGCTCACCTTGCATTTAATGAAATTTTAAAACATAGCTGCCGGACGTAAACATCTGCTACCTAGCAAATTTGATGTGCTGAGTCTCAAAGATCGTTGCGACAGTGATTTGATCAGACATAGAAAATATTTGATTGCAAGGAATTGACACAAGCAAAGGAGTGCCCCATTTCAGTAGAATCTGAACGTCATTAATACATGATTTAGATGCCTTCACAGCAAGCATTCAGGCAGTAGTTTTGCTTTAAAATGGGGTAGGGTACCTGATCATTTGGACAGAACGCAGTGCAGTTTTCCAACGTAGGGTCCATGCCTGCCCATCTCAGGGCCTGCACGCACCAACAGGAAAGAAAAGAAAGATAAGAAAAGACTACGCAGGCAGCAAAACACGTTTTGCTTCAATTAAGGAAAAGGAGGCACCAACCGGAGATCATCTGGTCGGAAAGTATCTGGTCGGAAAGGTGTCGAGGTCGCCCCGTGTTGAAGTCGCCCCGTGAAGAACTCACCTCCCTGCCAGCCAAATCTCCCTTAACTTTGCTCAAGCACATCTCTGCACCCAATCCACAATTCCGTGAACTAAGACATGCATTAAATAGCTAGTTCTTTGTTCTTTCAGCAGATGCTTGAAAGTTGGGGAGAGGAGCAGAGTCTGGGGAGATATTTGGGCGGGACAGAATGTTAGGAAGCATTATAGGCACCATTCTTCACACAGTCCACCAATCCGCACACTCTGAAATTCATAAATCATATTTTGTTTGCCCGCAACTCTGGTTTGAGTTGGGGGTCATGGAAGGCACAGTTGGAAAAAGCGCCCCGATGTCACAAGGGAAAGAATTTAAAAATCAATCAGGCCACCGATTGACCCCATGGTTAACAGAGAGAGGAAAAACCGGGAAAGTTTTGAAAGCAGGTGGAGGGTTGGTTGGTCTTTTTCCTCTTTGTCCCTTGTGTGAGTGCCTTCCACTAGCCGTCATTCCCAGTACCCTGCCCCAAATTTGACATTGCAGCATTGTTATAACATTTATAATGCTTATATCCTGAAGCAGAGGTCGATCGGGGCAACCTCAGAAAAGCACCTTATCCCTGTCAAAGTGGGTGCAAAATACGCAGCGGGCCCAAAGAACCTCCCAGAATGCCACATTTCCAGCAAATGCCAATGGTTTAGATATAACAACAAGTATCTAGCATGCAGATGAGGTATAGGGTGCTTTGAATTGAGTGAAAGCTAAGTGAGACTTGAGTGAGACTGGTAGGGTGCGTTTTTTCACGGGAGCCGTCAAGCCGTAACCTCTGTGCTTTGAATATCGAAGGGCCTGCAGCCTGCAGGTGCCGCCATTAAAAAACTAAGGAATGCACATTTGAGACTAGGCCTTGTCAATCAAAGCAATTAAGGTGTGCACGCAACCCCTCGCTGTACCCACTTCTAGCCCCCATGACAAATCTTTGATGCCTGATGCCCCAATCATAGCCACAGGGGCAAGGACGGAGTCGATGATATGGATTGACGCTTGCCCATGCCTGCGTGCAGAATGGAGGAACCTTTCTACCGTCGTGAGAAGGTACTGGAATACTAGGTATTCCCGAAAGCAAGATAGTTTAAAGTTGCACAGTTTGTCTAATTTTTGAGGGGACTGCAGACGATGGCTAGCCTGTCTTCATCACAGGATGAAATTAGGTAGTAGGAGATGCTGAAGGAGCAAAATTTCAGATCTACGTCGGTAGTCGCCATCGTGCATTCGTGCAATGATACGCAAAATTCTCAAGCATTAGTGCACAAGCTCTACTAGGGCACATGCTAGGCCGCACACTAGCTCTAAAGTCCTACCACAATTTTTTATTTATATCCAACTCCCAGCAAGTCCCCCCAGACCTTTCCTAGTCGCTTGCCTGGTTTTACATATGAACACCAGGTATCTGACACATGCCTGATATCGCTGCTGATAACAGAGGCTGCAACCCTGTTTTAACATATGGCCACTATATATCTGACACATGCCTGATATCGCTGCTAATGACGGAGGCTGTAAACCCTCCACTGGAAACCAGAACAGCTGGGCCCCTGGGCAAGCAAAGGGAGGAAAAGGAAAACTACGCAGGCTAATCTATAATCGGAAGGAAAGCAGCAACAGCTTTTAGAGGTGAACAGCCACAGCTGCACGTCAAGGACATGTATAGGGCGCACCACTGATATGAGGAGCTATCTTTAGAAAGCTACCCACGTCTCATGCACTCACGTTCTGTGCACGGTCAGATGCGTCTGTGCCTTTGTTAAATAGCTCGTTGCGCCTTCGTGGAAGTCAAAGCGCATGAGCCGGACTCCTGGGCTGCATTTGCAGATGTTAGCACGGCACTTCTGTTTAAAAAAATTTGCATTGCACGTGTTAATAGCACATTGGCACAGATGACCCATCAGCGATCTCTGTTTCTTTAAAGAAAAGGGTTGCTGCCAGGAGCAGCTTGGTATGTTTATCCGTTACCAAATGAGACCGACCTCTCTGACGCTGCGACCCCATAAGAAGCTTAACCTGATCAAATACATCAAATATCACTAGGCATACATCAAATACCACTAGGCTGAACAGGGAAGCTACCCCCGAGATGAGGCTGCGCTTGCGTCCAGGGACAAAGATCAGCTTTTTACTTAATACTGTTGCTGAGTTCAGTGTGTAACATTTCTTGTATAAGTGAAAATTCCAAGTGCTGTTTCTCTATTGACCCAATTTCACAATCACTTTCCTGTTCTTCGTTACCCCCCTCCATTTTTTTCTCCCTTCTCTGAGAAGTTGCAAACGTCCTCACATATGTTTCAACATGCAAAAAAATCAGAAACGAGTGTATGTTCAACGAATGAGGCGGATTTGCCATTACTCACACAGATTCAAACTTACATGACATGTGCCAACACGCAGTGTAAGCCAGCCGCTGTCACCAAAGCACGCACTGCTGAGGGGTCACTCGCTGCATAGCTCGCAATTGCCTCGTCAGACGGCACAAAAATTGTGCTTGGGTCAATAGCCAACAGGAGCTGCTTGTTGGGTCCAATGGTTAAAAGGGTCTGCGTGCATCATCATACCATGCGTTACGCTCGAGCAGATAAGGTTCCTGCGAGGAGGCTAATTAACATAGCCTACCTCATACGCCCACGAAGCTGTCGCCATATTTCGTCAAGTATTAGTCGTTACTTATGAAATGAATATTAAAAAGTGACTAGACCCGAGCAGCTTTTCTTGGCATGCGACGGACGACACCAGATTATAAATACTTTTATTTATTTGGACTTTATATGTCATATGTTGCTGACTCAGCTGCGGCCAGTGCAATTGCGGGTTTTGCCATGGAACGACCCGTTCTGTGCATTACGAGAACTCTTGAATGCTCACACTCAATCTGTATCGAATCCCAAAAATTAGCCACAACACACAAAAAACTGAATCTGGCATACGCCATCAGCCTGGCATACGCCTAGCCCTTCTGAAAGCCAGTCGCTCTGACTAGCTCATAACATCCTTCATCAGCACTGATGTATATTCCTTGTTTTAGACTAATACCTTCATATCTGCTTAGTTTTCTGCTGCATGGTACATGATTCCCCTTATATCAACAGATCAAGCGCACGAGTTTGCCGGCCCCAGTCTTGTACCTTGTAACCTAATTGGCCAGCAAAGGCGGCAAGCCGAAAATTTGATCTGTAAGCAACATGATCTGCTCGCTTAAATTCATCCTCGCTCCCCAACTTCATCTGGATTTTCAAAAAAGGCCAATTGCCACCTCAAGTATTTGCTACTTAAATGTTGCTTGGCTTTGGCAGGGCAGCTACCACCAAATTGAAATCTCACGTAGCTTTCTTTTCTCATACGTATTTTTTGACCCCAACAATTACCGCATGTTGGCTGTCAGTGGCACTATGTACCGTATGTATGCCAATGTTGTTCGCTCGTTGCTTACTGAGTGGTGTGCGGCAACTGGTCAGATCCCTGACACCCAATATGTTTTTTACCCAGGCCGTAACACTTTGCAACCCATATTCTTCTTACAACATGCTGCACGAACAATAAAATTCCAATGGGTCGTCTAGGTTGCACGCTGCTTTCATTGATTTCAAGCAAGCCTATGACACCATTCCAAAAGATGCACTATGGAAACACCTTAGGCGTACTCGCATGCCTGCGCCTTTGTTGGCTGTGATTCAAGACATGTACAACCGTGATGAGTATGTCTTGAAAGATGGTGATAAGACTGCTCGTGTGCATCCGACTCGTGGGGTAAAACAAGGTTGCCCCCTGTCCCCCCTGCTTTTTTCCCTTTACATTAACGATATCGACGACATTGCTGAGGGTGTATCAGGGGCTATCACCGGAACCGCGGGTGTGCACGTCTCACACATGTTGTATGCAGATGATCTGACTTTGCTGCCTAATGAGCCCCGTGATATGCAAATCATGCTGAGTTGGTTGGCTGTGTACGCCAGGAATAAACATCTAATTGTCAACACTTCCAAGTCCGAGGTTGTGCACTTCAACTCCGCGGGTAAAAATGTTCCTGTTTTAGATGTTGGCGGTGCCACCCTTCATCACAAAGATTCTTTTAGGTGTCTGGGCATGGTTTTCTACAGGACCTTAAATATGGCTAAGTCTGCTGATCACGCATCCCGTCCTTTTCTTGCCTCTGCCTATAGGATACGTAGATTCGTGCGTGAACACGCTTTGGCAGACAGGCCACACACTTCTTTGTGGCTCGCTAAGACATATGTTATTCCTGCTGGCATGTATGGTAGTAAAGTATGTTTTTTTTTCAGGCAGGCAGGGAGTTCTCTAGCTCGCTGTCTGCGCTTCATTTGCATTTTCTGAAGGGCACGTTAGGTGTTAAGCGGTCTGCCACTAACTGGGCTTTACTCCAAGAATGTGGACATGAACCGTTGCAATTATACTGATTTCGGTCACCTGTCAAGCTTTTCAATAGTATGCTTAATACCAATAGTGACACTTTGCGGAGGGTAGTCCAGGCTGATCTCAATTTACAGCCTCGTTCAAGTGCCTGCTGGACAGCTCAATTGCTGAGCGCTTTTCAGGAACTGCGTGGGCGTGAGTTGTATGTACGAGCTGTTGAAACTGGACGTGCTATTCCCATGCAAGAGCTTACTGCAGATTTCAAGCATAGATAAGAGGTGTTTGGAGAGACGCTGAGTTGGTGGACCCCAATACGCACAACAACAAACTGGCCACTTATCATTCTTGGTATGCCACCCCTTTATCTAGAAATGAGCGTATGCCGACTGCTGTACCACGGTATCTCTATCTTGATCTTGTCCAAACATGTTATGCACAATGTAAGTAGACTCTGCTTGCGGGCGCATACTTTGAAAGTTGAGGCAGCATCGTGGCTTGAAGATGGTTCTTGCGAATGTGACCAATGTCCTGGTGAAGATGAACATGTTCAGAACGAGGTGCATGCTCTTTTATTTTGCCAAGACCTTCGAGTTTGTGAGCTGAGGAAACATTTTTCCTTTCTGTTTACACCTTTTTTTGAGGACTTTTCAGCAGCCCAACCCTGTTTGCTGCAACAGGTCAACAACCAACTTGTTCATAATCTCCTCTCTCAGCAGAACACTAGACTTTTCTTTTTCTTTCTGAGCTCATGGATTTATTTGTGGCTGGCTGAGATCAGTCAGTAGCTGATCAGCCAAACAACCTATTGTAATCATTGTAATCATTCGTATTTGAGAATGGATGGTCAGGTGTAGAACGAGTGTGAAACGTCCTTTATAGTGCTTAGTAAAAGGTTCAGGCTCAAAAAGCAGCAAGCATACTCCCCCAAAATAAACATCGCATTACAAATTTAAAAATTGGCATCCCGACTGGCAAACCCTTACATACAGAGGCCCATCTTGTCAGTGCCTGTTGAAGAACTTAAGGGCGTACTATTTACAGAGACCGAATAAAGAAATCCAACAGATATAGCAACCTGAAAAGTTATCATAAAGTAAGCCAGCTAGCCTGCCTTTACCATGCCTGCAACCAGGTACCGAAGCGCACCACTTTTGAGCAAGAACATGATCATACATATTTCAAATCCAAATACATTGTTTAGTTTACAGCACTGTACAAAAACAACCATGAACCTCACACACTGCACGAGCTCTGTTGGCAACAATTCTGCAATACTATGAACAAAAACACACTGAACAAATATACCGCGTCCAGCTCCACTTTTAGGTGTCTAAGTGCTTAGGTATTAGGCAATAAAACACGAGAGTGATAAGGAGCTAGAAATCATCAAAGTTTCCTACGCAGTTGACCGAGGGTCGTAAGCTCACAACATTCATAACAAACATGTGTGGCTCAAGCTTGAGACGCGCTGGGAGCTGCAATTAGGTGGGCCTTGGCCTGCATAGGTGCACAGGAAAGTAAAGGATTGAAAAAAATTGAAACCTTCCTCATGACGCCAGCCAGCCTTGGTGCTTTATTAAAAGGATTGGCACACACTTGTTTCAGCACATGGGCGATCAGCAGCCAGCAGGATCAATCAAACGCGGAAGGATTCAGCGTTCAAGAAAGCTGGAAGGAAGCAAAGACACACAAACACACTCCCATTCAGGCACAGCGACGTAGATTAGTAACGACGGCCGTGCCTTGCACGAGCTTGTGGAGCATAGGCAGGCTCATAGCTCTGTCAGGCACAGACAGACTGACTGACCCGACCAACAACAGACTGACCTGTTCCGCAGGCTACTTAAAAATATGATTCCAGGCAGGAGCTGCACAGCAGGAATTTAACACACACCCAGCGCTTGAGCGCAAGCTTGTAGGGCTCCTTCTAAATTCCAGGCAGGAGCTACACAGCAGAGATCCAACACACATGCACACATGCACACACACACACACCCAGCACTTGAGCGCAAGCTTGTAGGACTCCTTCTAAATTCCAGGCAGGAGCTACACAGCAGAGATCCAACACACACACACACAGCACTTGAGCGCAAGCTTGTAGGGCTCCTTCAGGATTCCAGGCAGAAGCTGCACAGCAGGAATTCAACACAAACACACTCACCCAGCACGTGAGAGCAAGCTTGTAGGGCTCCTTCCCCACCAGGTCCAGCTCAAAGCGCAAAAGCCTCGGACCTCTGCGTTCCCCAGCAAAACACGACACAAGAGGAGCATACAAATAAGAGCAGCTCAAAGGGCACGAGTTGGGGGCCTCTATGCGTGCATGCCAGCACTAATGCAAACACAAATTCATCTGAAGATTGGGATCAAAGCACAGGCATCATGAAACCTCGGTGCACACATCAGAAACACACACACTCGCGCTCATGCTCACGTACAAAGACACTGTGGACAAACATGGCGTTCATGCTTACTTGTAGGGCTTGGGCAGCGTGACGTTGTTCTGCCACACCATTTCCATCGCCCCCACTGATGGCTGAGTGATGATAAATTCCAGGCGGCCGGGCCAGCAGAGGATCTCTATGTCTGAGCCCTTCATCAGGGGAAGCCTGACAGGCAGATTGCTGCCAACTGCGAGGTGTACGTTGCTTTTATGCGTGTGTGTGTGTGCGTCTGTGTGCGTGCGTGTGTGTGCATGCGTGTGTGTATGTCCAAAGCAAGGCAGGAGCTTGCTTGCATATACGTGTAAATACTGCTTGCAGACCTTTGGTTTAAAAGCGTATCTACTCGCGGAAGTGCGCTCGCAAGAAAACTGTTGTGCAAAGTCCATGCAACAGGGATAAAGCCACTAGGCCATCCCGTCTTCTTTGTTTGACCTCAAGTGTGTGTGTGTGTGCGTGTGCGTGTGTGTGTATTTGTGTGTGTGTGCGTGCGTGTGTGTGTGTGTGTGTGTGTGTGTGTGTGTGTGTGTGTGTGTGAACATGTAACAGGGATAGAGCCACTAGGCCATCCCGTCTCTTTTGTTTGACCTCAAGAGCAGCCCTCCCTTTAATCTCACAAACAGGGACTTCCTCTAAGAGCTGCTGCCGCTTGGCAAAAGGGCAAAGCCTACACACACACACACACACACACACACACAAACTGCTGCACCTGCACAGGGCCCCACATCTGCTTAGACCAATGCTGCTGCCATACTAAACTTCATATGAGCAAAGGAATTTCAGATCAAGCACTCTTGCAGAGTCCCTCATCTGCCCGGACTGCTGCTGCTTCCATACAAAGTGCCATAAGAGCAAAGGGAGATTCATGCCACACACTCTTGCAGAGTCCCTCATCTGCTCAGACCAATGCTGCTGCCATACAAAGTGCCATAAGAGTCAAGAAATTTCAGATCACGCACTTTTGCAGAATCCCTCATCTGCTCTGACTGCTGCCAAGAGCAAGGAATTCCATGCCACACACGCTTGCAGAGCCCCATATCTGCACGGGCTGCTGCTGCTTCCATGCAAAGTGCTACATAAATTCAGTTTCTATTCACACGCCTGTTGCACTGACCAACTGCTCACATTCCACTGTTGCACTGACCAACTGCTCACATTTCACTGTTGCACTAACCAACTGCTTACACTGACCAACTGTTGCACTGACCAACTGCTCACATTTCACTGTTGCACTAAAACACTGCTGCTGCTTCCAGACAAAGTACCACACATGTGCAAATGTTTGCAAGCATCAGCTGCTCAACACACTTCCTGCTGCTGCAGCTGCTGCAGCCACACAAGAGTATTACTCACAACAACCGTTATCCACAGCCAAGCATCTGTTTTATCGCTACAGAAACCAGTCGCCTGTTACAGACCAAGCAAAAGCACCTGAGCTACAGAAACCCGCCGCCTTGCTGTTGCTGCTGCAGCTCTAATGGAAGGGCTTTGACTGACAGAGCACCGCCCACTCACGCACCTGTTATAGAGCTACAGAAACCAGTCGCCCTGCTGATGCTGCTGCTGCTCTTGCCCAACGGGTCTTCAGTGCAGCAGCACTTGTGGAGGGCCTTCGGATCCCCACTCAGGCATTCCGGCACCACACCAAACTCAACAGCATTGTTTCCTGCAGGGGCGAGGGTGTGCATGGTGTTAGGGGTGTTGGGGGTGTAAGGGGTGTGCATGGTGTTGGGGTGTGAATGGTGTTAGGGTATGGATGGTGTTAGGGGTCTCTCGGCTCTCAGCAGCATCCTCCTCCCTCACCCTGTGTTCTATTGCTTGATATAAAATTTGATTGACATTCTACTGGCATTTGGGCGCCACACAAACTCAAAGGGGTCTCTCAGCAGCATCCTCCTCCCTTACCAGGTGTTCTGGTGATTGATATACAGTTTTATTGGCATCCTGCTGGCATTTGGGCGCCACACAAACTCAAAGAGGCCTCTTAACAGCATCCTCCTACCTTAACAGGTGTTATGGTGCCTGATGCATATTTTACATGACATTCTACTGGCATTTGGGCGTCCCACGGATCAAAACCCACCAGTGCCGTTGCCTACAAAATGGTCAGAGTCCGCACACTTTTGGATTGCAACAAAGTCCACCTTCGATAGATGCCTCCTATGTTTTTTTTTATCAAAACAGCTCAATTGCAAGGTCATTGACTGGCTTTGCCTCGTGCGAGGTGGCATTGCTAATAACGTATGGGTCCATTTTGTTCGTAAAAAGGGTTTCGTATAATCAAATGGACTCGTGATCTTGTTAAGCACCACAAGAGGTACACCTGTCCCCTTCTTTTAGTACCAATTTTGTATCATTCTTAGTTGTACACTTTCACTTGTGAACAGAGCTTCTGAGGAGATAGTCATCGTGGTGCCAATAATATAAAAAGCCGTGCTGCAAATAACATAAACTGATTTTGAAGTTGCTAGGAGCGTATGATCTCGCTCGAGCACTACCCAAAGTCCTTGTTGCTAACATCGAACTGATTTTGAAGTTGCTAGGGAGCGTATGATCTCGCTCGAGCACCACCCAAAGTCCTTGTTGCCAACATCGAACTGATTTTGGAGTTGCTAGGAGCGTATGATCTCGCTCGAGCACCATCCACCTCCAAGGTGTCCTTTTCTGGCCGCCCAATCCACGGCATCTGTGGTACATCCTTCTTGGCAGTTCCCATGCAACCATTCCATGGCACCTCTTTGCAATAGTCCAAGCCTCGCAACTCAAACCCCCGCCTAATGAGTTCTGCGGCGCTTTATTATCACTAAGGCCTTGTGCCTTAACTTGTGCCTCAACTGAGGCTATCAACTGAGGGCATATCAACACACACTAATATATACGACTATCCTTCTGACCTTCTAGTTTAAGCCTCCATCTGAGGAGCTTGCCATCCCGGGTCGAGTCTTTGGACACCAGCATCTTTGGTCCTGCACGTAAGGGGTGAAGAAGTTCTGCATTGCTCAAAAGTAGGGTAGCAGAAACATGCAACTCGTGAATGAGAGGGGAAGTGATTTTTTGCACACAGCAATATGCAACATGCAACTCGTGAATGAAAGAATGAGGGGAAGTACTTCTTTGCACACAGCAATATGCAACTCGTGAATGAAAGAATGAGGGGAAGTACTTGTTTGCACACAGCAATATGCAACATGCAACTTGTGAATGAAAGAATGAGGGGAAGTACCTTTTGCACACAGCAATATGCAACATGCAACTCGTGAATGAAAGAATGAGGGGAAATACTTTTTTGCACACAGCAATATGTAGGGTTGGCCAAAAGCATAAATATATATACGGTGTATGTACGGTATTTTTGGCGGGGAAATCACCAAATAAACGGTCATATACGGTGCATAAATACGGTTCTGGCCAACCCTAGCAATATGCAACATGCAACTTGTGAATGAAAGAATGAGGGGAAGTACTATTGCACACAGCAATATGCAACATGCAACTTGTGGATCCGCGTCTGCGATGCTGAACATGGGTATGGCGGAGTTGAACTTTGTTTGGCAAGTTCACTCATTGCTTTTGGCCTTTCACGTGTAGTAAGACGCCACAACAAGACGGGCGCGTCTAATCAACGTTGTTGGTCCCATAACAGTAAGCACAGTTGCGTGACTAATGGAACGCACCTCTGTATGCACTTTCCATGCACTAATTGGGAGATGTATTAGAGGAAGTGTTGAAGCAACCACTTACCTGCACCCTCTAACTTGATGTGCGTTGTACCCCCTTTGGTAGTGTCGAGGAGAAAATCTGCGTGCACACAAATTGCAAAAGCATAGGGTTGGCCACAATCGTAATATAGGTATTGGCCACAATTGTTATAAAGGTATTGGCCACAATCGTATAGGTAAGTATATATTTTACTTAAGCGTCCTTGCAGTCCAATGCAAAGTTACTTAGAAAGCTACTTAAAGCTTAGAAAATATACTTGGAAAATTACTTAAAGTTAGAAAGTTACTTCAAGCTTCCTTGCAGTCCAATGCAAGAAATCAGCATAGGAAAGGTAGCAGGCTGCAGCCAGAAGCAGGGCTGACCAGGACCTATTAAAGCAGAGCTCCCAGTCTTACACGATCAGTATCATAATCACCAGGGCTGGCCAGAACCATACATGACAGTAACGTATCTGGCCTTAATGTAGAGGGATCCCTCTGTCAAAATATGGTGAAAACATCGTACCCCATGTACAAATACGGTTCTGGCGAGCCTGAATAATCAGCTAATCCAGCAGCTAGTGCAGTTCAATAAGAGAAGATAACAGGAAACATCAGAGGAGATAACAGGAGATATCAGAGGAGATATCAGAGGAAGCTCCTTACTTCCTGCCGTTAGCGTGACCGTCTACTTCGTACTTTCAGGCTTGTCGATACTTTTTTCAGCCTTCTTGCTTCATGCCATTCCGCGCAAGGCTGCCTAGCTGGGCTGGCCAGTGCCAGACACATACACTGTGTACTTACAGTATTACCAGCAGGGAATCCTTTGTACATTCATTTGCTGCACACAAATCGGACAAGTGACTTGCCTGTCACTTCTTGCTTCCTACTGCAAGGGACCATGCCAAGGCCTACTTACAAGAGTCTGACGTCTACTTGCCCGCTTACTGCTTACTGCTGTCCCATGCAAAGCCTACTCACGAGAGCCTGATCTACGCACCTGCCGCTTCTTGCTTAATTCGTCCATGCAAGGCCTCCTTGCAAGGAGTCTTATGCCTGCCGCTTCTTGCTTACTGCTTATGACTACTTGCCTGCCACTTACTGCTTACTGCTGTCCCATGCAAAGCCTACTCACGAGAGCCTGATCTACGCACCTGCCGCTTCTTGCTTAATTCGTCCATGCAAGGCCTCCTTGCAAGGAGGCTTATGCCTACTTGCCTGCCGCTTCTTGCTTACTGCTTATGACTACTTGCCTGCCACTTCTTGCTTACTGCTGTCCCATGCAAAGCCTACTCACGAGAGTCTGACGTCTACGCACCTGCCGCTTCTTGCTTACTGCTGACCATGCAATGCCTCCTTGCAAGGAGGCTTATGACTACTTGCAAGGAGGCTTATGAAGACTTCCAAGGAGGCTTATGACTTCTTCCAAGGAGGCTTATGACTGCTTGCAAGGAGGCTTATGACTACTTGCAAGGAGGCTTATGACTGCTTGCAAGGAGGCTTATGACTTATTCCAAGGAGGCTTGTGACTACTTGCAAGGAGGCTTATGACTGCTTCTAAGGAGGCTTATGACTTCTTCCAAGGAGGCTTATGACTACTTGCCTGCCGCTTCTTGCTTACTGCTGTCCCATGCAAATCCAGAGAGGGTTTCCTCAATGCGCAAGCGGGTGAGGCAGGTGTACCTATGATGGTAATGTACAGATAGAACATTTTTATTACAGCTTCTTGTTAACTGATATTAGAATGTTTCCTCAATGCGCAAGCAGGTGAGGCAGGTGTACCTGAAGTGGTCACACGCATACACATAGACACAGATATTAGGGTTGGCCAGAACCGTATATATACACCGTATAAGACCGTATATTCGGTGATTTCCCTGCCAAAAATACCGTATATACACCGGATATATACGGTTCTGGCTAACCTAGTCATATACACGTAGGGTTGGCCAGAACCGTATAGATACACCGTATATGACCGTATATTCGGTGATTTCCCTGTCAAAATACCGTATATACACCGTATATATATGGTTCTGGCTAACCTAGTCATATACACGTGTTCAGCGCATTGACGCAGTCGACAGTGCACCTCACGACAGTGGAACTTGACTGGTGCATGGTGCAGACACAGAGAATGCCAATGTTCACAAACGCACAGTGCAGACACAGAGAAAGATAGTGTTCACAAAACGCACCGTGCAGACACAGGGATGTCAGTGTTCAAAAAACGCACGTGCAGACACAGGGATGTCAGTGTTCTCAAAATGCACAGTGCAGACACAGGGATGTCAGTGTTCACAATTGCACAATGCAGACACAGAGCATGCCAGTGTTCACAGTGCAAACTGCAGACACAGGGAATGACAGAGTTCACAGAATGAGGAAGTGAGGACCCAGCAACAGCAGCAGTGAGCTCGCATGACAATAACATTCAAATCGTGTTGTAAGTAGGATTTGCCAGAATTGTATGTATGGTCTTCACCACAGAGATAATCAGCAAAAAGTGCCGTATACTATGAGATTGTGTTGTGAGAAGGGTTGGCCAGAATCGTATGTACACGGGAAAAAAACACGGTCTTCACTGTAGGGATTATTCACATTATACGTTGTATAGTTGTATATATACATCGCATATATATAGCTTCTGGCCAGCTGTGAGTTGTGTCTTTGCATATGTATGCACAAACTCTATGCGCGCAACGTCATCAGAGAATTTCCCACTAAAGTTATATGTGTGTACATATGCACGCGAAGTCATCACAAAATTCCCCACTAGAAATTCTGTGTGCGCACCATATACCGTAGTGACAGTATATCACGCCGCAAAAATATTGTTTTTGGGGGGTGCGGCCAACTCACCCCTCCCGAAATAAATAAATATTTGAGGGGATGCAGATCACTGCGGATTGGGTTTAAATAAATTTTTTCGAGTTTTTGACGGGTCATGAGTGGGAAGAGCCCCCGAGAACCCCAGTGGGGCGTGTCCAGACAGGGATGGCCAGCTTCTGCAAGGCCCTCCCAACCGCCGAGCAGCTTGAGGGAGCAAGGAAGAGGAAGTGAGGAGGGGGGCAGTGAGGAGAGCGAGGAAGCCAGCAGGAGGGGGTTGCAAGTCTGCAACTTGACGATGAGGGCTTGCAACTCAATTGATTTAGGAAAGATAGACTGAAGGCAGAACCAGTTGCCAGCTGACACACTGTGGACGACTGAGTTAAGCAGACTCATATGATTTCGTTATGCTCTTGGATCAAGGACAATGTTAACGTGTTATGGAAGATAGACTGAAGGCAGAACCAGTTGCCAGCTGACACACTGTGGACGATTGAGTGAAGCAGACTTATATGATTTCTTTATGCTCTTGGATCAAGGACAATGTTAATGTGTTATGGAAGATAGACGGAAGGCAGAACCAGTTGCCAGCTGACACACTGTGGACGACTGAGTGAAGCAGACTCATCTGATTTCTTTATGCTCTTGGATCAAGGACAATGTTAATGTGTTATGGAAAGCACCTCTGAGTCTCTTGGTGCAGTCCTGAGGGCATTTTGCCCCTGCGGATTGGTGCGGCAAGCACTAAAATATATATTGAGAGGGGTGCGGATTGGTGCGGACAGGGTAAAAATAACTCTTTTCTTGAGGGGTGCGGATTGAATAAATGTCACTACGGTAGATAAAAAAAAGCCTGTGCATGCACATATACCTCTCGTGATCTGAACGATCCGCCAGAAATACTGTTTTTGCACCACATACACAAACAGCTCAGGCCAACCCTCGGAATGTTGCGCATGCAGTGTGCAATATAAAGTAGCAATACAACGAATCAGGGGGCATTTAAACAGAATCATAGCGCTCACATTAGCTGGGGCCCCACTGGTCTATAAACGCGTAATTCAATATTTGACTAATCAATTAGGGCCAACCATTCCTTATCAAACTTGCAGCGTGTGAAAAATTGGAAGATCACAGTTTGCGTGATCAGATTGACTGCCGCATAATCTTCTCCTTAAACCGCAGCAAATCCCTGAGCACCTGTCCAAGCACACACACACACACATACACACACACCTCCAGCGCTTGACCTCCTCCTTGCTCTGAAGCACAGACTTGAGCTTGTCTCCCGCTGCAAGCTCACACAGATCCCTGAGCTTGCTGGAAGCCACAGAGGCCCGGCCAAGATCCTGCATGTATAGGGTCGGCCACAACCGTAAATACACACGCTTATGAACGTATGTATGGTCATTCCCTGCTTAAACATGGTAAGGAATGGCTTAAACATGGTAGGGAATGTATGGTCATTCCCTTGCTGAAAGTGCCGTAAGTACGCCGTATATACACATACATTAATATACCTGTGTACATGTACACATATATTGATGGTTCTGGCCAACCCTATGCATGCACCATCACACATTTTGTTTGCAACGTGTCGGTGCAACACAGACACAGGTGTGCAGGGTCGCCTATAATCATGCAGGTATGTAGGTAAATGTACACCGTACAGCTACACTGTGTGTACACCGTACAGCTACACTGTGTGTACACCGTACAGCTACACTGTGTGTACACCGTACAGCTACACTGTGTGTACACCGTGCAGCTACACTGTGTGTACACCGTACAGCTACACTGTGTGTACACCGTACAGCTACACTGTGTGTACACCGTACAGCTACACTGTGTGTGCACCGTGCAGCTACACTGTGTGTACACCGTACAGCTACACTGTGTGTACACCGTGCAGCTACACTGTGTGTACACCGTGCAGCTACACTGTGTGTACACCGTACAGCTACAATGTGTGTACACCGTACAGCTACTGCGACCGAAAAAATGTATTTGAGCGCCTCGCAATGTTTCTATATGCAAATTATTAATAAAACCCGGGCCTTGCAGAACTTTGATCTAGGATGGCCGTTTTTGCTGAAGCCCGCAGGTCTTGGATTTGAACCCCTGCTAAAATGCATAATTTTGCAAATGCCCGGAACGTTTTGCCAATTCATATGTGGGGCAACCAAAGCAATTGCAAACCCCCTCATAGGTCAAGGTTCCAAGATAGCAGAGCTCAGATTGCCTTATACTCGCAAAAGCTCGCAGGTAATGCAATGATTTGGCTGGCCACGCAAAGCCCAAGTACTCGCAAGTATATTATGTATGTTTCTGGGCGTTTCGCAATAATTAGGAGCCGCACTTCTTCAATAGCCCAACGGTAGTCATAACTAGGGTCTGCCAGAGACCTGTACATATGGTACAAGTACGGCATTTTATGGCGGGAAATTCCAAAATGCACAGTGATGTGCGGTGAACCGTGTACACGGCTTTGGCCAACCCCACCTAGAATCAATGTTCCACACACCGGTGGCAATGCATACACGCATACGCGCATATGTGAACAGGTCCTCTCTGCGCTGAAGTAAGCAAGAGCAAGGACATGCAACTACCGTGCATGCATGCATGTATGTATGTACAGACGCATATGAAAGACGTGCGCGTGCATGAATTATGTGCACGCGCAACGACACACCCCACAAGTGTAATTACCATCTTAGAACAGCTGTGATTGAGCGGCAAGATGAGGTAATTTATGTTAACATACGGCACCGCTGTGTAACTTATGATATAATGCCTTAGCAACACAGCGTGGGCTCTCTGGTTAGGCTCTCTGGTTAGGCGGACTTACTTGTGCACTCAAGCATTTCAGCACCAAAGATCTCAGCTCGTTAGGGAGCTCGCTAAAAGGGAAAGGACTCCTGCAGTAAACATGCCAGCAATTGGGAGAGTGCGCTTGTGTCTGAGCGGTTGACGGTGCGAGTTAAGTGTGCAGCACAATTAATAAAGGAGATTTGTTGTGCTTTCCCTGCGTAAGTGCATGTTGTCCTTGTAATGGTGCTGTTGGTATTGGAAAGGTGTGTGTGTATGTGTGTGTGTGTGTTTGTGTGTGAGAGAGAGAGTGAATGGGCATGAGCGTGTGTGTGTGTGTTTGTGTGCGTGTGTGTGCTTGTGTGTGCACGCGTAAGTGTAAGTGTGAAAGTGTGTGTGTGTGTGTGTGTGTGTGTGTGTGTGTGTGTGTGTGTGGACGTGTTTGTTGAAGTGTGAGTGTGTGTGCATGCGTGGGCTTGTATTTGCAGAAGTGTGAGTGTGTGGATGTGCGTGTGTGCGCGTGTGTGCACGTGTGTGTGTATGTGTTTGTGTGTGTATGTATGTGTGTGTGTGCGCGCGTGTGTGCACGTGTGTGTGTTTGTGTATGTGTGTGTATGAGTGTGTATTTGTGTGTGTGTAAGTGTGTGTGTATGTGTGTGTGCGTGTGTGTGTGCGTGTGCGTGTGCGTGTGTGTGTGCGTGCGTGCGTGCGTGCGTGCGTGCGTGCGTGCGTGTGTGTGTGTGTGTGTGTGTGTGTGTGTGTGTGTGTGTGTCTGTCTGTCTGTCTGTCTGTCTGTCT
>Ga0307974_1000629_pt1 | contig 22445 bp, 18 predicted proteins | sample OrgLakmetagen784_FD_201812 | JGI IMG/M metagenome (GOLD analysis project Ga0307974, IMG submission 201812) | Saline water microbial communities from Organic Lake, Antarctica - #784 | ecosystem: Environmental > Aquatic > Non-marine Saline and Alkaline > Saline | place: Antarctica: Organic Lake... | reverse complement strand
TGTGTGTGTAGGTGTGTGTGTGTGTGTATGTGTGTGTGTGTGGGGGGGAAGGTGACTTGTGAAAAGTCCGCAAACCATTGCAGGCGCACATGCTCCCTCACACTTTCTTCTCCATAGCTCGGCTCAAGGGCGTGTGCTCAGCAGCCACGGCGTTTTCCAGCCACATGTACCCAAAGGATCAGGGTGGAACAAGGATAAGTTGCTGGCGCCCCTCCCCTCTCCGTTCCCTGCGGTCGTGCAGCAGCTCAAAGCCGACTCAAAGCAAGCAAAGAGCAACCTCGACCTTCCTTTCCGCCTCCCTCCACCAGGAGGGGCCCTAGGTAGGATCAAGACGTCTGAGAAGAGCATGCACGTTTTGTGTAGGTCAGGCACTTTTCAAAATCCCTGAATTGAGCATGCATGTCATTACCTCAAATTGCTAATTTATGTTTGGGTGATTATGTGCGCTGAGGCAGCCACGACACGTAGCCAAGAAAAACTGGTTCCAATATGTATTATGCACAAGCATGAACTGGAAGCAAGTGCTCTCTCCCCTATCCTTTTCTTTTGGTGATATCTGCTCACAGGCGTGCAGAATGCCAGGACACTTGGCTCCCTCAGCAGTTCACCAGAGCGTGCAGCCAGAGCTGAGGAAGCAGCAAGCATCCCCAATCTTCACTTTTCTTGGGACTCAGAGTTTGAGCACTACTTGAGGCATAAAGTTGGCCAAACAGGTCAGGCCGGGCAGTGTTATCAGGGTGAAAAATTGCTTTGTAGTTAGATTGCGTAGTAGTACAGAAAATGTGAAGTGGATTGTTGTTTCTTACGCGTTCATAGACCATTCTGAGCTGCTGCGCTTTTAATGCTAGCTTGAGGCCTTGAACGCCTGGTGCCCACCTGCAATTAAATGTTTTATTCATGCGAAGAAATTGTTCCTGACGTCACAGGCTCTGCAAACTGCTCAGAACACAGCTTACCTTGCATACAGCATCTGCAATTGCTTGCATCACATGATGAGATCCGCCTACTTTTACTTTGCCTGCAGGTGGCTTCATTAAGGCAGTGTCTGACAGCCCTGTTTCTCCAGATGCTGCCCTAGAGCCCACTGAGCGGAGCAGCGTGACCTGGTTTAGGTGCGCAGCAGATCGTAGATGTCATCAGCCCTGATGCTAGATGGTTACTGACTCGAAAAGGTCTACGTGTTCGGTATAGCAAATCATGAATTTAACAGCTTTGTTGGTGGTCAATGCAGCTTAGGCACCACTGGTTCCTGTCATAATCATCTACTGTATGGTGCTTACATAGGGTTGGCTAGAACCATACATGTATACGTGTAAATACGGTGTTGGGGTGCATATACCGTATACAGAATTGGGGTGTGTATATTATGTACATTATTCAAAGCAGGAATTACCAATACATATGGTCGTATATGCGATGTACATACCAGGGTTGTTCAGTTTCGAGGTTTGGCCAAAAGTTCGGGTTTGCAAACTTTCACGCATTTTAACGATTATGAAAAGTGCCGTTCGGAGTTCGGTCAAAGTTCGACGAACGTTTAAGAGTCCGTCGAACTTTACAGCATGCGTCTGTCAAAATTGCAAGGGACAGCAGCCCCCCCCAGTTCAGTCCCTCTCTTTCCTTGCAGTGTAAGTAACATGTTCAATAATTTATATATGGAATATGATCTGTAATCTGCATCAGGCCAGGAAGTTTCCTTGGTCTTAAGGCCAAACTTGTCACACATTTCTGAACTGCTAAGGATTTATACAACGTGGCACTTGCACAGCACCTTAAGGTTCTCCTTTTTCTGCTCTACAATGATGACGTGGTCCCATTCCGGCCCCTTTTTACCCCCTGTAATTAATTATTAACATACACAACCAATTGGGAAGATTTGAAGGTGAGGGGAGGAGCCCAAGGGCCCGTTTCCCAAGATTGCACATCAAACCCTTCAAACAGTTCAAGAGTGTTAAAATTCACGAACTTTATCGAACCCTTGCTCCCAAAAAACGAATTGAACAACCCTGATACATTACGGTTCTGGTCAACCTCATGCCTAAATCTTTGCGTACTGCAAATATTTACAACCCCTTGCGGTTGTGTCAACCAAATTTGAAGCTTATTGTATGAAGGCCCTGCATAACTTGTAGTAGGCACAAAGCTATAGGTTTGAAGGCCCTGAAATCAAATCCCGGTCAAAACACCCTTCACATGCTGTGTCCCTGAGCACCAATTATATGGATGATTTGCTGTTCAAAGCATGTTTTTTTCCCCCTTTGTGGTTAACTACATGCGTGTAGAGGCCTTCTTTGCTTAATCAGATTAAAGGCAAAAATACCTTGCTTAAGCTCGCATTAGGGTTCATCAATCGGGTAGTCTTAATTATAGTATTGGTTACGTAAAGTACAGGTAACTGATTAATTGATATTTGCTGAATGTGTTCCCACGCTGCCATCCATGCAGGGACAGCTACCCAGACCCACCTCCCAGCCACCGTCGAGACGTGATCTCTGTACACCAGTGGCTGGAGGGGCAGATGCTCAAGCTAGAGCGCTCCCTCGTACAACAGGGGCTGGGACACAAGCGGCAGGGGCACGGGCAGCCCCGCAAGCAGGACCTGCCCAAACATCAGGACATACCACAAAGCAAGCAATCAGGGCAGGAAGCAGCACAGGAGCAGCAGGCCCCGCAACAGCTGCAACAGGCACATCAGCAGGAGGAAGGGCAGAGCCAGGGACAGCTGCAGGAGCGGCAGCTACAAGGGAACGAGCAGGGCCTGGAGCAGCAGCAGCAGCAGCAGCAGCAGCAGCAGCAGCAGCAGCAAGATGAGAGTATGGGGCATTTGGACACAGGAGAAAATGAGCAGCCTGCACAGAGAAACCACCAGGGTCCAGACCTGGTGCTGGCTCCGCCACAGATCCAAGAGAATGACTCTGCCAGCCCACCTGTAGAGGACCCAGCCTCGTTGCCGCAGCAGCATGAGGGAAGCCCTCAGGCATCGCCCCGAGCAGCGGTGGGAAACGGGCAAGGGGGTCACCCTCAGCAACACACAGCGCACACGCCCCTTCACAGGCCAGACGGTTACCTGTCCAACGATGGGCGCGGGAGCGTGCAGGTGTGTGTGTGTTTTGTTGGGTTGCCCAGGCCATTTCAATACTGCATGTATTTATTAAACACCCCTCTCACGTTCATCCTGGTTCACGCCAAAATTTATATGTCCTGCATAACCCTGAAACTGTGGAAACGACAGGTCGGGCCAAGTTCAGTGTAGTTTATATCTTCACAAAGGCCTCCAGATCAGTATGGCTGCTCAACCTTGTTCTCATCATACACATCTTTTTACCAACAGCACCTAACTCTCTACTCATTTATGTAGCATTCCTTTACATGCCCCCCCCCCCTTGTCTGGCTTGTAGGTGACCCGTGACAGTGAAGGATTTTTAAGCACGGAAGTGCTTACACACCAAGAGCGGCTCTTCACCCGATGCATGGAGGAGTTGTGCGGACAAGTTGCCACGTAAGTGCGCATATGTATGTCCTGTGATGTGTGTATTTTTGTGTGTATGTGTGTATGTGTGTGTGCGTGTGCCAAGCATTCAACTCGCAGAATAACTTTCTCTTTTCACTTATACTCCTCTTGCCATTTCTGTGCGGGCCTTGGGATCCCACGTGGCCATCTTGGCCTGTCAATCCTGCAGCCATGGCACTGTAATGGATCATGCCTCCTCCTTGCATCCATCAAGTACCAGGAACAGACACAGGTCCACTGGCAGCACTCTGACAAAGACTTGTGTGCATAGGAGGGGGACAAAGGATGAGCCACCCACCCAAAGCAAAGAGCGTGGCCACTACATCTTACATTGACTCATTGCACCATGTCATATGCCATATGCCTTGCATGCTTGTATGCGTGCAGGATATGTGTGGAGCGTGGTCACCTGATATGGCAGCTGTGGGCAGCTCTGAGACACATGCTGCGCCTTGTGCTGCAAGACAGAGAGACGTCAAGGTCAGCGCAAATCAATGTGGGGGAGGATGTGTGAGGATAGGGACCGTTTGTTCTTTGCATAATGCTTTACATAACGTTGTGCATGTGGTGAATGATGAGCCCGTTTGAGCCTGAAGAAATGGACAGCTTTGCAGGCGATCCTCCAAGGGCTCGCTTTCTTTCCTCTATATTTCCCTGCATGTAAGTTTCTGCGTGTCTCTTTGCTGCCCCACCAGGCATGTCGCACCCACAAGGCTGATGCAGCTCAACAGCTCACAGAAAACCCCCAAGCTCTTTCTGTTCTTTCTTGCATATGGCTTGTGTCTATGCTGGCCCACCAGGCAAATCACACAAGAGGTCAGGCATATGTCTCAGCAAATCCAAAACTAAATGAGTTCAGCATTTCTTCTCTGTGCATTTAAAATCATGCCTATGCCACCCCCCCATATTGAACAAGAAGCCAGGCAGATAGGGATCCAGAAGTTTTTAGAGGAAATGATAACAGCTCCTCTCCTTTGCTCGTGTCTATGCCTCCTCATCAGGCATATCACACGAGAGGCCAGGCGGAGTGAGCTCAGTGTGGTGGGCAGAGTGCAGGCAGATCAGAAAGTGACAGAGGCAGAGATGGAAGAGGTGGGTGGAGGAGAGGGCTTGTTTTGTTGCTGGATGTTTGAAGTTATGAACCAGTTCTAAACATACGTTTAATTTCTGCTTTGTTTGACATACCAATGTGCAATTTTAAGTCATGCCGCATTCAGTGTCATCCGTGACAAGCGGGAGAGCGTCGCTAGCGACGCTGAAAAGTTAGCGAAGCCCATCACGCGCGCAACGCGTGCGTGCATATGCATGTGTGTGTTTGTGTATATGCATATGTGTGTATGTGCGTGTGTGTGTGTGTGTGCCTTGCTGCCCCACAAACTCTGCAGTGGTGTACATGGCACTAGAGCTGGCTTTGCTGAGGCAGGCATGAGGATATGCTGCTTCCAAAAGGACAGGGCAGGTGCAAGCATTGTGCCCAGGATGGCCACAATGTTTCACACGAACTGCTTCCTCAAGGGTCGCATGGCAAACTTCCGCGCGTCATGACATCTGACTAACTAAAAATAAATAGCCCATTGAAATCAGCGTAATTAAATTATGAGTTCAAAAACTCATGCTTGCATGGTTGACCGTGAACTTTGCAGCCGGAACACAACCAAGGGCTCCTGACTCATCAAACGCAGCCAGGGAAGTATGCTGTTAGATACTGCACCAGCATAAAGTGGTCTGGGGGCTTGGCTGAGGAATCCTAGGCAGCCTTTAAATATAAAATGTTGCTCTAAAACTTTACACACAGCACCCCAGGTCCCCCATTCTTCCCTGCCTAGGTAAAGGTTTTGATTAGGAGCCTATGTCAATTCTCAGCCTGGGAGGTGCCCTGGGTGGGCCTGGGGAGGCTTGTATGAATTTAGTCAATGCTAAGGGCTCACGCCCCCACAAGGGGGCTTTGCCAAAGAACAGTTTTACTACAAGTTGCCATATACTAAAGGGGTCTTAATTTGCTGACAATGCAGGTTAAGCACATGAACGAAGTCTTGAACAGGTGAGGAGGGGTGCTTACCGCTGCTGTTGTGCTGGGTGTGAGTCACGTTTTGCGTTGCCTTGTGTGTGTGCGGTTCAACAGTTTTCAGCCATTACCTGTCCAATGGGCTCCTGCACGTGCAAAAGGATGGCAAGCACGTCTGCTGTTATTAGGATTCCAGCAATTCCGTACCTCTTGCTCTAATTCCTCAGGCGGGTGTTGTCTCGGCAAGCAGATATCGACCAGCTCAGGGTCAAAGTCACAGAGCTGGAGTCACACATCGCAAGTCAGGCCAACTTCAACCCCGCGCTGATGCAGCAGCAGATTGATGAGCTGCAGATTAGCGTCAGCATCTACGAACGACAAGTGCAGAACCTCAACGCAAAGCATGATGTGAGTAGAGGAAGGGGGGACAGTAAGGCACCAACTATCTTCATCGAACCTTTCTTTCCAAAAGCTTGAGCTCTACACGTGAATGTGCCGTGGGTCAGACTCTTTGACCCTTGAGCACCTCCCACTGTGTTGAATCCTACCTGTAGTAAAAGATATAGCCTACGTGACCTCGCACCTCCTTAGGCATCCGTTCAGCCTTGCCATATCTTTGCCGACGTTTTCTAGGGTGGTTGCATGCGCCACAGGTGCATGCTTACACGCATACACGCACGCACCTGCTCACGCTGCTGCCATAACGTGTGTCTGCTCTTGCACAGACGGTTCAACGGGACTTCAATGAGGCCCAGAAAGAAGTGCAGTACCTCACCAATAAGCTGTCTGAGGCGCGCAATGACTATTCAGGCATGTGCTCCAAGCTGGCTGTGCGCACGCCACGCCCTCATCAACCAAGAATGCCTCCCTGGGAACTGGTGAGCTGGTGTATTAGATTTATGTGTGTTGTTAGTGGCCTATAGGAGTTGTGTGTGTAAGCGTGTGCGTGTGCATGTGTGTGCTTTGATCAGGAAGCTGACGTGCATGCTGATCTGCTGCGTACCTTTACTGCGTACAACCTGTCTTTTGTCTGCACCTTCAAGCCCCCTGATACAAATGACTTGTTGGGTCTACGACTAGACTCAGCTAAACAGTGCTGTAAGGCAGGGTCAGAAGTCGTTTGCTAATAAAGGCTCAGGTGATGTGGGCTCTGTGCCCCTCCCCCCGCCCCCCTACACACACACACACACACACACACACACACAGACACACACACACATACACACGCAGACACACACACGCACACACACACACACGTATACATGACGTCACATACACAATGCACACAATTACACACATAGAATTCTCATGCTTGCAGATCAAAGAGGAGGAGACTATTCTAGCTCAGCAGGCACTCCGGGAGGGCTGCTCTCCAAAAGACATGCACCGCCTCATGCTGGGGGTGTCGTTCACCAACTGGTAAGTCTTTTTCACTGCCTTCCCGTGCCACATTTTGAAAATTCGTACCTCCACGCACAGTCCGTCTTACAGCCTTATTATTGCAGCTCGTGAGCAGCAGCAACTTCTACGTACCTCATTCCTTTCTCTCCCGCTTGTAGTTTGGCGATCCAATTGCCCACAAGCTATTCACTACCAAGCTAGCAGAAAGCAGTCAATGTAGCATCTTTTACCCATCCCTCCAGCACTCCCTCTGCCTCTTCTGTTGCTTCCTATGAACAGATCCTGGAACACTTATTGGCCAATCCCAAAATCCAACCCTCAACTTTTCAATTCTGGCTCGTTTTCCCTTGCAGCAACATCTTGCCGTGGGTCAACCCCTTCATGGTGAGGACATTTTCTCCAAGTTCCGTCTCTGAAAGTCCAGTGCATACAACTAGCTCTATAAATGCATGCATGCATCCTCAGGGTCTCCTGTCTTTTCCAGGTATTCGTGCTAGTGTTCAGATGACCAGATGTTCAGATGAGTAGATGCCTGGGCATCACTGGCACATAGATGACGCTTATTTGGCGAATTGAACAAGGTTCACATGGCCCTGCTGGCATCATCCCCTTGTTACTGCTCAGCCATCTTTCAGGAGCTGCAACTGCTGCCATTTTTGTCGCACAAACAAAGAATGCTGCAAGCATGCTCATGATATGCCACCAAGATAAAAAAAATCTCAGCTGTAGATGCAGCATTGGTCCATCACACACGTACGCTGCATATTGTCCCTTTCCTGACAGGGCTGCTGCCGAACATGGACACCCTCGCTTAAGGGCAATGGAGAAGAGGGGCCAGGGGCCCTGGCAGAAGCCCTTGGTGCTGAAGATGATGATGCAAAAAGCATTGCGCCTAGCAGCATGTACAAGACTGGTGTGTGGACGTGAGGTTGCACTTTCCTGCTGTTGTGTGCTGCACGCTGCTGATGGGTGACCAGTAGGACTAGAGAAAAAAATATGATTCTGCTGTTTGCGCTTGAGGCTTTTCATCTGGGCTTAACAGTCTATGAATGAAGTGTTTGGTATGGGATGCTCAATTAGTTTGCCCAAACAGGCAGCACGTAGTTTTGCGCTGTTGGCACGTCCGTGCTTATAGCTCTTCCCTCAACATGTGGGCAGAGCCATGTATCGTTGACAGATGCTGGAAACAGCGAGAATGAATTGATCACAGACATAGTACAAGCCAATTACACAGTCCAATGATGAACCACATATGCAGGCACTGGAGGCCACCACAGAGGTGCCTCTATGCAGTCCCGACCAGGCAGCATCGGGGGAGGAGTCAAGGGGCCACGCAAGTCTAAATTCTTCCAGGCCGCTCTGACACCGATCAAGGACCTGCTGCCTCAGCTCATCCGCCTGATCTCCTCACAGAACGTGCCACGCATGCTGAAAAGCCTTGCACCCGAAGTCGTGCAAGCGATTGCTCAAATGGCCAACCACGGTATCGACCCTGACAGTGTGGCCTGCCTGCTCCTAGGCTGTGTATCACCGAATGGTAAGCGTGCGTGTGTCATACCTTTCAACGGTTCTAATTGCTCAACAAGATGCACGAGTGGTTTGCAGTTGGAAGTTTAGAGGCAGGATGCGAGGAAAAAGCTCTAGAAAATATCTCTCTGCTTAGCAACGCACCTGCATACCTTTGTCACACCGCAACACGCGCGTGCTGTGCAGGTGTCGAGGTCACCCCCTACAAGTCTCTGGCAGGCATACTGTCAGAGCGTTTTGGTGGCACAGCAGACGACATCGGAGGCCCACTGACGGAATCCCTCGTGATGGCTGCCATGTCCACCCGTGAACGTATGGAGCACTTAGAAAAGCAGCTGTTACAAAAGCACAGGTGATGAGCGGGGACGTGCTGTGCATTTGAGAAATGCCTATCAATATTTTATATGAAATGTCTATACACGTGGATGTGTGCAGAATTGTGCAAGCCGTTTTGTGAGGTTCTGCATCCCGGACCTTGATGGTGTCTTATGTCTTTCTTACAAAGCTTTCCTGATACTGAAAAGGTATAAAAACCAAATTGGACTCAGGATACAATACGGGTGAGTTAAAGAAGTTGAGGTGTGTGATCACCCAGATGTAAACCATTATCATACACACCTCTGCATGCAAGCACGTGTACCCACTTGCACACACACAAAGCGTGTACGCACAGGATGGCTGTGAAATACCGAAGAGCCATAGTGGAGCAGCGAAAGCAGGCTGAGGATCTGAAGGAGCAGGAGGTCAAACTGCAGCAACGCAAAGTCTCACGGACACCGCACCCATTGACGCACCTGCTGTCACAGAAACGGGTTGAGTTTTTCACGGGGCTCGGTTTAGACCCCTCTGTGCCTTTGGTGCTGCAATATGAGGGCAAGGTGTACAGCAGGTAGGGTCTTAATAATCAGTGTTACGACTTGGGCATCGTTATGTTTTCCAGCCTTGCATCATCATGTTCTTATGCTGCCCGGTCTTTTGGCATCAAGCTACTCACATGAACAAATTGCCTGTCTGTCTTAGTGTGCATATCCTGACTTCGTTGTATCAGAGGAGGTACCCATTGAAATATGTCGGCGTGAGCAACAGAGACACATGCTCTGTACTGCAATCCTTTTCCGTGGCCCCTTTAATATATTCAGCTCAATTGACAAAGCGCGTCAGTACATCGACATGAAATTGACCATTATTGTCATGCAAAGAACTTTCACCACGTCCTCTTGCTCCTGTCTGCAGGAATTTAGACAAGGGAGAGGCAGAGAAGACAGCCAACGTGATATGGCAGAATAAGCGTGAATTTGAGAGCACCTATGGCGTCAGCATCACCCTGGCAGACTACCTATATGTCTACCTGCACCGCAAGTTCACCACCCCCAAAACACTCAGTGAAGCCGCCTACAACCTCCTTTTCAACCTGTCCAAGCATCTGTAAGGAGATCAGCGTGGCAAAACAGTACTTTTTGACTGCCGGCTACTGCTGTGTGCCACTTTTTTCTGTTGAAGATAAGGCTCGTTTATTTTCTCCTTGCCAGGTATCCCCCAGAGGAGGCTAGGCACACGTCAATTGTTGATGTTTTCTTGGCTAGGTGCAGCTTGTACAGAACGCTCACTGCCACCTACTCATTTGCAGGTATGACCCAGACTGCTGCATATTCATCAAGGTGTGTGAATCCTGATTTAGAAAAAAAGACCAGACAAATGCATAGATGTGCACATCAAGAAGTTGCACTTCAATGTGCACTCTGCGGCATTGCGTGCCGACACTTACTTTGGTGAATTCCCTGTACAAGGAACTAGCTGTTTAATATGTAGTTGCCCTTTATAAGTCTCCTCAAAACAGACATAGGCTAGCATTACCAAGCGTCTGGACTTAGTTGTGTGTATGCTTCGTAGTGCATCAAAGGGATTGACTGATCACTGTGCAGGTCTTTGTTAACGAGGTTGGAGAGGACATAAGGGAAGCCCAGGACGGTTTGACGCAGACCTTCTTAGATGCCCTGAAACGCATTGACCAGGAATCAAATGCCAAGGTGACGAAAGCCTTGAGCTTTCTTTTCAGTCTTCCAGATGCCCATGCTCAGCTGCACAATTTCAGCGTTTCACCCACATCACACATACAACATGCACCATCTTAGAAAAAAGTTGTGTTCCTGTGGTGGTTGTTCCATCTGAAAAATTGGCATCCCCTCACATGCACACTCTATCCTGTGGCAGGCAACTGGATGGCTGCTGAAGAATGACATGCGAACAGGTTTGCGCAAGTCTTTCAAGAACAAGACTGAGCACCAAATGTTGGAGCTCTTTGACGCTCTTGACAGTGACGAGCCGAGAGAGCTGGTTAATTATTACAGGTGAAAAGAGGTTTGAGCTTGCTGTGTATGCTTGACACAACATGGCGCACTCATTGCTGCGTTGAACACAACATGACGCACTCATTGCTGCGTCGATGGATTGAATGCCAGGCAAATGGTGTCTCTTCTTCACTTGTCAAAATGAAGGCAATCGCAGCAAAAGCAGGCTCCTTGTGTTGCTTTAAATGTCCTTGCTTTAAATTGTAGACCTCTACTTTCATGATAAGTGCACTCACTTTTAACCTGACGGGCCAAGGCAGCTCTGCTGGGATTGTTTTCTGCGTCCAGATTGAAAGTTCTTCCTGGATGTGCTCGCACTCCAATTAGCTCCCTTTGTTTCCTTCCATCTGCTCCTGCAGGCTGTTTGACAGCGACAATGACCTCAACCAAGGTGTATTTGCTGAGACAATCAGGCAGCAGCACCTGAACGAGCAGATGGCTTTTTACCAGAGCATCGAGGAGGCAGTGCTTGACAACGCAGAAAACAATGGGACTGACGTGTGCACCCCCCAGGCTCTAAGTCTTGCGTTAAAAAGGGTATGTACTGTATAGGGAAGCTCCCGCCAACTTGCGGCAGTTGTGTGCACACTTGCACGCTGCCAGTAAAAGACGTATTTGGAATATATGTCGGTGTGCATATCAGTCAGATAATATGTAGAGTTTGCGCAATACGTTCTCGCTCCACGCATGCAGGCTCATCCAGGACTGAGCGCTGAGGAGATGGAAAGCTATCAAAAGCGTGTATTCCCAGGCAGACCTCCCGGAGAAAAGCCAGACAAAGGTGGGGCGTCAGAGAAGTAGAACTTGTGCGGGAAACATGTTTTAGGCTTTGCGAGGCACCAAATCTGCAAAGACCTCGGCAGCATGGGCTCTGCTGCTTCATACACCAGGATTTTCGAGGGGGTCTGCTTCATTTCCAAAACTATCCTGAGACCCTGCAACTCCCAACAGATCAACAACTTTTAAAGAGTGCTGTCACTGTCCCTAGTTTGCTTGGGCTACTCTCTGGCTTTTTAAACTGTTCCCGAACTTTATATTTGCAGGCAAAAAGGAGAAAGTAAGCCTCCATTTAGATGATGCGCTTCGGCTCTTGCGAACCCCAAAGACAACGTCTCAAAGGGTAGACATACAGCAAGCCCTAGACCTACTACAACAGACCAACACCACGGCACTTTCAGCTCTTCGTGCAAGTGAGTAAGCGTGCAAATTTGTACCAAGAAGTTATTTATCAGAGAAGTGCAAGTTATTTAGAAGAGAAGTGCAAAGGTACAGAGTTGACAGTAGAGTCTGCAGGGAAGGGTCTGTTGTTAAATCAAAATAGGAGAGTCATGTCAGGTCGTTCCTATGCAGCCCCCCCCCCTCCTGGCCAATTAGTGCCAACAAGCCTAAATTGTCCATCCATATCCACTTCCACTCCACCATTTTGGGACCTGGAAGTTGCGTTGGATAGCTAATTGTTTTCTCACATGTCTACAAAACAAGCAGACAAAAAGACCCAGTGGGTGGCTCGCTAGAATTTCGGTCCGCGGTCTGGTGTAAAACACAAAAATGCAACTCTGGATGCATGCTCGTCCTGTCCCTCTTACAGAGAAAGTCAGCTACAAAAACAATGGCCTGGCCTTTGGCAACCAGAATACGCTTGAAGGGCGCAGTAGGAATCAATAAGTTCATCAGCAATCCTCCTTTCACATCCGCTTTCCGTTAGCATGTGTACTCTCACCTGCCTCCAGTGCCTCGTGAAATGTCACGGTAACGCCTGCCTGTGTGTGTGCATCTCAGAAAGAAAAAACTGTAAAGCAACTAGCTATATAGAGTACGCACCCAATCATATCCTGCTGGCTCCCCTGCCGCTGCCATGGCTGTCTTCCTCCTATGTATGACTGCCCGTTCTGGACGGCTGATGATGCATTTATGTTTTGGCTGGCTGGGTGCTTCCACTTCATCTTCAAATTCTGCGGCTGCTGCTGCCTCCTCATCTCCATCTACTGCTGCTGCTTCTGCACATGCTGCCACTCCTCCTGTGCTTTTCTTGCTGCTGCTGCTGCCGCCTCCATAGCTGTTTCCGCCTTCTTCCTTTGCCGGTGATCCCACGCCCACTTGGCTTGGTGCTGACACTCACGCTCCCTTTTTTAGCTAAAATTGCGCTACAAAATTTTGCACCAAAATCCGATCAGGCTACTAATTGACCCCATTTAAGTTTTATAATAATCTTTGTTTTGGTCCGCAACTCTGGTAACAAACAAAAACCAGGCTGCACCTCGTAGCAGGTATGGAGCGACAGATTATTCTCTTTTTTCCCTGTGTCCCTGCCTCCCACTCGCCGGCATTCCCAGTACCCCTGCCCCAAACTTGACATTGCAGCATTGTAATATGACATTTTAAAAGCCTAAATGCTGAAGCAAAGGTTGATCGGTGCAATTTTATCATCTTTTCCCTGCCAAAGTGGGTGCAAACTATGCACCGAGCCACACGCAAGAATGCCGTAGTTCCAGTTAACGTCAATGATTTAGATATAGAATCAAGTTTGTTGCATTTAGATGAGGTAGAAGGGGCTTTGAATTGGGTGAATGGCTTATTGGCACTGTTTGGGGTGACTTTTGGCGTCGGGACGACCGTCAGGCAAAGCTACCTGAGGTCCCAAACGGGCATGCTTTAACATGCTGTTTTGCTCATGTGTCTATCAGCTTGCAGGTTTCAGGTTTAACATTGTCAAAGCACCCTTCCAAGAACATGGGTATGGAGACTTCAAGTTGGGAACAAGTGCTTGTTTTGATGTGGCACGCAGGTCAAGTCTTTGTGGATCACTCAGTATTTATCAGACCACTCAAGGCCCCAAATTAGCTGTAAAAAACTGTCTTGAAGTGCTCACACTTCAAGATGACAATTTTTGGATAGAGGTGGTCGATTAGACTTGGTGGCTGGATATGGAGTATGGGCCAGCCAGCTTTCCAGTGTTAAATGGGGGGATTTGCTTTCGAGCTGGCTTTCTGAGGAAATGCTTGAAATCCCTGCCGAAGTTTAGGCCAAGTAGGCCCAATAAATAGCCCCTTGATTTGTCTTTTGTACGCAAGCAGTTGCAGATAAAGGGCAGCTCAGTAGAGGTAAGGGCTTTATGCAGAAAGTAGAGCACAATGGGTGGGACAACTTTCACTGCGCAAACACTAAGCTCCCTTTGCCTGATTCAGCGTGCAAAGCCTGGCCGGGCTTCGCACGGCCGCAAACACTTTCAAAAAAATTCTGTTGTCGTAATAAAACTGCTAATTATTTGAACTTTTGCTTGCAAAAAATTGTATCAATAGGGGTATGGAATTATGCTACATTGTCTTGTCCTGTGTTATTATGAAGTTACTGCCGACGTCCATGTAGTCACCCATCCCCCAAAATAATAATCATTTTACTAGCATACTTTGATCAGCGCAACCCCCAAAATCCTGGCAAAATCCCTGCAATATCTATAAGGTAACGCATAAATGTGTTACGTAAATATTTTGATCGCCGCCACCCCCAACAATGTTACTTAAGGGCAGTGATTTTTCATGTGCGTTATATTATAATACCACAGAGCTGGGGAACATGTTGGAGGTTGTGAAATTTTTGCACTCCAGGAATGATCTATCAAGTTGCTGCACAGAAACACAACCTGAAAGTACAAGAGCAAAAATATGACTGTGTGCATCTGTTCGTCCAAGCAGCTATTTCTGGCTCTGAGCTCTAGTCTACCACACCAAAGCTTGCAAGGCCGGCTTAACATGCTGCCAAACATCCTCTTGGGGGGAAGTCAGGAGCTTAGGCTAGAGTGTCCGTCTACACCCTTACATAAATGACCCCCTGCTGCTCATCATCCTTCATCCCCCTCCTAGTCCAGGTCCATCTCTCCCTCGTCAGGGTGTAAGGGTTTTTGCATGATATAAACTGACTGCATTGCCTGGGAGGGGTTGTTGAGGCTGCACCACAGTCATTGCTCTTGAGTATGTAGGGCATCAAGCCTCCTAGTGCCATGCTACCTGCATCATTTTCTGTCGTTTCTTACCTCGCCGCATCATTTCAACCAATTTTTCTTGAATTCTATCTATATACTCTCACGTTCCATTACAAAAGATGTGATTATACATGGTTAATTCCTGTGTGTGAATAACGCAGCACAAAATTATTTTGTGTCAATCAAAAGACTGCACAGTTAAATTATGCGGTTAAAGCAATTGACATCAACTGAGCGGTTGATTTCAACCGTTATCCAAGTGGCAGTCTGAATTAAGGTGATTTCCCAGGTGCAACACAATAGTGTGTGCTTGGATCTGCCTAAGGAATGGGCCATAGTTTTTGAAGGAGCTTCTGAAGACGGGGCAACCACAGGCTGCAACCCCCAAATGATCAAGCAAGAGTTTATACCTCCATTACTACAAAAAAGGAAAGATTGATGGGCATCCTGATCAGGCCTGTGCACTTACGCCGTAAAGTTGGATATTGGACTGTAATTACGGTACTGACCGTAATTACCCCGTACAGTACGGTACAAATTACGGTCGGCCAAAATTACGATGTCGGACCATACAAGACGGTCTGACATCGTACAGTAAGATTATGACCGTAATTTGGCCGTTTGGCTCCAATTTTGGCCTGAAATAATTGTTTTCTTTTTGCAGCCATTGATTATAAACAAAACACATATTATTAACCAGGAATCAAGTGCGTCCGACTTTGAGTTTCCATGCAAGCCGCTGCTGGGCCCTTCCCCGAGCTGATGCAGCCCCAACAGCCTCAGGGTCGTTCAGGGAAGCATTGTGTGGCGTCAGCACATAAGGGGAGCACACTGGGGAGCAAAATTGGGAGTTTTTGGGGTGGAGGGGCCTTTCTGAGACCATTTTTGCACTGGCAGTGCCAGCTTGGCGCCGTACCGTACACCGTACAGTAAATTACCGTAACTACGGTAAGTTATGGTCCTCCCAAATCGTAATTACGCCGTGATTTACAAAATTGCGGTACGTGCAGTAAAAAGTGTACCGCACCATACACCGTACAGTGCACAGGCCTGATCCTGATTACCCAAGCAATACACCTTGTGGTGTAGGTGTTGGGGGGCAACGTTTCAGAGTGCAGCATTGAAAATTTTTCAAAAGCATGACGCAGGCTGAAACGGCCTGAAAGCTGGTCTCTTTTTGGTCACTAGGACATTTCATGTCCTAGACCTATGCATTGCTGGTGGAACAGAGAGTCTTATAAATTAGAAAAGGCTGGGTTTTTAATAAATCTCCAAAAATAAGTAAAAACTAGACACCAAACTCTGGACTTCATGCCGAGTAGAGTAGTAGTGTAACAATGTTTTAAAACGAAAAGCAGTGGTTTATTTTCAATATCGCTGGAGCACAATTGCATTCCATCCTCTGTGCAAGCAAGCACTGGCCGGGGTGGAGAACAGCATGCACCAGCACTGGGCTATATATATTCTAAATTGACAAGCAGGCCTGACAAAGCAGATGGTGACGGCATTATTAAATGAAAGTGAGCCGAATTAAGAATGTCTTTGCTCATGAGCCAGCTCATCACAAGCTGGTAGGTCTCTGATGGAACCCAAGCGCAGCGCCACTATTTGTTGGACCCCTAGGACACGAAGTGTCTAGGGCTTATGGATTGCTAGAGAAATTGAGAGTCTTATAGCTTTAAAATTGTGACGTTTCTCCAAAACTTTTATTCGTCAAATCGAGTGAGAACTTTATGCTGAGAAGGATGGTGCTTTCCGTTTGTTGAACAGTGCCCTGGTTGTGAACCCTGAAATTTTCCCATGAGCTCCTTGATATAAAATTTATACAGCTGTAAAGAAGACTTGATTTTACAACGTAATGGACCCTGTGTGGAGCATTTGGCGATGCCGCGAATTGCAAGCCTGGTTCCCGAGCGGGGTCATGTTGCTGCATTTTTGCGACGAGAAGGAAGTTAAATGCAACATTGCTGGAGCGAAATTCCGGCCACTTGTTGTTGTGATGACGTGTGCTCGGTGCAAGCGCTGTCCGGGATTGAGAATGGCAGGTTTCATGAAGTTCCACCGACATCTTGTATCACCCATAGCTGTGGAAGTTTGCACACACCTGCCATGCCTTCTCACACAAGACTTGCTGATGATGTTTAGTTTAGTTTAGTTTGGATTACAAAGGCATTTAACCTGGAATGGCTGCTCAACCTGTGAGAACGAGGTAAACCTCAAAACGAACCAAGTAAAAAAAGGGCTGAAACGCAACTGGAAAATGCTAACCTTAAAGACACGAGAAGAAGTAGGCAAAAACACATCAAAGTGTGTGTTGCTTGCTGATGATGACTTGCACAACCTAGGGTTCCCCAAGTTCAGCGCCACTATTTTTTCTGTCTTTATCTGAGATACAGCTAAACCCTTGCATTGCAGGCACAACCGGAGACGAGACCAGAGAGAAGGAAGCAGTAGAAGAAGGGAACAAGGAGGGTCAAGGACAAAGTACCATTGTCAAGGAGGGTCAAGGACAAACCCCTGATTTTGAATAAACTGCGTCGTTTTTATCTTTGAGCTGGTCGGCCGGAAGCCCTGACCGAACGGTCGCTTCACTGTATCACCAGCTACAATCAAAATAACATTTCAATTATTAAGCTATCAGCACCGCCACTTCGCACGCAGCACCGCCAGCTGGTCTTCCCTACTCAAAATGAAGATAGGAGATAGGCCAACTCGTTTGCGGACTTTTTTAACCAGCCAAATATGTATGGTGTGGCCTCTTTTGTGGCTGAGTGCCTAGCCCTTTTCCTTTTTGAGGGCGGAGCCCCCCAGGGCGTAGTCCCCCTTAGGTTCATTCCACTTGCTGAGTCACCACGCTGAAAGAATAAAGCTTGAGCCACCCAGGCCACTTCACGCCATAAGAATGGCACAGCCAGAAAGCCGATTTTGCGCTGATTCCAGCCGTGCCCTCAGGTGTGCGGTCAAACACACTCGCATGGGAGGTGTTGCGAGGTCTCAGGCGAAAGTGAGAGTGTTTCAATGTGTTTCAATAAAATTAATAGGTAATTATAAATGTCGAAGGTGTGTGGGGGCAATTGCTCGTGCGGTTCGTGCGGCACACCACTTCCATGGACCGGAAATCCTTCGGGTAAGAGATGGCGCTGCACAGGTCACACAGCTTCAGACACGGTATGGCATGACAGGGCAAACGCAAGAGCGGGGGGGGTGCAGAATTGTCTAACCCCCATTTGAACCCTGAATTGTCTAACCCATTTGAACCCTGAACCCTTGAATTGTCTAACCCATTTGAACCCTGAATTGTCTAACTCATTTGAATGCCGCTCTTCATTGCAAAGACCAGGCTGCCATCTCAGAAATGGTTGAACAGGAGCAATGGGGTGCAGAGGGAGCGCCCCCCTGAATGCTCTCACTACATTGGGTAAAACTTCAATGCAGGTTTGCAGCGCAGGCTCCGCCCCGTTTTTGTGATCCGGAGAATCACACCCACTTATTATTCTATGGTTCAGGCTTTTTCCAAGCTTCCGCTCAGATGCCCCCCAGAGGCATACATACATAGCGACGTAACCTTACCTTACCTTAAGCTATCAGGCCTTACTCTTTGTACCTCTGTTCAGTGCTCTGTTCACTGCTCTGTTCCTGAGTTTTCAATAATGATGTTTTGAGGGGATTCAGGTGCTGGAACTTTCCCCTTCCTTCCTTCCCTTGATTACGACCCTTTATTGTGTTAAGGCTACCAATGTAGCCTTTATTTCCGAGTGTTATGCGTCAAATGGTTAAAATCCGTTCAACATCTTACTTCAGCAAATGCTATGAAAGCCATCTGACCATCACCTCACAAGATCCCCTAAAGAGCCAATTATTAAATAAGAAAATGCGTTTATATCACCGGACATTTCTGACTAAATCTGTGACAATAGCCACACAGTCCGTCCTTTAGTTGCTACCCCCTGGGGCTTGTGTAACCCATTCTTTTATCCGGTCGGCAAAATCCGTTTTTTCTGAGCAACCCTACATTGGCAAGGAGGAGTATTGAGGGTTGAGTATTTTTATACGGGCAAACTATGTCAGCAACTGCGTGTCACGCTGGCAAAATGATCAGTCATACAAGCAGCAGGAATGAGAGGCCTTCCTTTGGCTGCTACTATTGCCATGGTATGGTTCACAACTGTGGCACTTCAATTTCAATGCCAACGTTAGTCTTTTTTCTTACTTTTCTCACGAAAAGGCTTTTGCACGTTGCTTATTAACTGTTGTAGGTTGCCCACTAACTCAGGGTATTTAATTACTCATTTGGTGGCCTCAGTGATGGAAGGACAGCCTGAGTAAACCACTAAGTGAATACGTCTTAAAAACAAAAGAGGCGGTTGTACTACATACATAGTAGTATGCTTGTGAGGAGGATGAGCTGGGTACTATAAAGCAGAGGTGATCAGATTGTAGCACTAGTACTACTACGTAGTACCTGGGTGCCATCATGATGTGGCGTCTATATGTCTAGATGAACATGATAGGGGTGGCACCGTGACTGCTGCGGCAATGTGCCAGCTGAGGTGTACAGAGTGTTTACCACTGTACAGAGTGTACACATGCACCGTGCAGCCCAGACCAGACTTTGTAACATCACGTCCCAATCCTTACTAAAGAGCCTAGCAGGCAGACCCAAAAAAAACACATATATGTCGCACTTACAGCCTAAATACTAGTAGGAAACACACCTAGAGGCAGGCTACCAGTTGAAATAGCGGTTGAAGCGGTTGAATTTAAATGGTTTCAACCCCATTTCAACCGCTTCAACCGCATATTTTAACTGCGGCCTTTTGTCTGACGATGGCAGCAATCAAGAACTGTACCTTGCATTCGATGCCCTTGTCTTTGACGAGCTGCTTTAACACGCTGGCTTTAAATTTGGTGTAGTCGATGGACGGGTCCAAAGGGATTGCAGAGGCGCAGCGCTTTCCCCCTTCATATGACGCCAGTGTAGATGTAAGGGGGGCGCTTTTCATTTCTCCCTGCAAACAGCACAATGATGGGGCCCAGCAAAATCATCACAACAAGAAGGAGCGGCTTGCAGTTTGTTGTCACGTCTATCGGTGAAGTGGAAGAAATAATGATGGTACGTTTTCAAGATCATGTGGGCCTTCAAGCCTGCAAGCCTTCAAGCCTCTCTCGCTTGTACCTACTTACATGGTACTTACTATCAACCGCCTTTTGAGCAGACAGACACAAGTGAGGCTTTCTTTTCATGAGCAGTACACTTATAAGCTCAACCAGCGTCAGCAAGCCTTGCCTGGTATCGCTCTGCCAGCTGCAGGTCTCCGTTACAGATCAGAAGTAATGATGGGAGTTTGATTTTGTCCTTCTTTCCAAGGAAATTGATAAGGGGCGACGAGGCTTGCACCTCACCAAAGGCGACCTGAAAAAACAGAGACACACCAAAGCAATAGTGCATAACTAGTAAACAAGCTGCAGTCCCACCTGCAGTTTACAATCATGCCAGGACAATGAAGAAAAGGTGAGGGGGATAAATAACAAGTTGTAGGGGTTTGCAGGAATGGAATGCAAATTCAGAAGTAAAAGTGCAAAGGCAGGACCAGCCCTGATTAAGGAAAGAGACATACAATATGCGCTGCAGTGTAGCCTACCAGGCTAGAGAAGGGAACTCAGGAGTTCTAAAGTTCAAAAAATTAAACCACGCTCGGCAACCTGACGATGCAGAGGCCGCAAAATCACCTTGTCTGAGAACAGTGTTGATAAGGACTTGTACAAAGGAGACGTGGCGGGCTTGTCTGTAATAAGTAAGACACAGAGCGCGCTGCGAGCCTGTCGTCCCTCTGCATTGTTGTACGGAGTGTTATAAAGAGTGCAGGTTTAAGCCTGCTGAAAACAAAGGGTGAATGAGAGAGCAGGAATAGGAGAAAAAGGCACGTTCCTGAGGAATAAAGTGTGGCTACCTGACCACAACCCTGGCTCACATGCAGAGCCTAGGTTGAGCACACCTGATTTCGCGTGTGCGACAAAGCAGAGCCCTTGCAGCATAATGGTAGGTGCAGAGCCCCTACCTGTGAGCAATTTATCTAGGTCGTTTTTGGTGGTGATCTTACGCACAGATGATGGGATGAGGGACAGCGCCCAATCCACCATTGCCTTGGCCGAGCGATCCCCCTGCAAATGAAAGAGAAATTCGCTTGCTTTGCGTGTTCTGCGTCAAGTTGACTTATTGGCTTATAGGCAAGGAAGGGGAGGAGCGTGGAGATGGAACAATGTTATACTCCTTAGGCCAATTTAGGTATATGTGAGTTGGCCAAAACCATCAATATTAATACGGCGTATACATGCATATATGGTATTTTTTGCAGGGATTTCTTTAGATACACGGTAACATATGGTGTATACAATTGGTTCTGGCCAACCCTAAATAAATGGGAAGGAGAGGACACTCTAAACAAGCAAGGGTGAAGGTGCTTGGCATCCTACCTTGTATTCCTTAGGGCTTGCCTGTCCAGGGACGAATGCTTTGATTGTTGGAAAGCCTGGGAGTGAATTGCTGGCATTTGTGAGCTGGACAAGAAAAGATCTTGACAAAAACAAGCGGCAAATGCGGTTAACATGGGTGCAGAGACCCATATTTTAAAGCTGACTTATCTTTCTTAACCCATTCTTCTCTATTTCCTGCAAGTTCACCTCCTACTATGCCATTCTCCTGATCTAAAACGGCAACTCACTTGACAGCACATTTATACAAACATCTTAGTCACCTGTAATGCCATGTTGGCTACACAGGCCGCTATGTTCATCGCAGTTCACTGCTCCAACCTGCACACGTGTTGTGTTGCATGCAAGTTGATGTTCTGTGTATGTGCACATCCTGCTTTCTGACCGTAAACTTAAGCGGCATGTAAGGGGACTCATGCTTTTAACCCTCACCTTCACAGTGCCCTGCAACGAAGCAGCCACTTGCTTGTACTTGGATGACAGTGACCGGCAATGCCCGCACCTGGCATGACACCAATTGGGTGTATAAGAAAGTGATGCAGAAGGCAAAGAATCAAGGGTAAACAGGCAAGTACGTCCAAACATAGCCAGAAGCAACTGTCCTTACACACTAATGCAACACAGTACATGAGATGCAACACAATCCTGAGGGAAAGAGGCGAGTTCAATGCAACTGGCAAATTCAAAAGCCTTGTGACTACAAGCACTCCTGCGCTGCACTTCTCTTTTGTCTGTTGATGGCAACATACTTTGCATGCAAGTCATAACAAACAATTTTAGCCTCTGCGGCGGTGCAATCGCTTCAACGCTAGCAGCAGCTACAAAGCTCATGCAAAAGAAATATAAGCCCAACCGAAAAGAAGAGCAGCAAGGCTTTGTCTCAAAGAATCGAAAAGCCTCAATTTAAGACCCTCCGGTCGGTATTCATTTGGCTTTTTCTTGCCTAAAGTTACCTCAAGGAGCTTGGTGTAATTACACGCATCGTGCCTCCGAAAATCCTTGCTTCATTCTTGCCATTACTCACCAGGGTGCGTAAAACATAACAAGGTATGTGGATCTCTCGCCCTGGGTGGGGAAATTAGAGGGGGACAGGTTTATCACGTTGGCGTCGCCGTCATACAGCCCGTCTGCTTGAGCCCTAGAGCCTCCACCACCTCTTGACCCCCCGCCTTTTCCTCCTCC
>Ga0307974_1000624_pt1 | contig 22521 bp, 27 predicted proteins | sample OrgLakmetagen784_FD_201812 | JGI IMG/M metagenome (GOLD analysis project Ga0307974, IMG submission 201812) | Saline water microbial communities from Organic Lake, Antarctica - #784 | ecosystem: Environmental > Aquatic > Non-marine Saline and Alkaline > Saline | place: Antarctica: Organic Lake... | reverse complement strand
GAGCAAACCGCAGACTCACTGGCATGTGGCACACATGGGCATTCAACACACGGTTGCTGAACACACACTGCAGACTGGCACGCACAAATGGGTGCTGAGGAAATCGCAGACTCACTGGTATGTGGCACACTTGGGCATTCAACACACGGTTGCTGAACACACACTGCAGACTGGCACGCACAAATGGGTGCTGAGGAAACCGCACTCACTGGCTTGTGGCACACATGGGCATTCAACACACGGGTGCTGAACACACACTGCAGACTGGCACGCACAAATGGGTGCTGAGCAAACCGCAGACTGGCATGCACACACGGATGCTCAAAACATACTGCAGACCGGCGTGCACAAATGGGTGCTGAGCAAACCGCAGACTGGCATGCACACACGGATGCTCAAAACATACTGCAGACCGGCGTGCACAAATGGGTGCTGAGCAAACTGCAGACTGACATGCACACACGGATACTCAAAACATACTGCAGACTGGCACGCACAAATGGGTGCTGAGCAAACTGCAGACTGACATGCACACACGAATGCTCGAAACATACTGCAGACCGGCGTGCACAAATGGGTGCTGAGCAAACCGCAGACTGGCATGCACACACGGATGCTCAAAACATACTGCAGACCGGCGTGCACAAATGGGTGCTGAGCAAACCGCAGACTGGCATGCACACACGGATGCTCAAAACATACTGCAGACCGGCGTGCAGATCACAGCATCTCAAACAAAACCCACCTGGCTTGGCTTGACCAAGATTGTAGTATTTCAGGTACCCATCCCAAGGCACCACCTTCAGTCCTGTCCGCACATGAGAGCGTTTAATTGTACAATGTGAGCGAGAGCATGTCAGTTACCAAAACATTAACTGCCCATTGTTAAGGCACCACCTTCAGTCCTGTCCGCACATGTGAGCGTTTAATTGTACAATGTGAGCGAGAGTATGTCAGTTACCAAAACATTAACTGCCCATTGTTGTGGCACTACCTTCAGTCCTGTCCGCACATGTGAGCGTTTAGTTGTACAATGTGAGCGAGAGTATGTCAGTTACCAAAACAATAACTGCCCATTGTTGTAGCACTACCTTCAGTCCTGTTCGCACATGTGAGTGTGTATTTGGATAATGTGAGCGAAAGTATGTTTGCTACCAATACACCAATTGCCCATTGTTAAGGCACCACCTTCAGTCCTGTCCGCACACGTGAGCGTTTAATTGTACAATGTGAGCGAGGGTATGTCTGCTACCGACACATCGACTGCCCATTTGTAAGGCACCGCCTTTAATCCTGTCCGCACATGTCAGTGTGTAGTTGGACACAGTGAGCGAGTGACTATATACATCATGTTTCCATTCTCAAGGCATTGAAGGTCCTTGTGATCTTGGACAAGGATAAGGCAGTTCAGTAGTGTTAGCCAGAACCATATATATAATGTATGTTGATGTACAATATTTGTGGAGCAGAGAAATCACCAAATGTACGGTAGAAGAATATACACTTTATGTAAACATTTCTGGTCAGCCCCACAGTTCAGGCATTGGAGGGCCATCAAACTCGCAGTTTAATGAAACAACTAGTGACATATGAACATTTTAATGAAACAACTAGTGACACGTGAACAGTTTAATGAAACAACCAGTGACACATGAACAGTTTACTGAAGCAACTAGTGACACATGAACAGTTTACTGAAACATCTAGTGACACATGAACAGTTTACTGAAACAACTAGTGACACATGAACAGTTTAATGAAACAACTAAGTGACACATGAACAGTTTAATGAAACAACCAGTGACACATGAACAGTTTAATGAAACAACTAAGTGACACATGAACAGTTTACTGAAACAACTAGTGACACATGAACAGTTCACTGAGACAACTAGTGACACATGAACAGTTTAATGAAACAACTAGTGACACATAAAAAGTTTAATGAAACAACTAGTGACACATGAACAGGCAGCCGTGTTTTATGTAAAGGATTGGCCAGAACTGTATGTAAACGCTGAGTATACAGTCTCCATTGCAGGGATTATCCGATATATAGGGGTGGCCAAAACCATACTTACATACGTATATACGTTGCATATTTGGTGTACATATATGTTTCTGGACAACCCTAGCTATATACAGCGTGTATATATATGGTTCTGGCAAACCCTCCTTATGGAGGGCCATAGTAAGCCACTCATGAACTCCTGTGTGCGAGACATAGAGCACTATAGAGCACACAGCATTAAGGTGCACATAGCATTAAGGTGCACACAGCAATAAAGCACACACAGCAATGGTGTGCACACAGCATTAAGGTGCACATAGCATTAAGGTGCACACAGCAATAAAGCACACACAGCAATGGTGTGCACACAGCATTAAAGCGCACACAGCAATAAAGCACACATAGCAATGGTGTGCACACAGCATTAAGGTGCACACAGCAATAAGGCACACACAGCATTCAGGTGCACACAGCATTAAGGCACACACAGCAATAAGGCACACACAGCATCCAGGTGCACACAGCATTAAGGTGCACACAGCAATAAGGTGCACACAGCAATAAGGCACACACAGCATTCAGGTGCACACAGCATTGGGGTGCACACAGCAATAAGGCACACACAGCATTCAGGTGCACACAGCATTAAGGTGCACACAGCAATAAGGTGCACACAGCATTCAGGTGCACACAGCATTAAGGCACACACAGCATTCAGGTGCACACAGCAATAAAGCACACACAGCAATGGTGTGCACACAGCATTAAGGTGCATACAAAAAGGCACTTTGCAGATGTAGTAGCTACCTGCTGCTTCCACAAAGCAAACACACACACACACATGTAGCGGGGTCTAAATGTGTACATATAGCACACACACATGGGCACACAAACACACACACGTAACGGGACCTGGGACGAGCACATACAGCATACAGTAAATTCACACACACATACATACACGTACACACACGTACACAAACGTACACACACACGTACACACACGTACACACACGTACACACCGCTTCGATGAGAGCATCAAAAGGTCGGTTTTGTTTTGTGCTAATTCCTTGTTCAGGATCGGGATGCAAAGGCAAAAACAGCCTTTGCCTGCACTTACGTTCATAGATACACACATATACATACGATCCCCACTTGACTGGACAGTACACACAGGCACACAAATTTGCGAATACTTGTGATGCAATACAGACACGCACACCCACACACGCACGCACACACACATGCATGTGCACACACACATGCATGCGCAAACACACGCACACGCACACGCACACACACACACTCACACACACACACGCACACACGCACAAACATATGCATGCGGACACACACACACGCGCACCTGCTGTGTCTGCTATCATCCGCTGCACCCGGCTTGCAAACTCATCTGAGCTCTCGTTTTCTCCTTTGTGCTGCACACGTCCATTTACGAACAACAGGACTGAAAACGTATGAGCTTAGAGCAACACAGATACAGTTGCATGCACGCCTCTTCCTCTTGCCGTGCCAAAAAGATACCCACACACATATACAGGCACACACATATAGGCATACCCACAAACACAAACACATTCGCATACACACACAAACACATATACATGTACACACACAAAACACACACACACACACACCTGTGGCCCCAGAACCCCACATCATACACAGTGACCCACACCGTGTGCGTGCACTCATACACACTCGCGTGCACACACATAAAAATGTACACACACACAAACACACACCTGAGGCTCCAGAAACCACACATCACACACGGTGGCCCAGCTGTTCATGAGCTTCAGCATGTGCTGGCTGAACGGTTGGCGGCGGGAGTTCCAGAAGGCATCCACAAAAATCTTGTTGTACCTGCAGCGTGTGTGTGCGTGTGTGCGTGCGTGTGTGTGTGTGTGTGTGCGTGCGTGCGTGTGTGTGTGTGCGTGTGTGCGTGCGTGCGTGTGTGTGCGTGCGTGTGTGTGTGTGTGTGTGTGGTATCTTACGTGCTAGTGAGCGTGTAATGAACTCACGTACAACACAAAAGAAAACAACATGCAATGTACGCTGCCCATTCCATTGTGCGTGCGCACTTGACGGCCAACACACACACAGCACCTCATTTGCTAGTGAATTCAGGTCCAACACAACAAAACAGCTTTGCTGCACGTTCAATAACACGAGCTCACATGAAGGCAAACGCACATAGAGCAACACAACAGAAGCGAAAACTGCTGCACACTAATCGTCATGTGCTCACTTGATGGCAATGGGGCACACAGCGGCACCCAGCTCAAATGCCCCCCTCTTGAACAGCACGGTGTATTCATTGTTAACACACGTGCCCTCAGGAAAAATGAGAAGCGGCACACTGTCGGCCGAAGACACGTGCAGCTTCATGCGCTCCGCCACCTTCAAGCGGTCCTGTGAGTTTGCGTGTGTGTGTGTGTATGTGTGAGCCAGTGTGTGTGCGAGCGTGCTTTTGTTTGTGTGTGTGCATGTGCCTGCAGGTGCTATTGCATGTGGACGCGTGTGCATGTGTGTGTGTGTGCGTGCGTGTGTGTACCTTTATAACCCAAAAGCATAGCATACAGCACAAATCACACGGCCGTGATGTTCCCGTCCAGGCTCGCTTGCTGTCACACACACACTTGTGACATTACCCGTCCAGGGCTTGCTTGCCGCACACAATTTCTAATTGCAGCAGGGAAAAGCCAACATCTGAAGTAAGGCTCTTGCCAATCTAGGGCTCCTGCTTGATATAGGAACAGAGATCAGGCACGCGCTCATTCAAACAGCAGCCTTGAGGTGTGCGTGATCATGCGCTCATACACACAACAGCCATGAGGTGTGCCTAATCATGCGCTCATACACACAGCAGCCATGAAATTCGTGTGACTAGTGCTCATACACACAGCAGCCTTGAGGTGTGCGTGATCATGCGCTCATACACACAGCAGCTTTGAGGTGTGCGTAATCATGCGCTCATACACACAGCAGCCATGAAATTCGTGTGACTAGCGCTCATACACACAGCAGCCTTGAGGTGTGCGTGATCACGCGCTCATACACACAGCAGCTTTGAGGTGTGCGTAATCATGCGCTCACACACGCACACACGCACATGCGCACGCACGCACACACGCACGCACGCACGCATTCATGCACGCACGCAAACACACACGCTCTTGCATGCACGCGCACACAGGCACGCACGCACACGCACATTGGCATGCACGCACGCAAAGCTCAGCTTGGTCCAACACTTTGTCCAGGGGGCCATGCTGTTCCAAAGGCTTGCCTCCACATAAGGCACATGTGTGTGGCACAGACCACAGGTATAGCGCTATATTTGGGACCTAAATCCCGCCAGAGCTCAACAGATCCAATTTTTCGAATTATAATTTGCCAGGGAGCATTGTGCATGGTGCCCTGCATGCCTTCCAATCCGATGCCGAGGGGGAGTTCTGGTAGATATAGCGGCTGAAATATAGCACAATATAGCGCTATAGAAATACCTCATATAGCGCCATATGCCGATCCCTAATCCTTAGATGTGCTGTTGAACAAACATAAGCAGCTCAAAGAACATTGGCACATGATATATTATAATATATCATATAGATAGGACACAGGACACAGTGTCCGTGGGATCAACGTACAGGCAGACCCTGGACAGCGCAACAATACACAGCTCTGGTAACAAGTGCACCAACAATAAAAAAGAAAAAGTGCATGCGAGACGAGACGCACACCTTGATGTCTGTGCGGTGTCTGGTAACAAGTGCACCAAAAAAAACAAGGAAAAAAGTGCATGCGAGACGAGACGCACACCTTGATGTCTGTGCGGTTTCTGGTAACAAGTGCACCAAAAATAGCAAGGAAAAAGGGCATGCGAGACGAGACGCACACCTTGATGTCTGTGCGGTTTCTGGTAACAAGTGCACCAAAAATAAAAAGGGAAAAGTGCATGCGAGACGAGACGCACACCTTGATGTCTGTGCGGTTTCTGGTAACAAGTGCACCAGCAATAAAAAGGAAAAAGTGCATGCGAGACGCATACCTTGATGTCTGTGCGGTTGAACCACAAGCAGCCCAGGCAGTTCAAGACGCGTGTTTGGAGGAAGCGCACCCAGCCAAAATGCAGCTGCAAAAAGAATGTTGCAAAAGGGTAGCTTATAGACTGATTAGGCTTTTGGACGTGTGCATGTGGTTGGTGCACCCAGCCAAAATGGAGCTGCAAAAGGGCGTTGCACAAAGGGTTGTCGTAAATGATCAAGGTAGGCATTAGGGTAGCTTGGCAAGTTAATAAGGCTTCAGGGAGTGTTTGTGTGTGTGTGTGTGTGCACTAGCACACCCAGATACATAGAAAGTAATAGTTCATCTCTTGCAGGTCAATACACATGTACGCACATGTGCACGCGCACGCAAAACAAAAATGTACATTGTACACATTGTTCACACACAATTATACACTTATTATACACTCACGTAAGCACTCATTATAACAACACTTATGGTGAGCAGTTAAAATACACTCACGTAAGCACTCACTATAACAACACTTATTATACACTCACGTAAGCACTCATTATAACAACACTTATGGTGAGCAGTTAAAATACACTCACGTAAGCACTCACTATAACAACACTTATTATACACTCACGTAAGCACTCATTATAACAACTTATTATAAGCACCCATAATACACTCACGTAAGCACGCATTATAACAACACTTATTATAAGCACTCATCATACACTCACGTGATCACGCACAGACACTCCCCCCCCTCTCAACACAAACAAACACGCGCTCATTTCTCCCCAAAATACGCACACACACGAACACATCCTCCGCCGCCCCCACTTCCCCCCCCACCCCAACACATAAGAACAGACACCCACTCACCTGCATGATGACGGCAAAAGGGCTGTGAGAGCACAGTATGGCATAATCGATCATGCTGGTATGGTTTGACACCCAGACTTTGTTTGCGCCTGCGGTGGGCTTGGGGCCATGGTACTTCACCACCGCACACCACGCCATCATCCACGCCCCGCACAGCCACTGCAGAAACGAACAAACAGGAGCAGATCACAACTAGCTTGAACATGCCGTGCGCGACACAGCCGATGCAGAAACGTGCAAAAAGGTGTAGGTTATAGTTACTGTCTGCTGCAGAGAATTGTTGCCCCTAGAGACCAAAGGTACGTCAAATCAACTCAACAAAGCCGCTGAAATGAGCCATGGCTTCAGCCTGCTACATAGAATGTCGGGTTGGCCCAAACTGTATACGCACACCGTATATGACTGGGGTCGGCCAGAACCATACATATACGGTGTATATACAGACTTTTTGGCAGGGAAATCACCAAACATACGGTCATATACCGCGTATATACACGGTTCTGGCCAACCCTATATATGACCGTACATAACAAAATTCACCCTGCTGAAGACGCCGGGTGGAAAGAACAGACTGAGCTCAAAGAACAACATTGACATTAACTCAACACCATCATCAACAACTCATTGAAATGAGCCGCTGCTCCACCCTGCTGCGACGCAAGCCTGGTCGAAGGAACAGACTGAGCTCAAAGAACAACATCGACATCAACTCAGCACCGTCATCAACAACTCACTGAAATGAGCCGCTGCTCCAGCCTGCTGCGACGCAGGCCTGGTCGAAGGAACAGACCGAGCCCGAAGAACAACATCGACATCAACTCAGCACCGTCATCAACAACTCACTGAAATGAGCCGCTGCTCCAGCCTGCTGCGACGCAGGCCTGGTCGAAGGAACAGACTGAGCCCGAAGAATGCAGTGAAGAACAGCAGGTTGGCAAGCAGCAGGAGGGTGATGCGGATGGGGAACAAGATGCAATGGCGAAGGACCACTCCCAGCACCCAAGCGGGGAAGAGGTAAGCATTCCAGTTCCAAGGGTCTGCGTGCGTGTGCGTGTGTGTGTGCGTGTGTGTACATGTGTATGTGTGTGCGGTTTGTGTGAGGGTGCACGTGCATGCGGAGGTAGGCAGTTAAGAGATGTTGTGCCCTTGCAGGTCATTAAAATACTTTGTGTTGGAAATATGTGTGTATGTGTGTGCGTGTATGTGTGTGTGTCCGAACACACATATGTGTGTTGCCGCTTGTGCCATGAGTCATGAGGGTGGAACACACTAAATAAGCTGACGTTGAACATAAGAGGGCACACGCAAACGTCACACAGAAAAGTGCATACACGCACACACACACATCCACACGTACACACACAAGCACACACACGTACACGTACACACGCACACGCACACACACACACACCAGCGGGCATGCTCGTAAAGCATTTGAGGAAGGAGTCATCCACAATGGCTGCAGCACCATCTGAAAGCACGTGGCTTGTGTTGAGGGCATCACGTAAGATGGAGGGCTTGGGGCCGGCACTGCAGACAGAAGAGAGGAATAGATACAGTATTTGCTTGACGTTGGGGCACCACGCAATAAGGAGGCTTGGAACCAGCACTGCAGACAGAGGATAAGGTAAAGCATTTGTTTGAAAATAACAGCGTCGAGGGCACCTTGTAAAAGAAGGGCTTGGGGTCTGCTCTGCAAAACAAAGATGATTGAGCAGGCAGCGTTTAAAGGGAGCATGCGGTATGCCCATCCATAAAGGGCTTGCACCTGCTGGCACTGCATTACAGAGAAAACATTTGCTTGTATTGTGTCGTCCAATATTTGCTTGTATTGTATTGATTCCTGGGACAGTCAGCGTTGAAAGTGTACGGAGGGCTTGCAGCAGCTGGTCAGAAACACGTTGAAAGTGCACGTGCAGCATGGAGGGCTTGCAGGGGCCAGCACCAACGCGGTTCTTGCAGTTGTGGTACAAAGAAAACAGTCGCTGGTTCTGGAAACATTGCACATCTGGCTGCAACTCCAGCAACCAACAACAAGTAGCCAAACATCATGAGATTTTACCAGACAGCGCTCTCATCCTCACACTACTCCATGCAACATTCCTTTGGTCAGAAAATTCCCTGCTCCGTTGATATGCGGTTGGAGCACGGTTGGAAAATTTTCAACCGCACTTCAAGATGCCAAAATACCTGCCAAACGCAGAGTTGTTCAGGCGCTGTGCTTCTGCCTTTGCGTAGATGTCCTCCATGTTAGCCACCACCCTTGCCTGCACACAGTGAGATATGTGTGTATGCGTGTGCTTTTATGCATGCATGCGTGCGTGCGTGCGTGCATGTGTATGTGTGTATGTGTGTGTACGTGCGTGTCTGTGTGTGAGTTTGTGCGTTGCTGTGTGCGTGTGTGTGTGTGTGTGTCTGTATGTGTGTGCGTGAGTGTGTGTGTGTGTGTGTGCATTTATGTGTGTCTGTATGTAACTGTGTGCGTGCGTGCGTGTGTGTGTGTGCGCGTGCATGCACATGCGTGTATGTGTGTATGTGTGTGTGCGCGTGTGTGTATCTGTATGTGTGTGCGTGAGTGTGTGTGTGCATTTATGTGTATCTGTGTGTAACTGTGTGAATGCGTGTGTGCGTGCGTGCGTGCGTGCGTGTGTGTGTGTATGTGTGTGTGTGTGTGTGCGTGTGTCTTCTCAACAAAGCAGTGCTGGCATTCACCTCATTAGCCCTATCCTCGGCCCTGGACCCCTGGCCTGGACCGAAGCTCCCTATGTCATTGTGATCATCCTGATGATTGCCTGCATCTTTGGCATTGTTCCCCCGCAACCCTGGAAGTGCCGTTGGAAACTTCTTCAGGCTAGACATATGATGTTCTATATCTCCATTGCTTATCCCAAATTTCAAAAATATCCCCGCTCATGGAGGAAGATAACCGAAACCCAACCGATTGCGGGCATTAATATTGCGGGCAATAACGAGTAGCATTAGAGCTTTTTACATTTTAACCGTTTATGTAGGTGCATTTAGAATGGAATTTGAAGATGGCGTGGCACGGAGGATGTGTTATGTTGTTATGCTTGGCTTAGGGTGGTGCATGTCAATGGCAGGTGCGCGTGGGTTGGTTTTGCCCATCTTGCACAGGGGGGTAATTGATTGGGGGTAATTGGTAATAAGGTATGGGTAATAAAGCAGACGAATTGGCACGCACACAACACACACACACACACACACACACACACATTCACACACGCACACACGCGCACACACATATTTGCACATACAAACACAAACACACACACGCACACACGCGCACACACATATATACACGCACAAACACACACACGTGCACACACACACACACACACACACACATACGTGCACACACACACACACACACACACACACACACACAGACACACAGACACACACACACGTGTGCACACACACATACACACACAAACACACAAACATACACGCACATGTGCGCACGCACACGCACACACACACACACACATACGCACACACACGCGCACACAAACACATGCACGCATGTTAACTGGTCATACCCATAGGGCTTTTTCTCAACATCAGCATGACGTCGGCAGCTGTGACCAAATTTGCTAGCCCGGAGCAATCTACCGTGCCAGTCGGTTTGCACAACATATCTAGCGCCATCTCACTCGGTCAGTCGCCCTCCATGCCTGTCCCATGTTGCATGTCATTCAGATCTGTGCGGCTGTGTCAATTATTACTCTATGTGATTGCGCATAACCGCGAATGATTATTCCAGTGTATCACGCGCTGTGCTGTACAAACGCATTCCAGTGTATCACGCGCTGTGCTGTACAAACGCATTCCAGTCATCAAATACAGACACACTGAGGCAATTGGTGTGAACATGGCACTGATCACATTGGCTGTGTCCGGGTCCAAATAAATAGACTGACACGTCTGAGTGCACTATAAATAGTGCCCTGCACTGTATGTGTGTATATGTCTTGGGCCAATCATATTTGAACGCGTAAGGCCGCACAGGAAACGGGCTTTGTTTGAGGTACCAGTTTGCAGCCTCTATCATCTTATATACGTGGTGTGTGGTATGATGGCGCCATAAGGCGCCACAAGCAGCAGCTACATTTTAAATATAATAACCAGCAAGGCGATTCTACCTAAGGTACCGAGTAACTTCATGTGCCTCCAGGGCCGCTTTGTGTCTGCATATTTGCGTCCGACATATTGTTGCTGCCCGTGTGTTTATTTTAGGGTTTGGTGTACCTTTGCTCCTGAACTAGTGCTTCTTGGGGTGTGTGTGTGTCTGTGCGTGTACACAAATACCTTAATACCTAAACCATTTCTGCTTGCGTTTGTATGTGTATATGTCTGTACTACCAGGTGTGTTATCCTACTACATCATACCTCGATTCGGACGGCGGATCGTCTACATATTGGCAGGCCTGTTAGGTGAGTTGATGCTGAGACGTCAATTTCTTATTTCAATTGCTTTCCCTCCCAAATGGGTTCAAGGCCAGAAGGCAGCAACAAACACACTCCCTTGGATGTCCTCCAGAGCCACCAGCATTGCATTATAGGGATACAAAATAAACCCTTGATCTACTGATTACGTGATCTACTGATTACGTGATGATCTACTGATTAATACGTAGATTCTCACGGTCTGGGAGCTGTTATGACGTTGCTAAACTAATAATTCATTAAGTGTCACATTTTTGTATCTCGGACCCTGATGCACGTCGAAACTGTAATACATAAAACATAATTCTACAAAAATACATCAAACATATACAATATTTGAATATTTGACTTGGAGTACGTAGCGTCAGACTTGCACCAATACTGACAAGTCATTCATAACTAGAAAGAAGTTGCACTTGGAGTACGTAGCGTCAGACTTGCACCAATACTGACAAGTCATTCATAACTAGAAAGAAGTGGCACTTCCCACATGCAAAATTCCTGCGCGGTCCACCCTCACTCCATTCTTTTGCAAAGAGCTAAAAGAAGGACTCGCAAAGCAATAACACACTGGACAAACATCAAGCTGGAGGGAAGTGCAACTGTACAAGTTGCTGCTTTCTTGCTCGCTCAGGTAGTACACGTTAGTCCATACACGAGATGCGAGACCACACAAATTACTTATCAAGTCCTATCGTACAATTCTAGAATATAAGTCCCGAAATAAAACAATAACGTAACAACTCCCGCATTTATGTTAAGGTACTCAGTAGTTAAGTGTGTTATAAAGTGGGGTAGTGTATCGTGATGTAGGGTGTAGGGTTGTGCTATGAATTAATACACACTCACACACCCATTCCCTCTGTAGGTTTGTCCCTAAGCAAAAAAATGCCCTGCCAAGCATCACGTCTGCACCGGTCAAATGATGTTTTGGCCAACCACTGCCTATCGCCTGTTCTGTGTTTGTTTGCTAGCAAAACCTCAATTTGTAACGTCTGTTCACAGTACTTAAATGATCTTTGCATTGCCTGGCTGTTGTGACTGTTCAAAACACGTTTGAAGGGTCTATGCATAATCTGGCTGTTGTGTCTGATCAAACACGCAGGTGCGGTTGGGTCTGCGCTGATGATTGTGGGCAGCAGGCTTGAGCTGTACGGGCTGCTTCTTGCAGGCACCGTGCTTCAGGTGATAGGATTTCAAACTAATGAATGGTTGAAGCTGCTATATGGAGATTTCAAAGCTGATAACAACATGTTAAGCCTAATTATATTATTATCAGGGTTGTTCAGTTCGGGGTTCAGTCAATAGTTCAGGCTCACGAACTTTCACGCATTTTAACCTGAAAATGCCGTTTGCGAGCTTGTAAAAGCTTGTCGAACTTCATGCCCTTTTTTTGAATTTCTGGGTCAAAAATTATAGTCAAAAATGCAGGAAAGAGCCTTAGATGGCCGTCAAACGATCTGATTTTTGTGAATTGATTAATTATAATTATTATTTATATTCTCACACAACTCAAGCATGTTTTGGACGAGTAAGACCACATAAATTGGCAAAATCCTCCCTCTTTGAAATCGCACATCAAACTGCTCAAACAGTTCGATGATTCTAGAGCTTTCACGAATTATATCGAACCCATTGCTCCCAAAAAATCGAACTGGACAATCCTGATTAATATATTATTAAGCCTACACTTATAGGCTGCTCCTTGCAGGCATTGTGCAACAGGTGATCAAAAATGACAAGAACCAGAGCTGAAAGTGGTGCAAGGTAAATTAAAGATAAAATCTGGATTAAGATCCAGGTTACGAATAAAATCTAGTGATGGAAGTGTCGGAAAGGTGAGGGTTTAAGCAAAAGCAGTGAGAGCAGAGAGGAGTGTTGCAGATGCGCTGGAAACCAAGAACTGTAGACACATGGGTAGGGTTGGCCAGAATTGTATATATATACACCGTATATGACCGTGTGTTTGATGATTTCCCTGCCAAAAAATACTGTATTTACACCGTTTATATGTGGTCCTGGCCAAGCTGCAAAGGCTCGTGTGGGTCTTGGGTCTTATCATATTGGTTTAATTTAGTTTGGATTATTGTTGAGTCTTATCATAATCTCATTCCCCGGGGTTGGTTTGTCTTCCGTTGCGTTGCTGGGGTTGCAATATTGTTAAAACAAATTCACCTCCAAACTGCAAGGTCTGCTCTCCACTGTTTGTCAAGTGTACACAACCTGCTGGCAATTGAGGGTTTGCATAACTGTACGGAACGAGCTGCATCCTGACAGAAAGTATTACACCATCTCTAAACTACAAACCTTGTTCTTCAACATTATTGGAGTGTGCACAATCTGCTGACCATAAAAGCCTCAGTGACTGTACAGCTTGAATTGCGACCTTTATGACGAGGCCCTGGAAATCTTGAATCTGCAAGGTCTGTTCTCCTATTCCAACGCTTATAAGGTGCACATGATCCGCTGGTCATCAAAGGGGAGCCGGTCAGCTCACACAAGAATCTGAACTGTTTGTACTATGTAATTTCAGGGGCCAGCCTTTGGTGTTGCCATCGCTTTCCGGTTTGATTCTGCAGCATTCTTTCCGGGTGAGGCCTTTTATAATGACTTTGGTAGGGCCTTTTGTATTGACTTTGGTGAGGCCATTTGTCATGTCTTTGGTGCGGTCTATGTACTGACTTTGGTGAGGCCTTCGTGATATCTTTGGTGGAGCAAGGGTTTAGGGTTAGGGTTTAGGGTTGCCTAAACCCTAAGTGGCTTGGCTAAGCACTGCCTTGGCATTACCTTGGAGCACGCTGATCATTACAAGCATGGACATTCGTGTGGATATGTGAGTGAGTCAGCGTTTTCAATTTTGGTGGAGCCTCTTTCCTTTCTTAAAGCATATTGTTCAGCAGTGTGTCAGCAAATGTCTTCACTTTGCTTGTGTTCCCATCCTTCACTTTGCCTGTGTTCCCATAATGGCCCATTAACATTAACAATTTGCTCGTGTTCCCATCCTTATCATTACTTGTGTTCCCATCCTTCACTTTGCATGTGTTCCATAATGGCCCATTACCAATTGGCAATACATTCTGTCCAGTAAATTCTGCCGAGGTGGCAGGCAGGGTTGCTTATTGGCTGTACGTTTCCAATTTTGCATCACGTGGTCGTTTTCCAGATGAAGTGCAAGTCCTGATGCCCACTTTCCCCCTTTTTGCATGATGAGCAAAGTTCGGCACACTCACCTGCTTGCATTGTATACAATCACGGTTTGGCGTAATGGGCATTTTCTGGTAGCCATTCCGGCACAATGATTTCTAGGCGTATGGTAGGCGCCTGTATCCCTGATATCCCGTCAACCATTTCCCTAGAGAAAAGCTTGCATCCCAAACCACAATTCATGATTTCTACCCTAGTACCTTCCCTGCTTCCTGCTTGGGCCATTGCTTTGCAGGGCAACGACACTGTCTCTCAGAACGTCCAAATCAGTTTCCCTGCTTGAAATGTCTCTTTTTGCACGCAGCCCCTCACTTCTCTCAGGAGTGGCGCACCCGCTCCATCAGCATCACTGTGGGGTGCGCTGTCCTTGCGGTAGGAATAGGCATTGAGCCGGCACGTGTTGTGCGTGACAACCTGGGCAAGGATTTCACAGGCAAGTGGTGTGAGAGATTGTCTGGGAAAGGATTTCACAGGCAAGTGGTGTGAGGGATCGTCTGGGCAAGGATCTCACCGGCAAAGGGTTTTTACAGGGATGTGGTGCAGATCGCCTGAGCAAGGCTCATAGGCTCATAGGTAGGTTTTAAAGGTTGGACACTTCATCTACGTTACTTTTTGCAATACTCACCAAAGACGTTGGACGTGTTCATGGCAATAAGGTGCCTTGTGAAACCTCCTGACTGCTGTACACTTCCCAGAAAAATGTCCGAGCTGCACATTAAATGCTGTGCACCTTCCAGCAAATGTTTAAGCTGCACATTGAATACACGCCTCCCAGCAAATGTTAAAAGCTGCAGGTTGCCTGCTGCACACCTCCAGCCAGCCAAAAATAGGACTGCACGTAGAACTGCACGTTGCCTGCTGCACACCCCCAGCCAGCCAAAAAAGAACTGCACATAGAACTGTTGCACACCCCCAGCCAGCCAAAAATAGAACTGCACGTTGCCTGCTGCACATTCCCAGCCAGCCAAAAATAGAACTGCACGTTGCCTGCTGTACACCCCCATCCAGCCAAAAATAGGACTGCACATTAACTGCTGTACACCCCCAGCCATCCAAAAATAGGACTGCACAATAACTGCTGCACACCCCCAGCCAGCCAAAAATAGAACTGCACATTAACTGCTGTGCACCCCCAGCCAGCCAAAAAAGAATTGCACATAGAACTGCATGTTGCCTGCTGCACACCCCCAGCCAGCCAAAATTAGAACTGCACAATAACTGCTGCACATTCCCAGCCAGCCAAAAATAGAACTGCACGTTGCCTGCTGCACACCCCCAGCCAGCCAAAAATAGAACTGCATGTTGCCTGCTGTACACCCCCATCCAGCCAACAATAGAACTGCATGTTGCCTGCTGTACATGGCCACAGGTGGCTACACACTCCTCACGGGTCTTTACTGTGCCCAAGCCCTCCTTACGGGCCTGGTCGACTACACACTCATCGAGCAGCCGCAGCAGCAGCGCCAGCAGCAGCAGCCACCTCCTCCTCATCATCAGCAGCAGCAAGATCTGACACAGATGTGCAGCAAAGGGCTCCAGGAAGCGCAGCAGCCCTCATCCCAACAAACCGCAAACCATTTGCTGCCACCCAACCCGCTGTTCCAAAGTTCTAGCCAGTGCTCCCCGTTTGGTGCAGTAACACAGTCACCTTTAACGCCACCACCTTCGGGCCACGATGAGGCCCCAACGCACCCACCATTGATGTATGCAAGGGACGCAGTGCCTTCACAACAACAGCCCCCTTTTGATAACAGAGAGCTCTGTGACAGCGGCCAGCCCCATGTCATAAACATGGAGCTGCGTGACAGCAAGCAGCCCCTTGGCGCTTTGATGACACCTGTGCTTGATGACGCAAAGGAGAGAGTGGGGACTAGCGTGCATGCCGCACCTGCTGCGCACTCTGCAGCTGCACACTCTGCACCTGCTGCGCACTCTGCAGCGGCACACTCCGCACCTGCTGCACACTATGCAGCGGCACACTCCGCACCTGCTGCACACTCTGCAGCTGCCTTGTATGTGCACCGGAGGGGCAGCCACAGCGCAAAGCCCTCCTCGTCTTTGCAGTTGGTGCCCCCTGTGTGGAAGGGCCTTGGGAGGGGGTGGAGCGGTAGTTTAGGGGTTGGGTTGGACCAGAGCAGCAGTTGGAGTGGCAGTGACGGGGTTCAGCCACTGGTGGGGCGTGAAGGTTTGTGGGCTACGTCCCCTGACGACAGAGTCCTTTTGCCTAATGACGAAGCTACCTTATCGAGAGAGGGAGCTTCCCTGCCTATGGCTGAGAGCAGCAAACAAGGACATCTAGGCGTCAGTCTGCGACAAGCCCTGCTTCGGGTGCGTGTTCAGAGTGTCAGGGTTTAGGTACAAGTATCAGGTTTGGGTTTAGGGTGTAAGCCCTTGGTGGTTAGGGTGTAGGCTCTTGTTGGGGTTTTATTCAGGTTTAGGGTGTAGGCTGGGGTTTTATGCATTAGGGTGTAGACTCTTGTTGGGGTCTTGTTGGGATCAGGGTGTAGACTCTTGTTGGGGTCTTGTTGGGTTCAGGGTGTAGGCTCTTGTTGGGGTCTTTTTGGGGTCTTTTTGGGGTTTAGGGAGTAGGCACAAACATGGAAGGAATTTCTAAGCCTCGGGCAGCCTCCTGCTTGTGGCATAAACTTCCTTACCCAATTTAGGACTTACCTAAGCTATCTGGAAAGCTGAACTTACATGATCTACTTCATGTTCAAAGCAGTATGTCAAGTTCAGTGTCAAGGTTTAGTCCGGAGGGTCTTCTTGTGATCGTATGAAATTTAGGGTTAAATGTGAGGGTTTCAACCTATGTGTTCAGAGCAGTGTCTCAATCTAATGTAAGGGTTCAATCCAGAGGGTCTTCCTTGTGTTACGTGTGATTTAAAAGGTAAGAGTCAAACCCAAAGGGCTTGTTTGTATTCAGTGAAAAACGCGCACCTCCACATCATTTATAGTTTATGTTTCATAAGCAAAAAGCTACAAGCTGCATGCTTTATATTTTGGTAGGGGAAAAGCTGGAATTTGAGCTACGTGTATGGCTGTTAATTTAAAAAAAGGTTGCCGTCTTTCTCTATACTTCATGCACACACAGAATGACTGAGCATGTGCCCATTTGAGTGGCAGCTTACGTACAGATGAAGACAGCTACCATGCTCAAATTGCAATACAGAGTGGCAGGCCCTTGTATAATTCCGCGCCTAGTGCTTCTCACAACGCAAACTAGTATGAATAATCTGGGACATGAGCCTTCGGGTTTCACTGTACTGTCCCTGGTACTGATAATAAGAAGGCATTGGGGCTCATAAAAAGGCACTGGGGCTAATAAAAAGGCATTGGGGCTAATGAGAAGGCATTGGGGCTAATGAGAAGGCATTGGGGCTAATGATAAGGCACTGGGGCCAAACTTGCACGTGTCCTGTACTTCTACACCTGCCTGGGGCTAACCCTTAACCCTTAACTTCTACACCTGTCTGGGGCTAACCCTTAACCCTTAACTTCTACACCTGCCTGGGGCTAACCCTTAACTTCTACTGCCGCCTTCTACACCTGCCTTTGGCTAACTCTTAACCCTAAACGTCTACACCTGCCTGGGGCTAAACCTTAACTTCTACTGCCGGCCTTCTACACCTGCCTGGGGATAAACCTGCACCCTAAACGTCTACAGCTCCCTGGGGCTAAACCTGCACGTGTCCTGTACTTCTACAGGTTGAGTTCCTTGTGCCTGCCATCAGCGGAGCCACGTCATTCTTTACGGTGAGCTTTTTTGTTGGTAGCAGTGGTAGTAGTGGTAGTGGTGGTAGTAGTGGTGAGCCTTTATGGTGGTAGTAGTGGTAGTAGTGGTAGTGGTGGTAGAAGTGGTGAGCCTTTATGGTGGTAGTAGTGGTAGTAGTGGTAGTGGTGGCAGTAGTGGTGAGCCTTTATGGTGGTAGTAGTGGTGTGGTGGCACTAAATATTGTGGTGGTTGCACTAAATATAACTAATGGTGGTTGCACTAAATATAACTAATGGTGGTTGCACTAAATATTGTGGTGGTTGCACTAGATATAACTAAAAAAATCTAGCCTATCTGCCATTGGTATCTCTCTACAGTTGTGCCAACAAAATGCGAGGCCTACGATATCTCTGTACCAGCAACTGCGGCATTTCCAATATTGACCTCTTTCTACTGTTGTGCCAGCAACACGGCCTTCTTCCTGTTGCTTTTGTTCACTAGTCTCTCAATGCCGTTGTTCAACCAAACAAAACCATCTTACTCCATCACCAACCAAACAAAACCATCTTATTCCATCACCAACCAAACAAAACCATATTCCATCACCACTTGTCTCTCCATGTCATGTTCCCACGGGCGGTCAACCAAACAAAACCATCTTATTCCATCACCAACCAAACAAAACCATTTCCCATCACCACTTGTCTCTCCATGTCATGTTTTCACGGGCGGTCAACCAAACAAAACCATCTTACTCCATCACCAACCAAACAAAACCATCTTATTCCATCACCAACCAAACATAACCATATCCCATCACAACTTGTCTCTCCATGTCATGTTTCCACGGGCGGTCATCTCGCCAGGCCTCATTGCAGTGTGCACATCACTTCACATCATTTTGCCATTATGGCACTGTGTGTGTGTATGTCTGTGTGTTGTGTGTGTATATGTGAGCATTGTGTGTGTACGTATGTGCATTGTGTGTGTATGTCTGTGTGTTGTGTGTGTATGTGTGCATTGTGTGTGTACGTATGTGCATTGTGTGTGCATTGTGTGTGTCCATGCTCTAAGTCTCATTGTGTGTGTATGTGTGTGCACTGTGTGTATGTGTGTGTGTGACTTCTTCACTCTTGTGCCTTCTGCAAGCAGGTCACTATGCGTGTGTCAGCCGCACATTTGTTCAATTTGTCTGCATGGTTCATGCATGTCCTAACAATACCACTCCTCAGACCGGCTCTTGGATAGCCAAGCCCATCCTTTCCCCTGTGTGTGTGTTGCTTGTCTGCCGTGCCTGTTAAAAAGGCGCACGAGTGCATCAGCACACACAAAGCACTGACGCTTGTAGAGCACAAGTGCGTCAGCACACACTTTGCATTCGCACATGTGCTTCTGTGCCTCAGTACAGACAAGAAGAAGAACAGCGACGAGCTTGCAGAGCGTGCTCTCTGGTACCCCGGCAAACGCATGTGGACGCTGGGATTGTAGTGTGTCAGCACACAATTTGCATTCGCACGTCCACCACACATCAGCTTGTTGTGTCCAGAGTGTCCAGTGTGTCCAGTGTGTCCAGTGTGTCCAGATACAGTGTGTCCAGTGTGTCCTATGTGTCCAGATACGGTGTGTCCAGTGTGTCCAGTGTCCAGATATAGTGTGTCCAGTGTGTCCAGTGTGTCCAATGTGTCCAGTGTGTCCAGTTACAGTTTGTCCAGATACAGTGTGTCCAGTGTGTCCAGTGTGTCCAGATACGGTGTGTCCAGTTTGTCCAGTGTCCAGATATAATGTGTCCAGTGTGTTTAGATATAGTGTGTCCAGTGTGTCCAGATACAGTCTGTCCAGTGTGTCCAGTGTGTCCAATGCATCCAGTGTGTCCAGATACAATGTTTCCAGTGTGTCCAGTGTGTCCAGACACAGACACAGTGTGCTAAAATTTGCCCACTCATGCACAGGCAGTGGTCACGTCATGCACAGGCAGTAGCCACCGCTCATGCACAGGCAGTAGCCACCACTCATGCACAGGCAGTAGCCACCACTCATGCATAGACAGTGATCACGTTACGTACAGGCAGTAGCCACCACTCATGCGCAGGCAGTAGCCACCACTCATGCACAGGCAGCAGTCACCACTCATGCACAGGCAGTAGCCACCACTCATGCACAGGCAGTAGCCACCACTCATGCGCAGGCAGTGATCACGTTACGCACAGGCAGTAGCCACCACTCATGCACAGGCAGTGGTTACCACTCATGCATAGGCAGTAGCCACCACTCATGCACAGGCAGTAGTCACGTCATATGCCTACCACGCCCTTGGGCCTACACACAAGCTCCCTGGCAAACGCACCTGGACCCTCATCACGCATTGCACCCAGTATTGTGTCTCAGTACTCAGTATATGTATTATATATATACATACAAAGCGTTGGAATCTGCCCACGTGTTGCAAAACGCAGATGGCAGCCATCATGTCCAGCACCCCCCTGGCTATGCAATTGGTAAGTGGTACGCCCTGGTTTTGATTCACAAGAATGGGATTGTTTACTTTAGTTTTGTTTGAATTACAAAGGCCTCCAGCCTGGCATGGCGGCTCAACCTATGCACCTGGTAAGTGGTACGCCCTGGTTTTGATTCACAAGAACGGGACTGTTTAGTTTTGTTTTGTTTGATTTACAAAGGCCTCCAGTCTGGCATGGCTGCTCAACCTATGCACCTGGTAAGTGGTACGCCCTGGTTTTGATTCACAATTATGGAATAGGGTTGGCCAGAGCTGTATATCTACACCGTGCATGACCTTATACTTGGTGATTTCCCTGCCAAAAACATCGTATATGCACCACATACATATGGTTCTGGCCAACCCTACATGTATGGAAGAGGGTTTGGCCACAGTAAACCTGTATAGAAATGGGGGTTTGGCTGAGGTGGTATGCATACTCATAAGAAATGGATTCCTGTGACTGGATCACAACACTGGGCCTTTATAATTAAGAAGAGAAAGGAAACAGGAGTCTGGTTCAAGTAGTTACATCATTAACCTAGGACCGGTGGGTGAAGCGGTCCCTCCTTTTTCACACACACAGTTGCTCATGATGCATTCCTTTAAAAAACGTTTGCATAATTATGTTGCTATACACACGCTAATGGACAAAGCAACAGCAATGGAAAGGATGGTTGTATGCAGCAGGTAATGCAAAAATGACTCATGATATTGGTAAGAGAGAAGCTAAGATGGCTTCTAGTGACATAACCAAATTTGCATCTTTGATCATTTGGGGAGTGCTGTTAGCACTGCCTGTACGACACATCCTCTCATATCTTCTGATTAATCCACATGACTTGTAAATCTGTTGACTAACATTGCAGACACATGTATCAATACAATAGTACACGAGTGTGGGTTGGCCAGAACCGTATATATGCACCGTGTATGAACGTATATTTGGTGATTCCTTTGCCAAAAATATCGTATATACACCGTTCATCAGGGTTGTTCAGTTCAATTTTTTGGGAGCAAGTGTTCATTGAAGTTCGTGAAAGTTCTAGAACCCTTAAATTGTTCGAGCAGTTTGATGTGCAATTTCGAAAATGGAAGATTTTGCTAATCCCTGTGGTCATACTCGTCCAAAACATGCTTGGTAGTTCTAAATACATATAAACTATCCTATTTAATCAGTACACAAAAAATCCAGAACGTTTGACGGCCATCTAAGGCTTTTCCCTGCATATTTGACGACAATTTTTGGGCCCAAAAATTCGAAAAAGAGGCATGAAGTTCGACGAACTTTTAATAGCTCTCGAACGGCATTTTTGGGTTCGTTAAAATGCGTGAAAGTTCGCAAACTTGAACTTTTGACTGGACCCCGAACTGAACAAGCCTGCCGTACATATATGGTTCTGGCCAACCCTATACATGTGTGGGTGTGGGTGTTGAGGCGGAGCATGTGTGCTTGCAGGAATCTGTGTTCCAGAGGCGTGAACTCAAGCACCAGCGCTCAGCATTTGTATCAAGTGCACATTGTGCAGATGAAATGCGGTGTTTGCAAAATATTCATGTATGAACCTAACGTAGCTTATGTACCTGATGCTTGAGTAGGTCCTGCCGTAAATGCTATGGTCAGAAAAGGTTGCTCAGGAGGGCAAATACAAAAAAGGGGTGCACGTACCGTGTAAATTTTGGTGTGGACCCCCTTGGGGGACCACCCC
>Ga0307974_1000623_pt1 | contig 22525 bp, 19 predicted proteins | sample OrgLakmetagen784_FD_201812 | JGI IMG/M metagenome (GOLD analysis project Ga0307974, IMG submission 201812) | Saline water microbial communities from Organic Lake, Antarctica - #784 | ecosystem: Environmental > Aquatic > Non-marine Saline and Alkaline > Saline | place: Antarctica: Organic Lake... | reverse complement strand
TCAGACACACTCTTTGCTTGTGCTCTTGCGAGCGTGGGCCAATTTCTCAGACTGGTTTTTCAAGGAGGGTTTTTCTGTTTAGGCAGGAGTTTTCCTTTTCCCAGTCTTATAGGTTTTTCCTTCTTTCTGTCAGGCCCTTGCTGAGGACCGTGTAACAACCCCCACCAAAAAAAAAAAAAATCCTCTCGGATGAGTTTCAGAATAAGGTGTCCAGTACTCCAAGTGTCTCTCCCTGAGGTCTACCACAAAACGGCTCAGATCAATGGGTTCACAGTGTTGCAGCTTCTGTTTTTGCTTTTAAGTCACCATCCATCGCTTCGGTTCTGCGCGCGAAGCAGTTTGAAATTTTTTCGTGTTTTCGCACAAAGTTCGTAACGTACGTTTAGGTTCGAAAATGTAAACAAACACGAAAAAACGCGAGCGAAACGTGTAAAAGGCCAATAGATTTTAAGTCACCATTCGTAAAAAAAAATTTGCTCTGTTTTGAAGATGTACGATTGTGTCAGACCCTCCATGGCAGAAAGAATACGGGCTGACCAGCAATCTTTGGACCGTGTACTCAGCTGCATGTCAGCATGTAAGACCTTTTTCATCGTGTAGCTGTTATTGGATTTAATCAAAGGATTGTACAGCCGCATTGCCGCGCAAAACCAATTGAACTGCAGGGGTTCCAATCCACACTCTCGCATGACACACCATGAAGGCGTGGTGTCTCTGACTCCCAACATCCTTCTCAACACTGCCAACAGCCATTTCTGAAGGGGACTGTCCATCTCTTTGCCGTGTTGTAAGTAAGGAGTGGTCCAAATCTTCTTGCATACATACCAGCAGGAATAGTGTATGTCTTGAGAGGCCATATGTAGTGTAGCCCTACGCGTGTAACCTGTTAACAAGGTCATGTTTCTGAACAAACTCTTTGAATCTGAACGTGTGCCTGCCGTGAATGGGGGAAGTGCTGCGTCAGCCGCAGTATTCAGATTGATCTGCTTGTCGCACACCACAACCTAAATATCAACTGAGGGCTTTGACCGCACTTAAATTGTGTTTTTGTGTACAGGAATTTGCAGTTGATTTCAACCGCTTCAACCCCAAAATTCAATTGTGTTGTTTTGTCTGAACATGCTTCTAGTATTTACTTGTGATTCTTATGTGAAATGCCTGCTTTAAGAAGAAAAAAAGAGAACACCAGGTAAGTTAAATAAAACAACGCAGTAGAATATCACTCCCCACAGCTCCCCCACACATGATTTTAGGAGAAGGAGCCATTTTGGTTTGGGCCGCCGAAGACTTCTCCACCATAAGAAAAAGAAGCATGAAAACTAGTGGGGTTCAGGAAGGTTGCAGGCTTGGCCTGAGACCAGATCTTATAGCACAGTTTATTTTGTCTTTCTGACATTTTCACCTTTGTGCGTACCGTCACTGACTTTGTCTATGATGATTTGGGGTGCCTTCGAACCAAGAAAGGCCTCCAAGGTGGAAAAACCAGCAGAGGAAAAAGTTCTTTACTTTGCAATCCGTAATGCTTCTGCCAGTTCTGTACATCCACGCCTGTGCGCTCTGTGCTCATACTCGTGTGTCTATCTCTGGTTGGCTGCCACACCACTGTCCCTTTCCGGAGCTGGGACCGTTCTCGGTCTCATTGTGTTACACGTTAATATGACTAGGCGAACAATGTAATTGGAGACCTTACATGGTACAGGGTCTCTTAAGGATCCCCTCTATTAGTACCTCTTAGAATACTCACAAAAATACCCTTAACTGTTGTTTAATACTCACATCATGATGTTGTCAATAGACTACCAAAACCATCGAATCCAGAAGAAAGTTATCAATAAGACTGGCACATCCAGCTTATTGAAAAAGACTTACAGAGCTCTTAACTGTCAACCAACTAACTGCTCTGTCACAACACAAACATAAAAACTCGCTGCAAAAACACAAAAACAACAAACTAATGTAGGGAGGTGGGTTCTTTGGAGTGGCAGGGGGCAATGGAGGGAGACTAGGAGAACCTCAGCAGCACCGCCAGCCACTAGTACAGCCACCAACCCCAGACAGCACCGACCTAAAGACCTCGCTCAACAAAACTCGGCGCGACATCCACCTCGTCGAGATAAAAGTACTGTGGGGACACCAGACCTCAAAACCAGCTGAATGCCGCATAGGAACAGCACAAAGACCTCTGCAACATTCTCCAAGGAGCCTCCGTTACTCTCCACATCACCCTTTTGGGTGTGGGCAGCACCATCTACAACACCCACTATGAAGCCTTTCAAAGAACTGGGTCTCGATTCTCAAAGAATTAAGAAGCTTGCCTACAAGCTCCATGTGCACTCTGTGAACTTTGCTGCTAAACTTGTCCATACTAGACGTGCCCTTTCCAGTACTGTTATCAACTCTCATCAGGAGCCGGTTTCAGGCCAAGCCCTGCAACCCTCCTGATCCCCATTGATTTTTCCTTTCCTTTTCGCGTTGGAGGAGATTTACGGTACTCGGTACCAAAGTGGCTCCTTTTCCTTAATTAATGTGGGGAGTGGTTTTCATTGCCTGCGTAGTTTTTCCCTCTCACACGATTTGTCACTGCCAACGAATGGGCGTGATAGTACTGGCTTGATTTTGAAAAGTAACCTTTTTCGTACTTTGCAAGCCACAAATAAATGGATGCAGAGACACACAACATCATCCCACCTGGGGAAAAAAGGGAAGAAGGCCCTCTTTTGAATAAGATGATCAGTTGGCTGGGAGACGGAGACCTGAAAAACATTTACAGGAAAGATGACTACACATGCAGTAGAGAACAATTTCAATTTCTTATAGGTATTTAAAAAGGAGGAGCCATACTTTGCTACTGGTTATAATACCACCATGTAGGAGTATGCTCAGATATCACGATGAGGGGATTTCCGTTAATCGTTCCGCTGCTTATACTTTTGTTGTATTACACTCGGTTTCAGGCTTTTTCCAAGCTTCCGCTCAGATGCCCCCCAGAGGCATATGTAGCGATGTAACCTTACCTTACCTTATACTTTTGTTGTATTACTCGGACCTGACGCGCTAGCTTCTTCTTTCATGTGGCATTCAAATGGACCAGTGACTTCAAGGCTGCAAAATGCGTTTCAAAGCCGGTTTCTTGGCCTGTCTGTGCATACTATTGCCTGTGGTACATCTACAAAGCAACAACAATCTACAGTCTACTCTGACAGTCCCTGATTCTGAATATAGTAAGCAAGAGGACGCAACCGTTACGAGGTGGCCGATAATCGTGAGTCACAAGGCAACAATAAGATATACACACAAAGCAGCAAGCTGCGCCCTCTGGTTCTCACTCCTCTTTAAGCTAAGCGCTGGACGTGCACGCTGAGGAAGTGATGAATCATGGAGGCTCGTCCTCAGCGGCCCTGTGTGCCTTGAGGGCCTCGACAGCATCAAACATCCATTGCCCCGGCTTGACCTGCATCAGCAATGCAATGGAGTAGGCATTCCTTCGGCGCCGGGCCTTACAAAATTAAATTAGACGTACAGAGGTCCAGGTGCGAGCAAGGAATGTGCGGGCCTTGAATGTAGCAGGAACCTGCCATTGCTGAAAAATGGCAATTTATATAACGTCCCAACATCAGTACGGCTCCTTTTCCTTAATTCATGTGGGGAGTGAATTTCAATTCCGGAGTAATTTTTCTGTATAGAGCCTCATCTCTGAGGGTACGCAAACATGATGATGCTGTTAATAATAGTGGTGACATCCATAATGTCTGATACGCTTAAAAGTGAGTTTGTGTGAACAGCAGGGCTTATGAACAGCAGTTATTACCTGTAAGGCTATAGATGTAACCCGTAAGCTCCTTACCAACCCCCCAAGAAATAGCGAGCTTGTAGCTTTCTGTTTTTGGCCAGACGACAACTATGTACTCAGAAGGATTAGCAGCATGCTGTGCGACAGAGCCTAACAATGCATATATACAATCGTAAGTGTACCTCCACTTCCATCAGGTACTCAAGGTGTTCAAGGGATACATCAAATCAAATCTAGGAGGGGCATCCTCCCACAGCTCGTTAGGTCCTGCACTTTTCCTTCTTTTCCACTGACCTGAATCCTGCTTTCCTGCTCTTTTATGTCCACATTGTCTAAAATGGCAGTCAGGCAGGAAGTGCATCCACCCAGGACCTGCAGCGCTTGCTCCAGTTTGTCGTTCACTGCGCAAAAATAAAGTATGTGTGTGTGTGTGCTCGTGTGCATGCGTGTGTGTGCACGTATGTGTATTGCGTGTGTATGTGTATAAATGTGAGCGTGTGTGTATGTACATGTGTGCAAGCACTGTCGATGAACGAGAGTGCATATTGGTGCACGGGTGGTTGGTATGACAGGGTTGGTCAGATCCATGTATAGGTGCACTCATAATATCATACTCCATACTGCTACCAGAACAACGCATCAATGCTTTTTTGTGCGTCACGCCATGCGCAAGCTGTGTGGAATGGGCGAGGGTTTTATCTGCGTCTCTTTTACTGATGAATGGCTAGGGAGCAAGCAAACCCTTGCTCTGAATTAGAAAGCACGCAGCACGATCTAATGCAGTAGCAACAGTTACATAGTTCTGGCCATGTGTTTATAAGTGAGCCAGGATCCCCATCACGCCCTATGCAGAACAGCGTATCCACACCATGCACACAGGCAGGCACGCTGCATGCTTGCACTACAGGTGCAGACAGCACGGTGCACCCTAGTAGCACACACCCACACACACATGCACGCACGCATGCACACACACACCAACCTAATGCACGGACACATACACACATGCATACATTAACATAAAAACATTTATATTTGAATATGCAAGAGCACACACAACGCTTCAATGTCAAGATTGTTATCAGCCACATGCGCATGATTTTACCCCAAAACACGCACATTGTGTTGATTCCATGCCATCTGGTACAGCAGGTTGTTTTTGGGCTGCCTTGAGGATGCTGCTGGCTGCCTGGAGAGCACTCTTGCATGGCTCAAGCAAGCCCCTCTGCCGAGCGAACCGGTTGTCTGTACCTAGGCTAATGGCATGTGCCCTGCAAACATGAGCAATTGCACACACAAGCACGAGCAATACAATGTGTGCACGCACATGACCCTTTAAAATCACACACACGTGAGGGAACATCCAGTGCCTCAGAAAGGAAGAGTACGGCGACAAACAACCAGGAACAACAAAGCGAGCGAGGCTTTTAGGGTACAGCGTTAGCTTAGAAAAAAACAGTGATCTATGCATAGATGAGCATGAATAGCAGGAAGTGGATTGCCACCTGAACAAAAAGCAGAATGACACCCTTTTTGTTTGTGTGTGAATCAGGATGGGGGGGGGGTGAAGGGGGGGACGGGCAGGGGGATTAGGCCAGGGGATCAACATTTACACGTGCCTGTCTGAGAATTTTGGGTGCCTCCTATTGGCCTCCTGCTATGAACTTCAAAAAAAGCAACAGTAAGAAACGCTTTGCATTGTTGCGCTACCTCCTACAGCTACTGTCCGTTTCTTTTTTGCACGTGCTTCTGCAGAGGCCTTTTGGAGGCGCAAATGAGTAGCGGGCATTACATCGTCAAGTTGTTTTGAGCAGGCACAAAAACAGCTGTCCTTAAACACTTGCTGTACATAAACACTCTCATCATATCATCAAGGGGTAGGCAGTGACATGTGGTTTCTCTTGTGCTGGTTTGTGCTCTTGTGCTGGCACCACAGTCACTGCTCTTTGGCCAAGTGTGAGACACATGCATGCAAACACAGGCACACACACACGTGCACGCACACCACATACACACACATGCGCACACACACCACATACACACACGACCATACACACATACACAGTAGGTGTATACACATGAATACCTAAGTGCAGGCAGGTCTGTGTCTTCAAGGCGAGAAAAAGCTGAGGGAGGGCCATCGAGTTTGCGTACCCCTTCCAGCTTTTGGCCATCAATGGCAGAAACAGTAAAGCTGTGTGTATATGTGTGTGTGTGTGTGTGTTTGTGTGTGAATGTGAACACGTGTATTTCACAGATCCGCCAGCATCCTCATCCCTGCACTTGACTCAAAAAAAAGAAATGCCACAGGTTCTATGCAAGGGCAAATCTTTGCAACTTCTTAAACAGGCGTAAGGGATTTGGTGTCAATCTTTAGCCTGTATAAGCAAGCGGCATAAGATGTTATGACAGCTCAAAGCATTGCTTGCCAGTGATCATAAAAAAGACAGCTATGCGGTCTTTCCACCAAAATTGTGGACATGGCACGTCCAGATCTGCGTGCAGAACGTCTATAACCTTTTAGCAATGCACATGCAGCCCACCCAGCGTGCTTACCAGGGAAGCACAAAGCCCTCTTTCATCCAAGCCTCCTCCGCTGCACGCATACACGCGCACCAAACAAGAGTCAAAATACGCTCACGTGACCAGGATGTTGCAAGTGACGTTACTATGTAGGCGACTTGCAATGGACCTCTGCCACTTTTATTTGCAAAGGGTAGGTAGGCTAGGGTGTGTACAGAGCGTCATGAAGAGTTTAAGGTAGAGGGTCAAGAAGGGAGAGATCTGGAATTTAAGCGATGGTTTATATAAAAACAACGATGGGGCTGCAATGCTGCAAATGCACAAGCATGCACCACCGTCGCCTGCCTTATATTCCAAATCTCCTCCCAAGAGAAGTCTTACCTCAAGCAACCGGCCAATGCCAGACCAAGAATGCGGTTAGCAAGCATGTCGTCAATCAAATCTTCCCTCCCCGCCCCCTCCCATTTCTTCCAATGCCAACCTTAATTTACTTATCATTCCACATGCGGATATATCAGGCTTGTCGAGATACGCCGTACTTCAGCTTTCTTGACCGTAATTACGGTACCGTACCGTAACACGCCGTACAATACGGTGCAAGTACGGTCTGTTTGAAAAGACGGTGTCCGCCCGTACAGTACGGTGCCACCGTACAGCACAATGTTGATTGTAATTTGGCCGTTTGGCTTCAATTTCGACCCAAAACAAATCGCATATGTCTATGCAACAATTAGTTATGAATAAAACACAAATTATTAACCAGGAATCAAGTACTGCGTCCGACTTTGAGTTTCCATGCAAGCCACTGCTGGGCCCTTCCCCCAAGCTGATGCAGCCTCAACCCAGCCCCAGGGTCGTCCAGGGAAGCATTGTGTGGCGTCAACACATGAGAGGAGCATGCGAGAGGTGGAAATGGGAAGTGTTGGGGCGGAGGGGCCATTCTGAGGCCAAAATTGCACGGGCAGTGGCAGCCCCCGAGCTGATGCAGCCCCAACCCAGCCTCAGGGTCGTTCATGGAAGCATTGTGTGGCGTCAGCACATGGGAGGAGCACACTGGGGAGCGAAAATGGGAGGTGTTTGGGGCGGAGAGGCCTTTCTGAGGCCATTTTTGCACTGGCAGTGCCAGCTTGGCACCGTACCGTACACCGTACCGTATCTTATCTGTAATTACGTAAAGTACGGTGTGACAATTACGGTAGTACGCCGTAATTTAGCAAGTACGGTGCGTACCGTACAGACCGTAATCGTACCGTACCGTACAACTCGACAAGCCTGGTATATATAGGAAAGGACTGACACCGGTGAATTAATATTTAAGATGTATCCACCAGGGTTGTTCAGTTCGGGGATCGGTCAAAAGTTCGGGTTTGCGAACTTTCACGCAGTTTAACGAACCCTAAAACCGCCGTTCGTCGGCTATTAAAAGTTCGTCGAACTTGATGCCCATTTTTCGAAAATTTGGGTCCAAAATTGTAGCCAAAATGCAGAAAAGAGCCTTAGATGATTGCGAAATGTTCTGTTTTTTTCTGCACTCATTGATTATAATACATTATATACATGTAGAACAATACAAGCATGTTTTGGACGAGTATGACCATGGAAACCAGCAAAATCCTCCATTTCCGAAATTGCACATTGAACTGCTCAAACAGTTCGAGGGTTCTAGAACTTTCACGAACTTTATCGAACCCTTGCTCCCAAGAAATCGAACTGAACAACCCTGGTATCCACCAATCACACTGTTTTTCCCACCGACCTTATTCTATCACCGCCTCTTTTAAAGCTGAGGCCTTAGCTCCACTGAGGCATACTATCACAGCCCCCATCCACGGCATAATCAATGCGCGTTTATTTTCTTGCCCACCTTCCTTCAGCACAGCTGCCGCCTCTCTGAGGCACCTCAGTGCCTCCACCTTGAGCATGCAGTGGTGGTCAGGACGCGCCGCTGTCCCTGTCCGCGATAAAAGCCGCGGAAGTCTTATCTCACCTTCCCCACTCACCTTTCTTCAGCACAGCTATCGCCTCTCTGAGGCAACTCAGCTCGTCCTTGAGCACATCAGCACTGCTGTCCTTAATCACAGCATCTTCACCGCCTCTATGTGCCTTGATGCTGCTGCTCCTGCTCTTTTGCTTCCGTCCGGACAAGGTCGCCTCTTGGCTGGAGAGCAGGCGCACCACCTCAGCAAGCGTGTGAGCTGGAGCCTTGACACCCTGCGTGCGTGTGTGTGAATGTGTGTGTGTGTGTGTGTGTGTGCGCGTGCACGCAAGTGCTGGGACCTTGTTACCCCATGTATTCAAACCAACTTTAAGAAATGGCAATTGTGCTGCCTTCTTGTCACAGGAGACGATGAAGCAACGCTTTTGGCCACCATGGCTGAATTGTTCATGTTGGTGTGTTAGGGGTGGTTAGGGGACTTCATGTGGGGATCACGTAGCCACTGTCTAACAGAGCCTCAGCAACGAGCTTGTTTGGCTTCTACGCTTCGACACCCAAACTATGCAGACGTAAGAGGAAGTAGATGCGTCATGGGCTTAGTGTTGTGATAGAGAGTAAATCAAGGCATTGTAAATTGCAGCTCAAACGTTGCGCCTTCTGCATCAGCGTCCCATCACCGATTTTGTGATCATGCCAAAAGGTGGCTATTAACCCCTGCTTGCAAGCACCCCCCCTCACTGTCACAAAGCTCAAACCTTTTGTTCCCTAAGGTTGGTTTGTGCTTCTCATCACTGCCTCACAGACAAACGTCCTTTTCTTGTCTTTTTTGTGATTCATGGTAGTCGGCCCTATTCCTGCTTGCAAGCAAGCCCCCTTTAAACTTATTTATAAGTTAGTGGCTACCATAACCCTTTAATTCACAACACAACACAACAGGGAGGCGCACATTGTTTCCAAGAGCTGGCCAACAAGCCGTACCAAAGTTGCAATTAGTCCTATATTAATACAAGAATGGTGTTCCCTCAGTTGCCTCCCTTATCAGCAACCTTCTTTGCAGCAGACACCTCTCTGGTCTATTTCTTGCTACTAATTAGGATGTCATGGGACCCGGTCCAAGGAGCATGTCTCAAAATTGAAATCCGTGCTTGCAAAATGATTTGCCACGGCTATTGAACCTTGCATTTGTTTCCTTGCCTTTTAGGGCTCTGTGCAGCCGACCCCCTGCTCAGGTTTCACAGATGACCATTTCGACTTTGTCTATGAATCCTTTACAAGTTAGGCTTGGAAAGGTGCATGCTGCCCTTCGAGGGCAAAACCTGCCTGTCTGTACGACTATCAGTGCTATCTCCCCTTCACTCCTACACACACTCTGACACATCATACAACAGCACTGCAAAGAGGGTGGCATGGAACTAAGTATACGCTGGTGCACACCATTGCGCCCACCACCAAGGGGCACGCAAAAGCTGTTCAAGGACCCGTCTAAGGAACCCATCGAAGGAATCCACTGCTGTATGTAAAGTGGCAAGAACAAGTACAGTTGCAACTGCACACGAGCGACGCAAAACCACTCTGCGCCACACAGTGAGGCATTTCAAACAGAGACTCACCTTTGCTGCATCTGTGGCCACCGCAGTGTGTGACAGTGGCATGAAACTTTGCAGCCGCGACTGCACACCACCACTGCCCCCGCTGCTTCGCCCACTCACACCAGTGCCTGGCGGCAACAGCTGACGGAAAAAGGAGGAGGGCGCAGGAGTGGAAGCAGGTGCAGGCACCTGTGCAGGTTGTATTTGGTGCGTGCACATGTGTGTGTGTGTGTGTGTGTGTGTGAGGGCGCTCCCTTGTCCCCTTTCTGTGCTCTGGTGTGGGTGCTGGTGCCAGCAACAGATCAGAGTGCAAAAAGGTGGAAGTAAGCGCGTATGTAGACCACGGTGCGCGCACCCTGGAGGACGTAACAACACAGACACAGAACAGTCTCAAACCTTTTCAAGGACCAGTGTCTTCTCTAAGAATGATTCAGAAATATACAGCTTGCTCTCGCACACACGCTCACATACACACACCTCCACCATCTGTATATCATCACGCTCACATACACACACACACACTCACACACACCTCCACCATCTGTATATCATCACACACACTCACACACACTCACACTCACACTCACACACACCTCCACACACACACTCTGTATATCATCACACACACACTCACACACACACTCACACACACACACTGTATATCATCACACACACACTCACACTCACACACACACACTGTATATCATCACACACACACTCACACACACACTCTGTATATCATCACACACACACTCACACACACACTCACACACACACATTCACACTCACACACACACCTCCACCATCTGTATATCATCGTCGTCATTTGCGTTTCTGCTTCCACCACCACCTCCCCCCACAGTTCCTGAATTTTTCTCTGCCTCAGCCCGTTGGACAGATGCTGCTGGATATTTGTCAGGCGCATAATCGATGCCTCCTGCAAACACACGTTGCTAGTTACGTGTTTTCCATTGACGTGCCTGGCTTGCTGCAGTACAACTCAATAAAGGGACGCATCAACAACAATTTGAAGGTGACAACACAATTCAGCTCGCAAATGTTTTTGAGCCCAAAACTCAGCCACAGGATCCGTCCCCATCATATTCCGCACAAGATGATTGCGTGCATGGCTCAATCCTTCTAGCAACCTTTTTGAATATCCTACACACCACTGTAAAAGTCCAGCACCACGCGCCGCTTTGTGTATGCATTTCGCCTGCAGGACAAGACAGACCTCTGTGAAATAAGAATGGAGTTCGGCAAGATTGAGCGCATTGAAGGAGCCTTGTAGTATTGGTACTCTGCACAACAAAAGAAGGCCAACGAGATACAACACAGAGCACGTGACGTCGATCTTTTTGTACTGTTTAATTTGTTTTAGGGTTCGTCAGAACCATACATATAGTGTATATATGGATTTTTGGCAGAAATTTTACCAAATACTATACGGTCATAAACGGTGTATGTACACAGTTCTGTCCTGCCCATTTGTATCCCAATCACAGAGTAGCGCCATGTGTCAATGATTAACATATACTCATGGAGTCATGGAATCATTTGCTGTTGCTCTGCAGGAGAGGGTGCTTTTACTTGCTTTGACACTTGCAAACCTGTAACAAAGTGGCTGCCTGCTTTGACATGTGTGCTTGCTTGCTTTGACACATGCATACCTATTGCAAAATGGCTATCCGCATTATTGTACGATGCAGCAAGGCACCCCAAAAATAATGGGTTCATACGCAGGACACTCTTTGCAGTGCTCTTGCTAAGTTTTGCGAGTGCTAACCGAGAAAGCGTTGACTCACTCTAAAGCACAGCGCTCAATTGACGACTTTTTTGGCAGGTTCAGGTTGTCTGTGATCTCAGATCGCACCTGCAACCCCACACACAAAGGAGGACCAGAGCGTTGTCAAAGCTTAGAATAAAAGGCAGCTTTGCAAGCGTAATGATGGTGATCAGCATTGCAGGTGTTGCGCAAATCATATAATAACAATAATGAATTGAGAGGCAGTAGCCAAAGGTGCAGGAACATTGGACTCTGGCTTTTGTATGATGCCATCACACAAAAGCACCTGGAACACTAAGCATAAGCCATGGAAAACTGTTGTCAGTAAAGCAATTGAGAAATTAAGCATTTGATGAGCCAGAACTTCCTGCATAACATCCATTTCTCTTGTTTCAGCCCAGGCAGGTCAGCCAGAGAACACACACACAAAGCTGTATTCAGCAAGACCTCAACGGAGTTCACTCCCAAACCAAGTTGCTCAGAACTCATTTTTGACCAGATATGTGTGTTCTCAGTCAAAATAAGTCTCAGAACCAGAATTTGCAGTGGTTGGGGAGATACAGGGTAGGCGCGTTTTGGCAGGAGGTGGGACCCCCTCCCAAAACACGCAGGCAAGCAAATCCGAGTGGACAGATGGATTAAACAAAGATTATGGAGTCACTCCGCATCGGTTTTATGAGCCCCCGTGCACCAGCTGTCGAGTTCGCGAAATTTGACGTCAGGCAGTGTAACCCTCCTCGGCGGTGTTAAAACTCGCTGGTTTTCTTGTGAGTATGTTCTTTGATATTTGATACATGTTTTCTGATGAGTTTGAGTCCGCTATTTTGAGGAGCATCAGCAGCAGATAGCACGACAGCTGGAGAGGCACATCCGCACCACCCTGGAAGACTGCAGCAGCAACAAGGGCGGCCCCACCCTGTCCCAGACCTGCATGAAGGTATGGGGCATGTCATCCTGCAAAGAGCTGTTGCGATGCTGCATGCTTGGGAAGGTTTAAGGTTTTTGTGGTGAAGGGGAACAGATGAGCACACCCACACACCTGAAATGACCTGCTCCTCGCGTTCCAGCATGCGAATCAAGCACGCATGATTGAAGTAGGTGAAAAGGCATGCATTAGAAGCTAGGGGGTCAGTTTGGCACACCTTGTTGGCCTTGTTGGCAAGCTGATCTATCTGACACAAAACGCTGCGTATCTGACCATGCGCTGCATCAAACCTTGCAGGTCCTGCGTGGCAGAGTGCCTTTTGGCAACATCTACAGCTGCTGAGGATTGGAGGCGGTGGCGCGCAGTGTGTGGAGGGCAGTGCAGGTTGGTGTGCTGTAATTAGGGTTTTGAGCAGCCTCTGCGCCGCCAAGAATTTGCATTCCCAACTTTACAAAATTCAGCATGCTTGCTGGTGTTGTTGCTGCAATTCTTGTATGTGGATGAGCGCTCACCTTATTCATTTGCTCTGCCTGCCCACAACCTACCGACCTGCAGATAAAAAACCAAATGCACCCCCTGCTATATTTTGAGCATGCGCACATTCCCAAGGATCAGCGGGGGCAGCTGGCTTGCTGCTGCCTGGATGGGTGCAAGGGGCCTCTGGAAAGGTTAGCACCGCCGCCAACAGAAGCAGTAACAGCAATAGCAGCAGCAGCAGCACCACCGTCAACATCATCACCATCACCACCACCACCAAGCAGCAGACAGCAACTTCAACGCACGTGCGTGCTTTATCACCAATACAGCCCAAACCCTTTCTTTAGCACCACCAGCAGAGACAAATGCAGCAGATGCAGCAGATGCAAAGGATGAGGGGGGGGAGACAGATGCTGCAGATGCAAAGGACGATTTTGTCCTTTACGTGGATGGGGAGGGAGAAGGCGTTTCAGAGCTGCATCAAGGGAAGGCAGATGAGCAGCAGCAGGGGGAAATGGGTGAGGGGGGCGGTCCAGTTAGACTGCAACCTGAGCAGTGCCGCCATAGGGAGAGTGCCCCCTCAACTGCCCCCATTGCAGCAAGCAGCCATTCCTCCACCTCAGATTTCGTCAGCTGATTAATTATTATGAAATGAGTACATACACTGGTTTTTGGCTGAAATAGCGTGTTGCGGGTCTTCTATGGCTGTGAGTGATTGTTTCTAGTGAAAAACAGCAAAAAATCTAACATTTTGCGGCATTGTGAGCCAGTCTGGCCGTCAATTCGCATACAGCATACTCACAGGTAGCTGAGGAGTACGTGCTTCCAACAAAGCAAGTTTCACAAGAACCCATGAAGGTTGTGGCCTGGGAGTGTGAGAAATGTGTGATCTGAGAGTGATCTGAAATTTTAGGGGCTTCCTGCCCACCCCTGGGTCAAATTTCAGAATTCTAAGTTTGCAGCCCCTCCTCTCAGACAAAAGTGCACACATTCCCAAATGTTCATCCAATTTGGTGAAAAACAGTTTGGGGGGTGAACACCACTACCTTGAACAACTATAACGACATGTGTGACCAATACCTCAAGGCTTTGAGTGTGAAATAGTGTTCAAACCAGATCTGCTGCATGCACCAAATGCACCTGCAATCTGACTGTACCGGGACATTTGTTTGCCACTTAAAAATAAATACATGGAGTGTATGCAAACACAAATACACAACATGAATACGCGCAACATGAATGCGCAGCATGAGTACGCGCAACATGAATACGGCATAGTACACCATTTGCAATACGAGCCACCGTACCAAGACATCCGTTTGTGTGGCAACGAAGGCCAGGGCTCCTGGCCGACCCTCAGTAAGAAGACGCTGGCGAAGAGCAGGCGGCATCATGTCCTAGGCACACAAGCATGCATGTAACATATTGAGCACAGGCAACTGTGACACAACCAGCATGTAACATAACCTACACAACCCAATAAGCACAGGCATGCACTGTATAATGGTGCATTGCGCGCCATGGATGCACCTTGAGGCGGTGTGTGGGCTATATAACTCGCGCGTCATGGATGCACCTTGAGGCGGTGTGTGGGCAATAAAACTCGCGCGTCATGGATGCACCTTGAGGCGGTGTGTGGGCAATATAACTCGCGCGTCATGGATGCACCTTGAGGCGGTGTGTGGGCAATAGAACAAGGAGCGAAAGTGTCGATTTAGAGGCTCACAAGCAGCAGCAATAACTGCGTGTAGTATTGAAGCAGCCCCCATCACGTCTTAGGGACAGAGGTCATGTGCCAGTGGCACGTGTAGCAGAGACTGAAAGTGAAAGAGAACAGGAGAATATTCCTCGTTAAGTTGCAGGAAAACCAGGGATCAATATGCCAGTCGCGTTAAACCTGGCGTGAGATCACGTACAAGCAGTGGGTCTAAGTGAAAGTGGTCATGATGTGCATGAGAAAGCGCAATATATGCGTGCAAAGATGCTCAAATGAGATGAACAAGGCCCACAATCCTGCTTCTGCGAGAGTTCAGGTGGAGCTCTGAAGGTGCATATGGTCCTGTGCATGTGTGTGCATGCAGGAGCAAGATGTTTTAAGAGCAGCTTTCATTGTGGAGCTCTGTTCACCCTTGCTCGTCAGCTACAAATCCTGAATGCTGCTCACGCATGTGGCCAGCTCTTTGCTGACCACCTACCCCTTATTACACAGCAAACCTCAAGTTATTGAGCTGACCACCTACCCCTTTATACACAGCTTCCATTAACCCTTTATACACAGCAAACCTCAAGTTATTAAACTCCGCACCTTGGTGCTCTTGTCATTCACAGCACGCCGAATGTTGGATACCTGCACAGAGCAGGATGGAGGATTGGGCGTCCTGAAGTGCACAAGTGCTGATGCACACACACAAGCAGGGCATGCCTGTTTGCCCAGTATGTGTTCTTGGTAGAGACAACAACGACAACGGCACACACAACGCACACACACAAACACACACAAACACACATGTACCAGCCATACAGCATCGGCTTGCTTCAGGTAGCTTTGCACCATTTTGCCCCTGGAAGAGTTCTCGTCCTGCACACCTGTCGCACCACACAAGAGGAGCAAGGAGGGGTAGGTGTCAGCAAAGAGATGGCCACGTGCGTTCAGGAATGGTGGCTGACGACCAAGGGTAAACAGAGAGGGCCTGATTTCTAAGCACATGCCAAAGGGAAGAGGACTGAGCTGACAGCCCACGCTGGGGACCTTGCCCTCTCAGGGTTATAAGTCGCAACTCAAAACTACGGTTCCAGGGAGACGAGGTGTACGAATTTTCACTACTCGTCTCATCCTCATGCAGATTCCAATAGATTGAGAGTGTGAGCAGGTCACATCCTAGTGTGTTGTATGGGAGATGAGCAGACAGGATCTCATGAATGAGAGTGTGAGCAGGTCACAACATAGAATGAGGTACGAGTTGAGCTGAATTCATGTTATGAAAGGAGGAGGGGTGGGTGTCAACGGAAACAGCAAAGCAAAGTTTTACGGCAAGGGGCAGGAAGAGCAGTGCCATTAATCAAAGAAGGATAGGCCATTTGTATTGTAAGTGCACACCTTGGCACATTGTTATGACATGGAGGCAGTAAAATTTAAAACAAGTCATACTAATTGCGGCCACCTCTCGTCCCTTGCACACAGCTTGACACGCCTAAGCAAGCAGCAGCAGTGTACATGCGTATATTCATTTACCACGTCTCTTGTAAAAAGTGGATATGTATGGCCAGAAGGTAGGATGCTGGGAGGAGTCCTCTGTTTTTTTGTTTTTTACTACATGCAGGTGTATGCTTGACCCCAGAGCTGAGGCACACACAACAATGTACACACATGACAGAGGAACCACACCCACCAGGGGCATCTACAAGCACAGTCCGACCAATGAGTTCTGTCCAGGGACCACGCACTGCCACCCGCCGTACCAGCGGCCTGTGTGCACACGCACAAATGAATTACCACACGAGCACGTGAGAGACCATGGATATTTTACACGGAAAAGATGGCCTAGTTGTACATGCGAAATGGTTCAAGCACAAACAAGCATACACACCATACAATAGTGTGTTGAACACATGCACCTCTCACTCATGCACCCGTCACTCGTGGGCAGCCATGAAAAATATCGCGGAAACGCACAAGCCTTTGAACATGAATACTATGCATACTATCTTTAAGGTGATCGGATGGGCGCATGCATTTCTCGCTCGTGGGCAGCCATGGACATATTGTGGAAGCGCAATGACCTTTGAAATGATCTAGTGTGTCCTTTAAATAAGGAGCGTCGCTTCTTCCCTTCACAAAATGAATCAAGCTACGTAAAAATGCTTATATCTCCGTTGATATGCAAGCACGTGCTATCCATAACAGTACCTACCACACCCAATACCCTTAACGGCAGGGCTCACAAGCAACACCACTTGAAGTGCAGGCACAAACAATTGAAAGCCGCAACCTTGGTCCTAGAGGCCAGATGCTGTGCTCATTGTACCGACGTACACACATGCTCATTGTACCGACGTACACACATGCTCATTGTACCGACGTACAGACTGCTCATTGTACAGACATGTTCATTGTAAAGACATGTTCATTGTACAGACATGTTCATTGTACAGACATGTTCATTATACAGACATATTCATAGTACAGACATGCTCAGACAAGCAAGTCACATACGTACCACAAGGAAGCTGCGCCTCCCTCATCAGCAGAATCCACGTACGGCTTGATGAGTGTGTGCAACTGATTCGCTGTATTGGAGGTCACGCAAACTGTACGGCCCACCATGCTGATCACATCATGCGCCTGCGTGTGCGTGAAAGAACAGAGGATAATGTTGTTGGTATATGAAATTTGCGTATGTGCGTCCGGTCACGCAAACTGTACGACCCACCATGCTGATCACATCGTGCTCCTGTTGGACCCTAGGACTTTTCCTAGGCTTATGGATTGCTAGAGGAACTGAGAGCCTTATAGCTTAGAAAAGATTGACTTTCTCCAAAAACTTTTATAGCCAAATCGAGTAAGAAGATCATGCTGAGAAGGATGGTGCTTTCCGATTGTTGAACAGTGCCCTGGTTGCAATTGTGGACCTTTTTTTTAGCTCCTTGATATAAAATTTATACAGCTGGACAGATTACTTAATTATAAGACATACCGGATTCTGCGTGGAGCATTTGGCGATGCCGCAAAATGCAAGCCTGCTTTCGAGCGGGGTCATGTTGTTGCATTTTTGCGATGAGCAGGAAGTTCAATACAACATCGCTGGAGCACAATAGCATTCCGGCCACTTGTTGTTGTGATCGGTGCAAGCGCTGGCAGGTTTCAGAAGTTCCAACAGACATCTTGCATCACCCATAAGGTCTTTATAGCTGTGGAGGTTTGCACACCTGCCATGCCTTTTCACACAAGACTTGGAGTTGCACGACCTAGGGTCCCCAAGCGCAGCGCCACTATAATTATTAATATTAATAAGCAAGGCCTTGTCTTCTAAAAGTATTGTTTAAATAAAGGTATCTCTGGCTTCTGTGCCTGAATAGACAGAGGACAATTTTGCTGTACATGTCCGTCGTCAATTGTGAGTAAATGCGTATGCGCTTTTTTATGTTAATTATATTTAAAGGTGTATGTTAAAAAATGGCTCGAAAACTGTCATAACATGCATAAGCAGAGATGTGTCTTTTTCAAAATTCCAGATACCGTAGTGACATGTACTCAATCCGCACCCCTCAAAAAGATAGTTATTCTTACCCTATCTACACCAATCCGCACCCCTCTCAATATATATAGTGCTTGCCGCACCAATCCGCAGGGGCAAAATGTCCTCAGAACTGCACTAAGAGACTAAAAAGGCACCAAGAGACTCAGAGGTGCATTCCATAACACAATAAAATTGTCAAAAAGCAATGAGAAATCAAAATGAGTCTGGTTCTGCTCAGTCATCCAATGTGTGTGAGCTGGCAACTGGTTTGCCTTCTAATCTTTCTCACTCAAGCCCTCATCACATCTTCCCCCTACTTGAACTTCTGCCCTTACTCTAGCTGTTGCTGCTCAAGCTGCTCGGTGGATGGGGGGGGACTTGCAGAAGCTGGCCATCCCTGTCTGGACAAGCCCCACAAACAGTCTTTCACTCATGATCCGTCAAAAACAATAATAATTACGAAAACCCAATCCGCAGCAATCCGCACCCCCTCAAAATATTTATTTATTCCAGGGGGAGTGAGTTGACCACACCCCCCAAAACAAGATTTTTGCGGCGTGGCATACTGTCACTACGATATGCCAACAATTTATCATTAATGCAAGATACGTAAAGACATACCTGAGTGCGTGCACTGGTCTGCTGCACCGTAGCTGCTAAGTGGGCCCGAGCATCGACATCTGTAACACCAAAAACCTGCGTGTAGGTACGGCGTGTGTGTGTGTGTGTGTGTGTGTGTGTGTGTGTGTGTGTGTGTGTGTGTCATGCCTTTGGCCATAGACGTGTATGTGCTGCAAGTATGTCGTGTACCTGCAGCTTCAAAGCATGCATGCTTGCTAAGTATCTGGAAGTGTACGACTGCAGGCAACAGGACACGCACCACGCACCGTGCACAGGGCTCTGGAAGTTTGAATGGCCTTACCATTACATAAACCTCATGTCATAGCCAATGTTCTGCTCCCGCTTCACTGTGGATACACTAGTAGGGAGTTTCCCTGCTTGGAAATAAACTAGCAGCCTTTCTTCACACCTCGTATCCCAAGGCTTGAGTAGACGTTCTTCCCCTAATCTACTCTCTTAGAGCCCTACTCCTCCACTGTCATGAATTGTCCTCGACACCTCCTGGTGCGAGAAGGGTTACGCATAAGCACCCTCACCTCTTCCAACTCCTTGTCACTCATGCTGTTGAGCACCTCCCAGCAGATATCTTCCTTCACGGCAGCGGCAGCAGCAATAGGGCCAACGGAGGCTGGGAGCTGTAAGGGCAGCCTGCAGGAATGAGTGTCCATGTGTCCATGTGTGCGTGCTTGTGTATGTGGGTATATGTGCACGCAATGCATGGGCGCGTGCGTGTGTGTATACACCTGTGTTGTGCGCGTACATGGACACTATTGTTCACATACTGAGCTTGTCTTGCTTGTCAGCTAGACAGTTCTTCTAATTCATATCCTGACGGCAAGGAGCGCATCAAGTGTCTTCAAACAATGTGCTAAAGCCATATATCCTCTAGATCAAGATCTGAAATCAATGTGTATACGCAAATATATCAGGAATTGATATGTTAATTGTAAGATCAAGTGCATAACTTGCTTACCTGAACGTCCCATAAGCCTTGAAAATGAACGTTAGACCTGCACACTTTCAACATCGCATTATATTGGGAGAGAGAGGAAGCATGGGGCACCCGCGCCCAGTGAAGAAAGCAGAGCTCAACTGTGTTATTACACGCACGAGTTCAGCCTACGTTAGTAGTGAAATACTTACTAAACGCACCAGGCAGCCACATCCTGTGAAGAGGTGGGCCGTTGCAGTAGCTCCGCCACCAGGTCACGTGGTTTGAGGGCCTGAGATCACAGAACATTATTTTGGTTAAGAGGCAAAACGAAGAGTTGCAGATCACAGACAGAAACACGAATGCAGCTTAAGAGAGGAGAAGAAACAAGGAGTGAGATGTTGAAACAAACCTTGTGATCTGAGGGCAAAACAACATTGAGAACACGGCAGGCTGCGGGGTAGCGGTCGCACAAGCAAACCTAACCATAAAAAGTGTGCTAGTCATGGTGTTTCAGGCCTAGCTCTAGGCGTGAAACTGTGACAATTTGTTGTGTGACATTTTGTTGTGCTTTGATGATATAGTGCTGGCCTACATGTACTTACTTATAGTTATAGAACATGTCATTTGCACACACACACACACACACACGCACACACACACGCACACACAGTCAAACCATATGCAAACACCCTTAACAGGCATCCGCACAAGCGTGCCCCACATAGGAAAACAAGGCCCATGCAAACACTCAAAACAGTGCACAAACAAGCTTGTCATAAACCAACTGCACATGCACATGCACACACACATATATGCACACACTGACACACACCAGGTACATGCCAGGTGCACACCAGAAAAACACGCCAGTACACGCACCCCTCCGGTCTCCCTTGTGCGCCTGTGCAAAGCATCCCACATGGCCTGGCCATAGATGCTGCGCAGCTGCCAGTACGCATCGTGGGCAGGCGTGTTCTCCGCCTGCACGCATATCGACCATGATAATGTACGTGTGAGAGTGTGTGCGTGTGTGTGAGAGAGCACCTATGACTATGACATAAAATTGATGAGAAAAAGAGTAGGATTGCACACTGAGCAACAGCCTGTGCAACAGTGAATCCTTCAATAACAACTAGAAGCGGTTGCAAACTCAGTTAGTTGGACACACACACACAGACACACACACACACACACACACACACACACAGACACACACACACACAGAAAATGGCTAGGAACCTAAGATAGTGTAGCTCAGTGTGATTGTTCTTTGTTGGGTGAAATGCGATGGATCTGCACACACCGGGCGCTCCAGGATGAGGGATCCCTTCTCATCTTGAAGTGCTGCAAACAGCTCCTCCTCCTCCTGCTGCCAATCCTCCCTACATCGCATACATAGCACAAACAGACAGTACACACATACGCTTGTTAGCACATAGCAGATTAGCTCCTCTCCCTCCTCCCTTTTCTCTCTGTTGCTATCTGTCCCCAGTAAGAATACAATGATGCCCACGTAAGAAGGCAAGTTCAAAGTTCATTCAGCAGCACTTCCGCACGAACGTATAACACACATACACACAGACGCACGCACACAATAGCCCACAGCAATTAAATAAGTGTACATACTGTGAGGTACAGACAGAGCAGTTGTACGGGAATTGAAGAGCACAAGCGATTGCCCTAACAAGAAAACCCTGAGCATTGAGCAATACTTCCTTCACCAAGGGACTTTCGAATAACGCACCAGGAGTTCATGTCTATTAGCAGTCGCTTCTTTGAAGACAAATGCAGAGGTGCAAACGAAATTCAAATGCAAGGGAGAGCACGGTAAGAGCTTTCGCCTCGATCACGACTGAAAAGGAAGCCACGTTAATGGTTAATAAATAACTACTAGCAGCCGCTGAGAACAGATACTGCGTATTTCTCGCAACTCGCTCACCCTACAAACCTACCCCAACCACATGGTAGCTTGCCCTGGCACTGATGTGCACACTTGTCTGTGCGGCGCAATTGAATGCAAACACACACCTGGATACGAACTCCACCTCGCTTGAGTATTGGAGCGACTTGTGGGCGCTCAGTTCGATGATCGCAGCAGTGCAGGCACGCATGCCGTTAGTGGGCACTGTGGCAGCATGTGTATATGTGTGTGTGTTTATGTATGTATTGTGCATGGTGCTTGCGTGCCTGTGTCGTATTCAATATAATGGTTAATTTTATTGATTCGACAAAATACATATTAGCACACCATCTTGTCCTTTAACCCTGGAACACACAATGATACGCACGCTTAAGACTCTTGATCCTGAAACTTCTACTTTAATCTAATCGAATTTGCAAGCACGTCCTCATTTCCATCAATCACTTATCATTTGCTGTATGAGTTGGCCTGGTGCAAACGAAGGAGAATGCACAAAGACGCACGCTTGCTACTTACCAACTAAGACTTCTTTAAGAAGGGCATTTAACAAACTACTTTTGCCCGCGCCGGTGTCACCCTGTGTGCGCGCGTGTGTGTGTTTGTGTGTGTGTGTGTGTGTGTGTGTGTGTGTGTGTGTGTGTGTGTGTGTGTGTGTGTGTGTGTGTGTGTGTGTGTGTGTGTGTGTGTGTTGTATGTGCGTGTGCCTGTGTGTGCGTGCATGCGTGCGTGTGTGTATGCGTGTGTGTGCGTGTGCATGTGTGTGTGTGTGTGTGTGTATGTGTGTGT
>Ga0307974_1000620_pt1 | contig 22541 bp, 21 predicted proteins | sample OrgLakmetagen784_FD_201812 | JGI IMG/M metagenome (GOLD analysis project Ga0307974, IMG submission 201812) | Saline water microbial communities from Organic Lake, Antarctica - #784 | ecosystem: Environmental > Aquatic > Non-marine Saline and Alkaline > Saline | place: Antarctica: Organic Lake... | reverse complement strand
TCTAATCTAATCTAATCTAATCTAATCTAATCTAATCTAATCTAATCTAATCTAATCTAATCTAATCTAATCTAATCTAATCTAATCTAATCTAATCTAATCTAATCTAATCTAATCTAATCTAATCTAATCCAAACTAATCTAATCTAATCTAATCTAATCCAAACTAATCTAATCTAATCTAATCTAATCCAAACTAATCTAATCTAATCTAATCTAATCTAATCTAATCTAATCTAGTCTAACCCGACCTAACCTAATCTAACCCAACCTAACCTAACCTAACCTAATCTAACCTTACCTTACCTTACCTTACCTTACCTTACCTTACCCAACCCAACCCAACCCAACCCAACCCAACCTAATCTAGTCTAATCTAATCTAATCTAATCTAATCTAATCTAATCTAATCTAATTTTACACAGTTTTACACATACCGCCCACTTGAGCATAAAATATATTTTAATTACGTTATGAGGAGTTTGATCCTCCCCCGCAAAACGTTATTAGGGGCAGGCTATTTTTTGCACAGTGCTGTGACTGTCTTCAGATAATCTGGCTTTCACTCGCCTACTTGCAGTGCGGGCAGCTTCGTAACGAGTTCCAAAAGACGCCAATGGCGTTAGCAGACCGTTCAGAGTGACGAGCTGATATGGTTATTTGGTACTTGATTTCCTTGGTGAATAAATGCTTCCTGTCTTCTTTGCTTACGCCTCTTCACAGCAGTCGTTTTGAACGGGTAAACAATATTTATTTTTTGCTGCAGGATGTTACTGCCAAAAGAACTTGCATATCCTTCTTCTTTCTTTAAAACAACAACTTGAGAGAAGTTACTGGTTCTATGCCCGAGCAAAAGCAAGGCATAAAAAGAATGCCTAAAACGAGAGTACACAGCACTTTATGCAAAGTGCCTGCCAGATCTCAGCCTACGCTCACTACGCAAGAACTCCAGTTCTACAGCTGAAGCAGAGAACTGATGATTTCTTCGGCGATTTGGGAAGTGGTTGACGCATGGCAGCACAATGCATTCTCCTTTCATGACGTTCGTCAGCTTCCATGTCGCACCTAAGTGCTACTCCACTCCCTCATGGATATTCACGCTGCGTGCTGAGATTACTAAGGCAGCCTTTTATTTCCTTCAACAGATGATGTGAAAGGCACAGAGACTGTCAGTCAACCACACTGTATAAACAACGTATGCAACAAAAGGTAAGGTTACATCGCTATATATTCCTCAAAAGGGCATCTCAGCGGAAGCTTGGAAAAAGCCTGAAACCACCTGGCTAAACGAAAGAAACAGGAGCTAGAGGAAACACGAAACAGATGTACGTGTGCAACAAAAGCATTTGGCAGACCGTTTGGGTCACACGTATGGAAAGAATGTGGGGGGAAATTAGAGCGTGCAGAAAGAAAGAGCTGACACATTCATTGCTTAGGAGGCTCAGAGGGCGACGAAGCTGGACTCCTCCCAAACAACCTCTTAACCCACGATGTAGGCCCTTCCTTACTTTCCCCTGGCTGCTCCTTTGGCTTTGTGGTGGCTTCTCCACCCTCACCACTGTCGCTTGCACCACTGTGGCTATGCAATCTGCTTTCACTGCCCCCCTTACGCTCCAACTCTGTGTGTATCATGTGTGCATGTATGCATGTATGTGTGTGTGCGTGCGTGTGTTTGCTGTCGATGTGAATTTGAAATTGGAGAATACAGTATGTACTCTGCATTTATGCTTAGAGTATGCATAGAATATAGTATGCACTTGATCACGATTTTTCATCCTCAGTGCTTGGTGCACACATGCCCGCTGCTCCTTCTCATGTGCCTACAAGTATCTTTGTGTCTTTGTGGCAATTGCAATGTCCCTTGCGCACCATAGAAACGTGCCAGAAACAAATGCATCGCCAATCTGTCTTGTTAATTTGTTGGCAGCAACAGATGTGTGATGAATTGGTTTTACGACGAGGTTAATTGGACACCTCTGATTCAATAAGCTGGGAGGTCCAGGCTTGGAAGTAGATATGTTCTGATTTTGGGTTTGCAGCATTCAATCCGGTCAGCAAACTCCACAGCGCCCACCAGCTATTGGTCGAATATCCCGCGCTGGAAAGGCAAGGCGCAGCAGCTGACCAGTATGTGTGTGTAGTATGTCTGTGTGTTTGTAGCAGATGAGAAGCTCTTAAAGACAGTGAAGCAAAAAAAAAAGGGAAAGATTCTTGTGAAGCAGTCAGAGCAGTACCATCTTTGCTTGAGATAGACTCTCCCCAGGCTGCAACCCTCTTATCCGTTTTGCTGTTCATCAAATGACCTACCACAGAGCAATATATTAATAACCAGACGAGATATCGAACAAAATTTTCAAAAATATCTGAGCAATAATCCTGGTGGTGCGCAGGCTTCTGCCTCCCAGCCATCTGATCCCCATAGAAAAGCCCTCCCCTTTCATTCTCCAGGTGGGATTTTGTGTGGCTCTGCATCCATTGGGTGGTGCAGGATGCAAAACAGCAACCAATGCTAGGTTTGGGAAAACTTGATTAATACCCCCCATTGTAAGCAATAAGAGGAAATCAAATTAAATCATCAAAAACATCACAAGCTTACACAAGGGCCTTTGGCCCCTCTCCTTTCAGTAGTAAAGACCTCTACATGTACATTATCAAAGGCGAATGCATGAACAAGCACGTCCAGAAAAGCAACCTACCGCTCAAATTGGCAAATGTTGAATGAATTTTGGGGTGTTTTGACCAGGACTTGATCCATGATATTATGAGACACCAATGCACCAGTTCAAGCAATGTGGAGGCTTTTAGCAATAATAAGAAATTCACTCACGACCTTCCAGAGGTCAGAGTTGTCTGCGGTACGCGGTGATACAACAACTTTGGTAAATCAAATTGTGTTAGGGGCTCTAAGATCCTGGCACACCCAGCGCCTTGAATTTTGTTGTGTGTGTGTGTGTGTGTATGTGTGTGTGTGGTGTGGTTTACACTACCGATTCCTGTCCTTTTATGTCCTTTCCTCTCCTTTGATAAAGTGCCTGCCCACCTGCCGTGGGACCCTCTTGTTGCTGCGCCTCCTGTTCTTTCCTCCGCCGTCCCTCTACCGCTCTGACAGCCTCCGCTTCGAGCGCCAACCTCTCCTGCTCGTCTTCATCTTCATCTTCCTCATCGATCGCAGACTGGAGCTGGGTCGCCTGCATGGACAGATCATCAGCAAAATCGAGTCTCAAAAATACAAGTTTCTTCAAGATCTGTGTGTTTGAGAGGCAGGGCCTGTGATCCCGGCAAGATGCAATGCAAGAATAAGAGAATCAGCTTTATTGTTTGACCCAAAGTCAGGTCAGCCACCTCCTGTGCGAGGACTTGCCCCAATGCAGGAAAATACATTTAAGTATGCAAGGACTTAGATGCATCCATACACACTCAGTTTTGTGGCGGGAGGTGCCCAGGTGGGCAGGGTGGGAATCCCTGCCAGAAAGTGGATTTTCCAAAAGCTCCCTGGTGCCAGCAACTTACCAGGGGGGTGTGCAGGGAAATGTGTGATTTACAATCAGGCAACAACCGCTGAACCGTTTGGGGTCACTTTTTTTTCTGAACTCTATGACGTCCGGCCATTTAAATATACTTCTGCCCCCTGGTTCCCTTGTACGTCTGAGTGGCTTTGTTTTGTTAATTAGTTAATCTGGCATTGTTTGTCAAATCAGTCTGTGCTTGGAGGGGCTGACCAGGGTCTGATGTTCAAAAACAATCTCAGCTGTTGCTGCCCACCACGGCCCAAACCCAGCATTCCGGACCAAAATACTTTGACAGAGCATGCCTTGAGAGCCTACTGAAGAGCCCCTGAAACTCAGGCGGTGGTTAGAAAGCGCGTCACAAGGTTTTCAGAAATGTACCATTTTTGCCCAGCAAACAGGCTCACGCACCAGTCCTTTGGGGGCAAATTTCCACCCCCCCATTATTTGCTTTAATGGGTATGGTTTAACCCTAAACTTATATGGGAACAAAATGAATAGTGGCGCTGCGCTTGGGGTCACTAGAAACCAGTTAGAGATCTTGAGCAGAGCCAATCGCCAATGCATGAGCAGAGGCATTTTTTGTTTTTTCTCTCTCTTCCATAAATGCCAAGTCATTGCTATGCCAGGCACGATTGTGCTTCAACTGCCGCCTTAATAGCCCTATGCAAGCAAACATGTGTGTGCTCGCCTGGACTGATTCCCTACCCATTCCAGCTAGCCTTGCGTGTGCAAGTGCTCTACGCAATGCATGCATTGCTGTCAGAACACCAGGAGGTGCTCACTGCATACTTTCCAATTCAGGTCTGGAGGTCCTGTGTTTCACCTGTTGTGAGTGCCCACTACCATGCATGTAATGTGCGTGCAAAGCAAACAAGTGGGATGGTTGGAGCAGGCCTTTTGGAACTCTGCAACTTGCCGTTCTTCACTCCAAGCTCCCTCAACGCGAGGCGTCACCGCAACAGCAAGTGGTTGGTATGCAATTGTGCTTCAGCGATATAAAATTTTACTTCCTGCTCATTGCAAAAATGCAGCAACGTGACTCCGCTCAAGAAACGGGCTTGCATTCCCGGCGTCACCAAATGCTTCACGTAGGTCCAGTATGTCTTTAAATTCAGTCTTCTATCCATTTATCTAGTCTGTATGTCAAGGAGCTTTGTGAAAATTGTCAGAAAATTGTTCCATTTATTTTGCTCGGCATGACGACCTAAGCCCGGCTGTCCAGTTCTTATTCAATTTGGTGATAGAAGTTTGTACGCCAGAAGGGCAGCTGTTCTAAGCTATAGGGCCCTCAGTTTCTCCAGCAATGCAAAGGTCTAGGACACGAAGTATCCTAATGACCAACGGTGGAATTTGGATCAGAACCCACATTTCTGCACCCATGCCATTAAATTTTATCTGGCAGGGAAATGGCACAAATCCAGCCCCCCATTCACACCCTTGACCCCAAATTCATTAGTTATAATGCAGAAGCACATCTATGTATAGAAACCATTGTATGACCTCAGATGTGCAACTCAGGAGAGGGGCATTAAATCCCCCCTTTTTGGGTGGGTTTGGCTGGCCTCTGAATTAAAGCCCAAGGTAGGTAATGGAATAGAAGGTAGCAACATCTGCAGTCATAGCAGCGCTGTTTCTCCTAGTACACTTCTGGCCCTTATACACACTCAAAAGACCAATGGTCGTTTCACCCTAGTTGCATCGCAAAAGTTCCCAGTGATAATTTCAAAAGTGTTGCTTTCTTGATCACAAACTGAAAGAGCTGATCTATACGTCATGCGAATGAGAAGGCAAAATGGAGTTCTATGCCAATCATGTTGGCACATGCTTAACATCCTGCATTTAGACGGCAACAGCGATCTAAGAGGCTCAAGCAGCCAAAAAATAAAGCGCACGTGCACGCATACGCACAGAGATAGCGAGTGAGGGCTTCCAATCTTTTGATGAGCAAGCAAGTTTAGCAAGTGAGTTGAAAGCAGCTCGCACCTTGAGAAACGGCTCTCGTAGCTGGTTTAAGATGTCACCACGGCTGTAGGCAGCATCGTTCCCCTGTGCATCCAAAACCAAGTTATTCAGTGTATTTACAGAGCAAGCCATCAGTCGAAACATGTGACTGCTAGGCTGACCGAGCTATTCATGTCGAGGGCAAGCAGGTGACCTTCCTTGCTAACTTGCGTCAATGGAAAGGATCACAAAGCAAATGGACACTCAGTCCAACAAAGAACCAGAACAACTCCCCCTTACCACATTACGTGCTCTTCATAATATCTACTGTAGGGGCACTAAATTCATGTGACTCCTGCTTTCTGCGAGGTGCCCATATAATTAGCATGATTTATTTGCAGGTATTCAGGCTTTGCGAGGCCAGCCCACTTATTACATTGTTTGCAAGCTTTTGCAAGTTTTTAAATACACACGCGTGCTCTGCTCTATTCAAACCTTTATCCATGAGGGAGTTTGCAATTCCTTAGGTCTACATCTGTAATGGCAAAAAGTTCTGGTTAAACAGCATTTTGGCAGGAGCTCTTACCCAAAACCTGCGAGCTCAAGCCATAGACTGTTAAAAGTAAAATTTTGCGAGGCCCATATTGTTTGATTTTTTGCGTTTTTGACATTGCAAGGCGACGACATGATAAGTACTTATATTTCTACTCGCAACAATTATTATATCAAGTAGCCCTTCGTTATGAGACAAACAAATAGGTTACTCCATCATTTCATCCAAGATTTGCACTCCTCAGGATAGGAGCAGAAAGCTTAGCAAACGACGAACGCATTATTGAGTGGACACGTTTCAAGTATAATACCTTATACCTAATACCTAAAATACCTACATGTAAATAGATACGCCCAGGCGCTATACTGATGTCGGAGCCGTCTGATGGCCGCACATCAAGGGCAAGCAGCTTGAACACGTACCGGCCCTGCAAAAGGTAGAGGTAGAAGGACGGAAAGAAACAGCAGGACTTGTGGGGTCAAAAGGGCTGTCAAGGAAAGAAAAGGATACACACGAACCAAGGACAAGCAGCTGCAGTACATGCAGCCCTGCGGATACAAAAGCACAGAGGAAAGTTTGTCAAAAAGGAGGACACCAGAGGAAGGAAGAAGGACAATTTGGTAGAGAATGACAGTAGTGGTCTTCAGTAGTGAGTAGTGATGATATGGAAGAGCCATCCTGTGCGCTAGCCTAGCTCTGTTGCTCATTTGCGCAGCATAGTAAATGCAAATGAATGGCTTTAAAAGAGAGTAGAATTGACCACATTACACGGTCGTCCCCATGCACCCCCCCCCCCCCCCCCTGGCCAACAAGTGCCAACAAGCCTGAAATAGCCTTCTCTCTCTTTTCCCTTCACCACTTTGGGGCCTGAAAGTTGCGTTGGATAGCTAATCTTTTTATTTGCATGTCTACAAAAAATGCAGGCAAAAAGACACAGTGGGGGGCCTGCTACAAAACTTTGCACCAAAATTCAACCAGGCCACCGATTGGCCCCATTTCATTTTTATATCAAGCTATATTTTAACCCCGCAACTCTGAGAGCAGAAACCGGGCTGAAACTTGCAGCAGGTATGGAGCGATAAATTTTTCTCTTTTCCCCCTGTGTCCCTTGTGTGAGTGCCTCCCACTTGCCGGCTTTCCCAGTACCCCTGCCCCAAATTCGACCTTGCAGCATTGTTATATAACATTTATAATGCTTATATCCTGAAGCAGAGGTCGATCGGGGCAACATCAGAAATGCACCTTTTCCCTGCCAAAGTGGGTGCAAATACGCACCAGGCCCCACAGAACCCCCCAGAATGCCGAATTCCCAGAAATTGTCAATGGTTTAGATATAGCATCAAGTATCTTGCATTCAGATGGGGTATAGGGGGCTTTGAATTGGGTATACAGCTTATTGGCACTGTTTGGGGTGAATTTGGCGTGGGGACGACCACACGTCCACGGTATGTAATTCAAAAGTATGGTATCACAGCAGGAAGTTAGCGTGCACAGTGTACGCAGGTATACTGGTCCCGGAAAACTCCGTCAATCAGACTGACCTAGAAGCATGTGGGGTCTGCCAAAGAAAAAATGAACTCAATGGGTAGAAATTCAGACAAGGCACGGCCTGCCCAAGAATAAGGTAGGACATCAGAAGGAGCCCATGGGCATACCTGCTTCTTCTTGACCTCCACAGACACCATGCCCGAACGCTCAGACCCTTGCAACGGGAAAATCATCTTGATGCAGCGGCTGCGGACCTTGGGCCGGAACACAGCCTTCCGAGACAAGTAGGCCCCCCCTCCCGTGAGCACATACGCACGCATGTCAGAGCCGGCTAAGGGCGGGCCCATGACCTGTTGTATATAGTGTGTGCGTGTGTGTTGTGTGTGTTTGGCAATCGTTGGTCGTAGGTCAGGCAACCCTTCCAGTCATGCACATGTAAACAGTGTTTTGTGTAAAGTCTGCCCTGACGGTGGTGAAATAAGTGAGCAAGGTTGGCTTTCGTACATGCAACAAGATCTAGTCATAAACACCTCTAAACAGACGCTGGGTGCTTGTCAAAGTTGGGCTTGTCACGGGCTTGTCAAAGTTGCTTCTGTTAATTTCTCTGTTTGACAAATTTAAGCAAACATACTCTCAGCTTTAAAAAGCATTGCGCCTGCAATAATTAGAGAGGTGAGATAGAGGCAGCACCAAAACAAGAGTGTGTACAAGAGTATACTGTATATATATTAGCATGTCTGGATAAAGACATGTAGCGGAAATCTTCTTTGGCACCTTTGAGTCTGCAATGCTTCCTCAACCCTCAAACACACATATAAACGATAGGATTGTATCACGGCAGCGTGTCCCCTCATTCTGTGGCACGTCTGCACTAATCAAACAGTTGGAGGGGACAGTGAGAGGCTAGTGCGTGCACTCCCAAAAAGGTCATTCTTACATTGAAATTTATGCAAGTCTGCAGCATAGAGTTGCAGATTGTCAGCAGCATTACCTCTTCTGCCGCCAGCGCCTGTAACATGCATAAAGTAATGTACATTCCAAGTATCGCACATCCCCTAGTGAACTCCTTTGGGCTGCTACGCTACAACACCCCTTTCTCACCTCTAGCACCCCTGGATTAGAGTTGAGTTGAATCATGGACTTGCGGTACACGGTTGCGGGGTTGATGTTGAAGCGCCAGCGTAGGAGCTGGGCGCCAGCAGCCACGATGGTTATGGCGATGCCCTGTGTGTGTGAGTGTGTGTGTGTGTGTGTGTGTGTGTGTGTGTGTGTGAGTGAGTGTGCGCGCGCGCCGCATGGTGATGCGGTTGTTGTGATGTAAGCCAGAGCGCAAAACTGCTGAGTTTAAAACACATGTATAGGGTTGGCCAGAACCGTATATCACCTTTTCAAATATTGTAGGGTACCGTGACCAATCCGAGGTTTGAAAAAACCCAATTGATTAGACCCAATGCGAGCAATGCGAGGGGGGCAACACATGATTAATAAACACAAAGCGAGCCTATGCGAGGGCCTTCTGACCCTATGAGCTGCACCTACATGCGTATGCACGCGCGTGTGCGCGTACGTATGCGTGCGTGTGTGTGTGTGTGTTGTGTGTGTGCATGCGGGTACGTGTGTGTGTGCGCGAACGTACATGTGCGTGCGTGCACTTACGTGCGTGTTTGTTTGTGTGCGTGCACGTATGTGTGTATGTCCGTGCGTTGTGTACGTGCGTGCGTGTTTATACGGTTGTGTACGTACGTGTGTGCGTGCATTGTGTACTTTTGTGTGTAAGTGTGTGTGTGTGTGCGCGCGTACATGTGTGCATGCGTGTACGTGTGTGCATGCACGTAGGGGTGTGTGTGTGCGTATGTGTGTGTGTGCATGCGGGTACGTGTGCGTGCGTGCACATGTGAAGGGAATGAAGGCGCCCCTCTCTTGGTCCTTCCTCCCCAATAGAGGGCCAGCCTCCCAAGCTGTTTGTCCACCTTGGGGGCCTTGAGGGGCAAATTGGGAGACTTTCCCGGCCTGGCCCCGTTTATGTTATTCATTAATTACAATGCAGCTTCACGAGGCCCTTGTCACTTAGATATTTAAATTGCTCCCAACACACCGCGAGAAGGTCAAAAAAGTTCGCGTAGCGCGGTGATATAATTACAGTACGGTACTGTATATACCGTATGTATATAGGTTTATACCGTATAAAACCGTATTTCGTATATACTGAGAAATCGGTACCCTTCAGATTTAAATCATTATGGGCTCATTTTGTAGCCCTTGAAGAGCTACACACCTTTATCCAATTTAATTGTGCCAAAAAATCAAAATTGTAGGGCTAGTAGGCCTGTCCAAAGCCAAAAAGACCCCCAAAATGGCCTTTTTCAGTGCAAAAGAAATCCAACTACTCTAATCACCAATAAAACATTGTGATTGATGCAAAAACGTGCATTAAAAGAAAGTGGGCCCACACATGTAGGGTGTAAAATACAACTCAAAAGTTGTTACAGTACGCCAACATATTGTCATATTTGCTCTTGCTACTGACCAGAAGGGGTGGACAGAGTGAATGTTTGAACATGCTCCTTTAATGCATTCAAGGGACAAGAACGGATACACCACAGCACCAGTCCAAAAACAGAGGTTGTAAGCTGTCAGAGCATGTGCTCAGCTTTACGTAGGTCGCCCTGCGTACAGAATGACAAAACTAAACGCACATGCAGGGCACCTGTATCCAAGAATGGTGCTTTTTATGGGAAAGTTGCATATCTCACCATTAATTGGGCCGTTTCACTTGTTTTTTTTAAATGATTTTTATTTGTAGTGAGGACTCCAAAACAGCAAAAATTACTGAGTGCAGTGCTGTAGGTGACCTGTTATGAAGATTTGGCAGCACAAACCGCTTAAGAGGCATGTCTGCCCTGTCTGGCAAGGTTCAGACAACAGTGCTCTGGAAAGCAACGTTTTGATGCAGAGATTGAAGCCTAACTGTGGTGAAAAATGCAGGGAGCATTAAACAACATCCGTTTCGGGCCTCAGCCCCCCCCCTCTGGCTATTTACCTGCATTTCTCTCGTGACTTTTTGTCCTTTTGCGTGGTCAAGTTCCACCGCAGCCACATCGCAGACCTTCTGACCACTGCGCCACCTCACTGACTCACCAAAAATCCACACTGCGCCGCCATTCCGCAGACATCAACAAATGTAGAGGCGATGCCTCTCGTGAATTTCCAAGTCACATAAACAGCGGCAATACCACTTGCTGCGTACACCTGCAACGGGCACATCAACGTGACAGCCTTGCTTCAACAAAACTGGGTGCCCCGAGCTCCGAGGGGGCGTGCTAGAATGCAGCTACTGCCACGCCAAATTAAGTACATAAGTGTCAAGCAAGCACAATACAGGAATGCCTGAGAACACATCTTTCAAATCACCTGGAAAATGATGCCTGCGAGGGGTGCGTAATTTGCCTGCCCATCAATCCTGTCTAGTACGTAAATGGTGTATTTCTACTACCTTGAAGCGATGGTGCTGCCACAAAGCAGTAGCATGCAAGCGAAACGCCTGCTCCAGTCGGTCACTCGGTCTGAGCGCTATTTGGGCCTGCACGGCGAACAGAGGGCGGGATGAGTGATGAGCACTCACATTTAAAGTCATACGCACGTGCAACCAAAAGTGCAGTTTAACCGTCCGCGTGCAAGAGAAAAAAGAAGCGCACTTTTTCTAGAGAGTTTTGTGTGCTCGCTTGCCGCACGTTGGAAGCCTGTTGCAAGCCTGCGCAGGCGATGCTGTCATGCCAGCGGGGATCCAGTGGGACACTCCGCAAGAAGAGAGAGGGTCTGAGATGGCTCCTGCTGCTGCTGAATGGAGAACTGCTGGAGCACGATTGCACATCCGAGAGTACACTGTAAGTTTGTCCTGTAAAACATCCTTGCGGTGATGATGCTCTAGGGGTCTGCTGCAAATTATTCAATCCTCTAACACATTGGCTCTTGAGCCAGTGCTCTGCCAATCTGTGCCTGCCCATGGAATATCGTGCTGGAAACTGCCCGAGCTGTCACCTCCACTTTTTATCTAAAGGAATTTGCAGTACAAATCATCATAAAATTTTAAGACACACCTAATTCCCTCTCGAAAAATTGCTCCGAGATTTGTCAGATTTGTGATAAAGAACAACCAACCATAAACACCAAAATCTTCAGGCTCTAGTAAAAGGCTTTTACACCGCTGCAGGCAACACAAACCTGCGGGTTTGTAACAGAGGGGTGCTGCATCTCTCAAGTCAAATGCTCCTTCCACAACGAGCTGCTCCACCTCTATGTGCTAGGTGGGGCACGCGCATGTGTTCACACCCACAGGGTCAAGCTGCACAGATAGAGAGAGGACAGTCAAGACACAGCAATTGTGTGTTGGCTACTCTAATGCAGGCACGCCCCTACTACCCCTCCGAAACACCTCCTCTCCTATTCCGCTGTACTCTTTCCGCCCCCCAACATCGGACGCAAGTCGTCAGTTGCCTATGCGGCAGTTGCCCAGCCCAATGACAAGCCTGACAGAGATGCTGATGACGCTTCTTCTCCAGGCAACTCACTGTGGGAAAGGGTTGGCTCGCTCTTCCGTCCCCTCAGCGACCCTCAGCTGAATAAAAAATTGCTGGCCTTAGCTATTGGTCAGGTGATTGAAACTCTTGCATTGTCGAGAGGCTATGGCGATTCTGGTTTCAAGATCTAGCAACTGAGATCACTCTGGCCTGCAGGCTCCCATTCAGAACCCTTTGTTTAAAACTAAATTTCCTCCTGTGTGCAGATGCTCTGCTCCTTGGCAACTCTCATTCATGACTCTTACCTGCCGGTGTACATTCAAGATGAGTTAGGGCTCTCCAACACCAAGGTATAGGATGGTTTTCTCTTACTTTGTCTCTCTAGACAGGAGAGAATAAAGTCGAAACCAGGTTTTGGAGAAGAAAGATAATGTTTGAATCAGAAACAAACTTGTTGAGTAGGAAAACGTGTTCTAAGGCATAAATAACTTGAGAGCCCCGCAACCTGGATCCCCTTGTTTCCATTTCACCCTATTGCAGATTGGTGCTGTTCAAGGTGCTGCACAGTTCCTGTGCCAAATGAGCAAGGGAGTGTCCGGAGTCGTGGGGGATTTGCTAGGATCACAGGTAGGTGGAAATTACAAGCAATCAAGTAAAATGTGAAGCGTATCGTGTGACCGTTCATCTGACGACAACCTGCGTAGAGTTAATTATCGGTATAAAATTATTTTAAACCTCTTTAGTGTATGCCGCATTACCTTCTGTATTTGTCCTGCATACTGGTTTGCTGGGTTATTATGAAGGGAAATCAATTCAAAGGCAACCCTCGCCTTCCTCAGGTCCGCATGCTCGTATTTGGGACTCTCATCACCCTCCTATGCAAGCCTATGTTTGCGATGCTCTCAAGGTAGGGGGAGCACGTTTATGTTGAAGGGCACTTGACTAAAAGGAAAACTTCTTCGTTTCATATGCACTACCCTCTCAGGCAGTTTGGGTCCCCTGAGACAATGTCGTTGCTAAGTCAATCAAACAAATGGAAGGATTGTCAGCCAAGGTTGACCTCTGCAACAGATCCTTTCATGTTCTTGAATACTATTTTTAGGCAGGTATGCCAATAGGCTAAGAAGGAAAAGTGACGGGGAAAGCTGAAGACCCTAAACCCTAAACCCTAAGAAGCCAGGTCTCCGGAGTTGCATCGGATGCAAAGGTGCTCAGGGGGCTACGTTCGTATCTTCATTTCCACTTCCAACATTGTTTTGCAGTGTGTACGGTATTTTTGGTCTAACCGCATGCATCTACTGGTTCTTCACGGCAAAGCTGCTGGATCGGTTGTCTAAAGGTGAAATTTGAAGGCATTCAATTGAAGAGTTGCGAGCGCCTTCAGATTGTAACATGCTATTCTGGTGCTGTGTGTTGTGGTTGCTGCCCTGCCCCTTGAAAAGCTTCAAGGAACGAGCTTTTACAAGGAACCGTTGGTGCAGGATTAATAGAGCTGATTGATAGAGCTGCATCTAAAAATTATCGCTGAAGTTGCTTGTCTTGTCACCTCCGGTTCACACACCCAGGAATTCGTGAAGCCCCGTCAAAGGCCATCATGAATGAACTTGCTCGTGACAGCGGAGATGCGCCAGATGCAGCGTATGGGCTTCGACAGAGCCTGGGCACGGCAGGTACGTGAAGTGTTTGTGTAGACGCAGGCCTTGAATGGATTGCAGGTTGTGAGTAATGCAGGATGAATTTTAAGCAGAGTTCTGCCTAGACGCAAGCGAACAAAAAAGGAGAAAACTGCACAGGCATCCTAGGCGCAGGCCGCAAATCGATGTAAGAAGAAAAATTACTATGCAGGCAGTGAAAACCACTCCTCACGTTGATTAAGGAAAAGAAAGCCACTTTGGTACCGAGTACCGTAAAACTCCTTTACCAGCAGACCAAAAAAGCCCAGTCAAAGAGGTCCAACAGAGTCCACCAGAAGGAGGAATGGACTGTAGGTTGTAAGTAATGCAGGATGGGTTTTGAGCAGGGAATTGAGCTTACACTGTCAGGCCTTATGTTTAAAAGTGGTACTATTGTAGGAAAAAGCATTGTGCAGGATATATCGTGCCTGCAGTTGCGCAGGAGCTTCGTGCCTTGACTTGCTGAGAGTCATGCTACTACATCAATCTCGTCAACGCTGTGCTGCCTATTGCAACCGCCTTGCTTCAATACTTCACGTGTCTCTTTCTGTTAAACTTTTCCACATCATTCATACATTTCAAACTGAATTATGCTCTACGCCATAGAGGTCACTTACACCCACATGCCCTCAGTGACTAGCACACTACCCTGTCTACGTCTATCTAGGAATGCTTGGGGGTGCAACGCTGGCAAGCCTCACATTTGCCCTCACCGGAAAAAGCTATGAAAAAACATTCTTGGTGCGGCTGCATTGATCTGAGGCCTGAGGATTGCTGTACAATAAAGTGGATTGCACATTGAATGTATGCCGGTTCACATCCTAAAATGCCCAGGCCGGTATCACAGACTCAAGACGTCTACAAGAGTAAATTTGGATAAGTATTGACCCCGCTTCTTTTTTACACATCTTGCACACACACACACACACACACAAACACACACACACACACAAACACACACACACAAATACACACGCACACAAACACACACACAAACACACACACAGACACACACACATACACACATTTCACTTGCTTGTTGACCACAGGTGGCTGCCATTTTCCCGATCATCGCCTTGATATGGATGGTGAAGGTGAACTTGTCCTGCTTCAGTGCTGTATTGTGCCAAGGCAGTGTGAAATGCTCACCTTCCCTTGTGCTGCGTTAGTTGCCGTACAAGGCACTTCTCTGTTGTGTCTGGTGCTGTAATGAGATCCTCTTTGTTAAATCGGCCTTGTTTGCGGTTGTAGGGAGATGTGATGTTTTATTGGCTCTGCATGCTAAATGGCAGCTGGAATGAGTGACCTTGTAATTACTCTCCACACATACGACTGTTGACTGCCCGAGTGTTCACAGCCGGAGTGCATGTAGCACACGAGTGTTCACAGCCGGAGTGCATGTAGCACACGAGTGTTGACAGCCGGAGTGCATGTAGCACCAAGTGTTCACAGCCGGAGTGCATGTAGCACACGAGTGTTCACAGCCGGAGTGCATGTAGCACCAAGTGTTCACAGCCAGAGTGCATGCCTGAGTGTTCACAGCCGGAGTGCATGCCCGAGTGTTCACAGCCAGAGTGCATGCCCGAGTGTTCACAGCCGGAGTGCATGTAGCACACGAGTGTTCACAGCCGGAGTGCATGCATGTAGCACACATACCACCACTGTATGTAGCACTGTATTCCCGAGTGTTCACAGCCGGAGTGCATGCATGTAGCACACGTACCACCACTGCATAAACTGAGCTTCTTCTTTCGCCCAAGCAGAACTTTAAGGAGGAGCTTATCAGTGGCAGCAGCATCTCAACCATCGCAGCTCAGAATCGAGGCATGAGCTTAGGCAAGACCAATGACAACCCTCCCCCCGCACAAACAAAGGACACTGCCAATGAAGGCACGCACGCAGGGTCTCCCTTACAGGGTGGGTGATGGGTGATGGTGGCGATGCAAGTATGTGTGTGTGTGTGAGTGTGTACAAGTATATTGCTTGTATAAAAGCAGAAGTAATTATGTAAAAGTCTACGCTGACAAAGATCAGCATGCATAAAGAAAAGACTCGCTGCTCGTACTAGCCAGAGCCCCATGAAATGTGTGCATTATTTGATATATATGCCTTATATAGGAACACATGTGTGCGTTTGTCTCTTTATTTATGTGTGGAGATTTCACTGCGCAATTTTTCTTTTTCCCTGTTTATATTTTAGCCCTACTTTTTCTATATGCAGTAACAGAATGTGTAGCATAAGTGATTGTGCATACAGACACGGTTTGGCCAATCCTACACGTGTGTGTTTTGTTGTGAACGCGCAGTGGTATCACAAGTAGAGTGTGAGTGGTATCACAAAGAGTGGTACCACAAGTAGAGTGGTATCACAGTGACAGGAGTCGCAGTGATATCACAAGTAGAGTGGTACCACAAGTAGAGTGTGAGTGGTATCACAAGTAGACTTGCTGCAAAATCTGTCAAGTGCTTCCCTTGCAGGCAATAACAACGGTGAAGACAGCCAAACTCAGGAGCCACAGCTGGGCATCTTCGAAAAGGCCAAAGTGCTCTTTGCCTCGTTTCGACCCGTATACTGGCAGGTAGGCTGATTAGAGGGAAGGTCAAACTTAGGATCAAAATTGCTAGCTACTTAAGGCTGGCTACTTTTCAAGTGAAGAAGTAGGACACGAGGTGCTCATTAGTAAAAAAAGGAGTGCAGAGCTCTCAATCAATCAATCAATCAATCAATCGCTCCCTTTGCTTGCTTTTCCAACGATCGAGTATAGGCAATCCATGTGCACCCTCACCCATACTCCTGCACGTGCAGGCTCTTGCGGTGGTGGCAATTCTGTACTTTGCGCGCTTTGACCCTTCTTTCTTGTCCCTGCGGGCAAAGCAAGTGATGGACAAGGCCGCCATCCCCATGCTGACGTTTGTTAACACCGTGATCCAGGTGTGTGAGAATTGCGTGAGGCAGGTGTGTGTGAATACCGTGATGCAGGGGTGTGTAGATACTGTGATCTATGTGCGTGTGAATATTGTGATGCAGGGGTGTGTAAGTATTGTGATCTATGTGTGTGTGTTGTGCATGTGTGAATGTGTGTGTGAATACCGTGATGCAGGGGTGTGTAAGTATTGTGATCTATGTGTGTGTGAAAATCGTAATGCATGGTGTGTAAGTACTGTGATGCAGGCGTGTGAATACGGTGATCCAGGTTTATGTGAACCATGTAAGCTGGTGAAAAAACATATTGATTCAGATGTGTAAATAACGTCATCCAGGTGTGTGTGAGCACCTTCATCCAGGTGTGAGTGCGTGCGTGGGTGTGTGCTAGCTGGCTGCAGATTCACTCCATTGTTACATTGCGTAGGTGTGTGCTAACTGGCTGCAGAGCAGATGAGCAGGGTGTGAGATGCAATGTTGCGTAGGCTGAGGTGGCATTAATAATGTGTGGAAAGGTATTCGTGCTTCCAGTCCACACCGTCCTTTTTGTCACCTGAACCCTTAAGCATAGCAGGGTGTATAGTAGTAAGCAGTTGAAAGCGTGCTACCCTGCTTGTTGCATATACTGCTTCGCCTTTCTATCAATCCGCATCTTCTAAACACGCAACAAGCTCTTTGCTTGCATTTCGTTAAAACGGAAGGAGTCGCTACGCTTTCAGCATTCTTTGATGTGGTTGGCGCCTCCTCACCCCTAGACCAACACACTTTCCCCCTTTTCTCCATTATATTCCACTCCACTCTCTTTTCCTTTCCTTTCCTTTGCACCCACTCAGGTCGCTCTGACAGCTCCCCTTGCCCGCCATGCTGGCACCAGCGTTGCTGCTCGTAACCGCCTGCTCCTCATTGGATTTGCAGTCATGATTGGTGAGGATATTTCACACTCTGATCTTTTATGTAAGCATGCACGCACTACCTTTTTGTTATCAGGGCATACATAATATAAAAGGTTGTGCACATATATAAGACTCACTTGAAGTGCTTTCACCCAACCTGCACACTCTTTGTTCATTCAGCAGGCCGCAACGCATGTTTCATGCTCCCTTACACACTCTGTTCATTGCAGGCTGCAACGCGTGCTTCATGCTCCCTTACACCGCCACAACGTGGGGAATGTTCCTTGGATCAGGCCTGCTTGGTATGTTTTAGGCGCAGGTCGTTCAGTGTTACAGAGTTACTTACAAAATGGTATGCATGCATACACTCACACATACACACATACACACACCTGCACATGCACACCCATGCACACATACGCACAAACACACGTACATACACACCTATGCACACACCTATGCACACTCGCACACGTGCACGCGCACACACACACACTTGCAAACACCGTAGGCCTCCACATGGCACTGACCCATTCCATCACCATCTCTATGGCGGCCTCCTACATACTTGCAAACATCGTAGGCCTCCACATGGCACTGACCCATTCCATCACCATCTCTATGGTGGCCTCCTACATATTTGCAAACATCGTAGGCCTCCACATGGCACTGACCCATTCCATCACCATCTCTATGGTGGCCTCCTACATACTTGCAAACATCGTAGGCCTCCACATGGCACTGACCCATTCCATCACCATCTCTATGGTGGCCTCCTACATGCCCACTGGCATCGTGCCTGGAATCGGCCGCATCAGCGGGACCGCAGTCTCCTTCACAGATCTGCTTCTGGGTGAGCTGATGACCCTTTGAAACATAGTTTTCTAGCTTGTGAGACATTGCAAGGCGCCAGCTGTCAGGCAACAGTGGTGTGTAAAATCACGCTGCGAAAGAATCAGTTACTGATGATGAACAAGAAACATTCAAAGTGCACAGAGCCTGCGCTATAACGTACACGCCAGTAAGAAACGATTACTGATGCGTAGCATGAAACATTGAAATGCGCTAGAACGTACACGCCAGATAACGGTCAGCATAGTCGGCATGGGGCTTGCTTACCAGTTGCAAGGCAAAAGCACATCTTGGAACGCCAGATGGAAGACCAACAAAAGCGGCATTGCAGTACTGCAGAGCTGCCTTAAACAGGCATGCTTTGCGGGCTGGATTTAATTTCAATCCTTGATAGCACCAGCAAGGCTCCTCCCTCCACCAGAGCCAGTGTAGCTTCCGATTTGTTATTCCTCGGGGAACTCACTGTCCTGTTTTGGTGAATCACACGTGCCAGCGCAATCTCTACTCTTTTACGGCAGTGAAAAAGCTGTGTGGCACTTAGTAGGAAAGTACTACGCAGGCAGTGAAAGCTTCCCACATTGATAAGCAAAAAGAGCCATTTTGGTACCTTAAAACTCCTCCACCATAGAGAGGAAGAAAAAAGGTCAAGTGAATTCAGGAGGCTTCTTGGCCTGAAACCGGCTGCTGATGAGAGTTGGTAGTGGTACTGGAAAGGGCACGTTTGGTTTGGACAATTTTTGCAATGCATATGGAGCTTTGGGGCAAGTTGTTAATACTCTTTAAGAATCAAGACCTTAGTCCTTCAAAGGCTCCAAGGTGTGAGTGTTGTAGATGGTGCCACCCACGCCCAAAAGTATGGTGTGGAGAGTAGAAGAAGCTCCTTGAAGGATGTTACGGAGATCTTTGTCCTGTTCCTGCGCGGCGCTCAGCTGGTCTGAGGTCTAGTGTCCAAAGAACTCACCCCCTCCATTATTAGTTTGTTGCTTCTAAATCTTGCGGAGGTGGGAGCAAACTCAGTAACAAGATTGTTTTTATCTACTATACTTGGAGAGGTTTGTACCGCCTGCGTAGCCTTCTTATTTTCTTTTTATTCTCTGCACTGCCCCTGTGTCTTCCTTTTCATTCTCTCACTGCCCCTGTGTCTTCCTTTTCATTCTCTGCACTACCCCTGTGCCTTCCTTTTCATTCTCTGCACTGCCCCTGTGCCTTCCTTTCATTCTCTGCACTACCCCTGTGCTTTGCAGGCTTTGTGCTCGCTGCTAGCAACGGCGTGGCCGGCATGCTCAGTGACTATACAGCAGCTGCGGGCTATGGCAATGTGGGGTGCTTTGTCGGGGGCGCATCGGCCTGCGCTGTGGCTGGCATCCTGCTCATCTTCCTCACCAAGTTTGGTGACCTAGGCAGGCAGGACCTAATCGTGGGAAAGGCAAAGCGGGCCTGAATGTAGCACCGCCGTTAATTAGCCCAACAGGTATAAGGAATTGCTTAAAATTAATAAAGTTTCTGTCACGACGAATCACGGTGCCAGCTTAAAACATGGATTGCAGGCATGCGCTAGCTACATCAAGCAATAAATTGGCGGTTGTATGCAAAACAAGACGGTGATTCTTCTGGATACGCATCACAAGTATTTGATATACTGGCAAGACTTTGAATGGTTCACTACAATGGAAGTGAATGCTTTGATTGTGTACTCCTTTTCTTATGTACGATTGTTTCCTCCTTACGATTGATGCCTCTCTTCTTGGGCGAACTCTTGTTTTCATGCACGGATACAGTCCGGCAGGTTTTCGAATTGCCAAATGTAAAATGGAAGTCAATAACTCTTTTTGATACTTCTTTTTAATAATGCTGAATGAGTGAAACCAATAGCTACGATGGTTTGTTGCGCCAAATCACACCAAGGTGCAAGACTCGGCAAGACTCACATCAACTGACACGCCCAGGACCAGCCAGGCTGGCAGGTCTACTCCTGTCCATTTGTCTATAATAATCCCACAGGCAACTATTCTGCTCACGATTTGTCACTACCACCAATTGCGCGTGGTAGGCTGTCAGCAGAATCTACGTGTGATTTTTGTAAAAAGCACAAAAGACATGCTTGCTTAATACAACTTTGTGTGTCATAGTAAAACACATTTCCGCAATCTATCTTTCCAGTTCAAAACACAATTCGTCGTGACAAGTGGCTTGAACTTTGAGTTCTGATGCTACGTTGTAAACCTCCTCGGCTGGCTGACCTTCAAACGCCCCTACCTTTGTACCTGAGAAGATAGACGCCTAGAAAACGCCGCCGTGACAAAGACAATGCTTAAGCAATAGTGGCACCAACTCGAAGGCAAGGATGCGGGCTTTGATTCTTCATAGTAGTTTCGTACAATCAAAGCGCCTTCATAACTGTGTGGATAGCGCATCTGTTCTGGAACCAAAAACTCTTTAGCCAGTCCTCTGCTTGTATCGGTTGGCTAGGTGTGTCGTATTGCTCACTGTTACGAGTTGTCTCTTGTACTAAAGGTGGTATGATAAAATGATCGATCTGTCTGTTCCATAGTTCACAGTTATTTGTACCCTTGAAACCGTTTTATGGGTTTAGTAAGTTGCATATCGAAACGAACTTTGTCCCTGATATGTATGTTTTCCTAGCGTAGATCTGCATTGGGGAGTACGTCTGTTGAGATCCATTTTAACCTGGCCAGGTTATCAATGTTTTTGTCGGTGGGTTCAATTCTTATGCCTTATGCCTTATGCCAGAGGTGGACATAGCTAGTGCTTGTCTTATTATCTTCTGTATATTTGTACATAGTTAGAATTTAATTTTATCATCTTTGCTACTTCCCAAATTAGCCTCCAGTTGACCAGCCATGTTTTTCTCTCTGTACGCCGAGTTTCCAGTTGTTCCTCAAAGGACTGGCAGGCTGGACAGTGCCATTCTTCTAATTTGTTTGTACTTGGGCGGGCATCATGGTTGTGATAACAACCAAGTTGCATAAGGCAATCCCAATGGTAGGTGCAAATGCATGTGCTACATTGAAACATACCTTGCTCGTGGTCGGATTCTACTTCATCCGTTCTTTCCTTGCTATGTGGTGTCCGACAAACTTTGCAGCAAGGATCTTGAAGATCCTTGCGTACAGTTGAAATCTTGCTTGCACATTGAAAAGATGCTTTTATATGGTATTGGAGGGCCCATTTCTCAATGGCACTAGTTTTCCAGTGGACCAAATACTGCTCCTGGGATGTTGGTATTTGTCAGTCACCTTGAGTCCTTGCCTTATTTTGGGTGGACCTTTTGCCAGTCGGTTATTTTATTAATGCCGTTGTCAAACTCAAACATCTGGTTAACGACTTTGGATGCCCCCGACTTGTTTGCTAAGCTTTCTGCATACTCTCTCTTGTATTGCCAGAGCACGAATGTGGAGTGCTGGTTATATGATGGACAAAAGTTATGACCCGTTCCTTCCTCTCCATCAGACGCTTGTTCTGCATATAAGAAGTGTCTCTTTCGGTTCGTAGGTAATTGTGTTTCGTGCGCGTTTGCGTTTGCGTGTGGAGGTGCTAAGGAGTTTGGGTGGAATGTAGTGACGTGAGGGGCTTGTGCATGGTTAACCATAATTGTGCTTTGGCATTCATGACTGCCCTCCTCGTTCTCTTAGCCCGCCTGAATAATGGCTGGTTTCTGTTGGGTGTAGCCCTTGATGGCGGAGCTCAAACATCTTTTTCCATGCCCAGGTGGCAGGCAAAGCAACTGCGTGTTGTTGCTTGAGTCCATTGCAGTTATCTGGCCAGTAATGGTTAACTCTTTTCTCCACACAAATGCAGGTTTCCTTGTTCTTATTGCTGAGCAGTCGTGGCTACAATGGCTCTGCCTGAACAGTTATGGCTTTACTTGCTTTGCTTCTGATAAGATTGCACATCTTGGGTCGAATGTAGTGTTGTGGCTTTCCAACAAAGTTTGCATCTGAGGTTTTGCCTTATTACTTCCTACCAAACGTCATCATTTGTATGCACTGCGTCACCATTTGTACACGCTGGCTGTTGCCACTTTCCTTGTTAGCTTACACTCTGCAGGGGGGCGATGTATGAGCACCTCCGCGTGGTGCCCCCTGGAAAACGCCTTCGTGTGCCTTCGTGCACACGCCCGGAAATACTCGGGAGCGGCTAAGACTCATACGGCGGAGCAACACGGCAGCCC
>Ga0307974_1000617_pt1 | contig 22576 bp, 15 predicted proteins | sample OrgLakmetagen784_FD_201812 | JGI IMG/M metagenome (GOLD analysis project Ga0307974, IMG submission 201812) | Saline water microbial communities from Organic Lake, Antarctica - #784 | ecosystem: Environmental > Aquatic > Non-marine Saline and Alkaline > Saline | place: Antarctica: Organic Lake... | reverse complement strand
AAACACACACGCACCACGCTATCATGATGCCTGGTGATGAAAGTGCCGTAGGAGGTCCGGTAGTCATAACACATTTATGTGACGCTCATTGGCTGCACAAACACACACGCACCACGCTATCTTGATGCCTGGTGATGAAAGTGCCGTAGGAGGTCCGGTAGTCGTCGAGCACACTGCTTCCATTTTTACCTACGACAGTGCTCCTCTGCAGTTATGCGTAGAAGGGGGCAGGGTATGTAACGTGCAGGGTTTAGGTAGGTAGGAAATTGGGTGTTGATCTGCAAGTATGCACGGGTGCTAAAGCGTTGCGGACAGGGTAGGTAGGGTTAACATGGGGTTTAAGTCTGCAGTTATGCATAGAAGGGGGTAGGGTGTGTAGGAATTGAGAGGAAGGATGTAGACCTGCAGGTATGCATGGGAGGGGGCAGGGTGTGTAGGGTTGGCACGGGACATAGGATGTAGGCCTGCAGGTATGCATAGGAGGGGTCAGGGTGTGTAGGGTTTAGCCGGGACGTAGGATGTAGGCCTGCAGGTACGCATGGAAGGGGGCAGGGTGTGTAGGTATGCGGGTATGCATGGGACATGGGACATGGGATGTAGGTATGCAGGTATGCATGGGAGGGGCCGGGTGTGTAGGAATTGAGAGGTAGGATTTAGGTACGTGGGGTTTCGGGGGCAGGGCTTTGGGTGTTGATTATTGATTATGGGAAATGGGCGTCAAGGGTGAAGTGTTGAGCGGTTCTCAAATTGTATCTGAGCAATGCAATCACGTTGAGCAATGTAATCACGTTTCGGGCTATGTTGACTGTATGTTGCAAAACAGCATACTCAAGTACATGCATCTATTGTTGCATACGTACCTGCATCTGAGGCCATGCTAGGTCCACTATGTGTTGCGCCTCAGCGTCAGTGATGAGGTTGTGGAGGATGAACGCCCTGTGCATGCACATGATGAATGCTGCATGTGTGCCAAGGTTTATCTGGGAGCACATTTGTGAAACATCAATGAGCCACTGAGCAAGCCAACAAACAAGCCTCGCAGTAGCTACAATGCGTGAGACTCTCGTTGTTGGCCTGCAAGTATAGCTAATAAAAAAGGAGGAGGAGAGCTCGTATGGATTTGAGCGTTTCCTCCAAAACTGGTAGTACAAAGGGCACAGAAATTCAGCCCAAGTTAAGATCCACGGACCCCGTAAGGAGGTAGAAGTATCTGGATATATGATGCGTTCAGCCCAGGAACAACACATGACAGGTGGAAACGCGCTAAAGGGCAATATTCAGAGCGAGGAATTAACTACGTGCAGAACCATTGGATGGAAGGCAGACATACCTTGGTCTCCAGGAGATGGTCTCAATCCACGTTCCAGGGTCTGTTGTGAAATCCGCTGAAACTTCTCCTTTCCATCCTAACATAGGAACATCAATACGCAGAATCAGATTGAAATTAGACAAGTGCATACAAACAGAAAGGCAGCAGTCCAAAATGGTGTGTATGCACAGAAGCCACAATTGTTTCGCAACTGCGTCAGCAAGTCAAGGTCTGTTCTCTGCTGCACAAGACTAACGCTGATACAGGTATAAAACAACAAAAACGCTGTTACAGGCTGGAACAAGACACGTGAAAGAAGCATGCACAATGTAGCGCGATTGCACAAAACGGCGAGTGTTGGGCACGCGCATGCACAATATGGAGCATGCAAGAACACACGTGCAATTCGTACCAATGAAGGGCTCATCGTTCTTGTCATTAGATTCTGTGTTGGGCAAGAGGAGGGCAATGGCAAGGACAAGATGTGCTGCAACGCTTATTGCCCTGAACATCCTGGAAGCATGTCTCGCTAAGAGAGAGGCTGAGCTGAAGAGTAATTTAACTAATTATAAATTAAATTCGAAATGCTGCTGAATTTACAACAGCAAATCGAGGCATTGCCTTTCTTTTTCTTTCCTCATTATAATGCAAAGAAATTCTGCCTAATATTGTTTTGGAATTTTCCTACGACGACCCTTCACCGCAGATAAATCAAGTGGGCGCGAAAAATTACTAGTATTCAATATAAGGGCTCCGCCCGCCAAATTTTCTGTTATTTCTTCAATTTATTGCCCTTTTATGTATGTTTCCGTTCCTGCAATTATGCAGAAAGAGGGTTAGTTGTGCACTCGCTTTGCACCATGCCATGCAGACCCTTTCTTGCTTTAAGAACGCGACCAGAAAGTCGCGGACAGGCAGAAGCAAATCAATGCACGGACCTCCCCTCACTGCCAGAGCTTCCCATAATCCATTTAGTGTGCTCCGAAATAACAATACCAAACAAAAAACAGTGGCATTCGACAGCAACAAAAAGTGGCCGGCCAAAAATTCCTCCTCATCGGTTTCCATGCAGCCACAGAAAATCACGGCGCACGATAACTGCACAATTCTGAACGGAATCAAGTAAGAATCGAAACAGTAAATTCCTCATATTTACGCCGTCACGACGTGCCGCCTTTCCAGCCCTTCTCGTCGCCAAAAGTCCGACCCTCACAACTCGCCGCGAAACCGAGCACGGAGACTAAAGGCATGCCAGTTTAATTGTCTATAGAATCTTAAGCGGAACGGACGCCAAACCGCGGAGCTATTCAGGCCCAAAGTCCGCCCAACTGTAACGACGCAGGTCGTAATAAATCAGAAAATATCAGATTAAATCAGATACAATCAGATGTAACAAGCACACGTGAGTACTTTTCGACAATCCGAGAGAATCCATCCGAGGGAATCTGTCAGGATAGTACAAATACTCAGATTTCGGGGTTGTCAGTATTATTTTATTTCCGTCAACCGAATAGCTGAGAGGTCATCGGTACGCCTTGCGGGTTCAAATCCGTCTGTCCCATCTTCGAATGTTACACCAACCGAATCGCTTGAAACCCGACCTTAGCACAAATTTCTGAAAAGAAATTTGGGTGTTTTATAACCAATACCCAAATTCCTGACAAGAAGTACCCAAATTTTCTGACAAGAAATTTGTGCTGAGGTCGGTCTTGTCAGAAATTTGGGTGTAATGGCGATTTTATTTTATCCAGGTCGCCCTCCTGGCACTGCTGGGAGTTACTAAATGGCGCTTAGTAAAAGCACACTCCGGAGGATCCAGCTTCAAAAGCAGAGCAATGACACAGCACTCTCTCACTCGTCATCAGATGGAAAAAAATCACGCAAAGTAAGGAAGGTGGGGATGCTTGACAACACCCTTCTGACCAGTTATATTGCTGGGGAAACACACAGAGCACGTCTTTAGCTTGCGGAAAATTTTGTTGGCTATCTACATGTCGTCCTATGCAAGGCCGTTTCGGCTCTTAGTGTAGGTGTACGCAGTTGAAAACTCCCACACGCCATAGCACCACGCAAAGCTGTTGCTGAAAACATGGATGGCTTTCCTGCGGATGCGTGAAAGTAAAGGGAGCGGTCTATGGCTTTTATTTTGCCAGGGAGAAAATGCGGGATGACACAGATTGCCAATACATCTTGTTAAATAAGAAGAGTTAAGTACAAGAAAGTTGAGTCAGCGGATACAAACCAACACATATTTCCTGGTAAATAATATGCTGGCATTTGTTAAGCGAGGTAGCAGTCAAACTTTTTGGGCAAAAATTAACCAGCTTTGTAGAATTGCTGCCACCTTACCAGCGCATGGATGTGCCAAACAAGGGCCACACCAGCATGGCAAGAGGGTAGTTTGGGGCAGAAGACATGGGCTGAGGAGGCTCCGAGGCGGCAGCAGATGCTGTGGCATCCCAGTCTGAGTAAGGGGCGCTGGTGCTGCCTGTATGTTTGATAAGTGTAAATTACCACCTTCATTGAGATGTGTGAGTTCCCACCTTAGTAAAGATTATGGGTAGGTTACCACCTTAAAAATGGTGTGCAGGAATACTGAATTATTAGGACGTGTCTGTTTATGTGCAACGCTCAAAAAGTAAGACCCAATTAAACAGACATAAATGTCAGCTGCATCAACTTCCTGCGTTAACGTTGCACGGGCAGCGCAGGCTTGATTCTACACATCACACTTTGGCCATACATTATGTACAACCAAAGGGAGCTGCTCACACAGCAACGCACCTGGAAGGATTGCTCCGTCCTCCAGCGCACCCGCGGTCAAAAAGGAAGCAGGGAGAGAGCTCGTGGAGTTCATCTTGTTTTGACAGGCAGCACCTGGAATACCGATTTATTTGCTAGCAGTATGACATTGCTAGCAGTATGACATAGCAGTGTGACATTGCTACCAGTACGACATTCAATTATCGTCCCCCCCATATTTATGGGGGGGGGAGCACATTTTGAACATTTTCATTCAAACCTACTGGCGCGCCCATATTAAATCGGCATATGGGCGCCAAAAAGTTTAAACTACAAAGAGATGTTTAATAAAGTGAGTTCTCGCTATGCTAATCGCTATCCACAAAAATCTAGTCTTTTTGCTCCTAAAAATTTGCTATCAATGAGATCTGATGGTAGATTTCCTTATACTACAGAGCAATCTTCAATAAATATTTCATCATCTATAATGGGAGAATTTAAAACCACTTTTTGAAAATCATATTGGTTACGTTTAAACTTAAAACCCTATTTTAAGAAAATAAAAACGTCTCTTAAAGATATAAAAGAAACCCCTTGTTATTCTACAAATATAAACTCATCTTCACGGAACTAAAAACAAAAATGCCACTCTTTAAGCAATCATGACACAGCTGTCAAAGCTGATCAAACTGATGCCACTCTTTACGCAATCATGACACAAACTAATAAATGACAGAAGCAACGACACAAGCAATGACACAAGACAATGACACAAGCAAATGACACAAACTAATAAATGACAGAACTAAAAACATGAATGCCACTTTTTAAGCAATCATGACACAGCTGATCAAAGCTGATCAGACTGACACAAACTGCTGACACAAACTAAATGAGCACTCCATCAGACATGCATCTGCACTCATAAAAACAAGGTATGCACTGCAATATAACACAAGCAACAACAGTCAAGGTTTGGGTCTGGGTGCTACGGCACACAACCCCCCTGACCCACATTATTTCTTTTTAATATTTTGCGCGGTGGGGGGTTGCCTGGTGCGGGCACCTATGTAGCCCCCTCCCTTAATCATGCTGGCTGTGTCATCACTACCAGCGAAGTCTTTTCTTTTTTCTTTTCTTAAAGCAATCATGACACATCTGTCAAGGACCCCAGCAAGCTTGCACCTGTGTGTACAAGGCTCACCTGAACAGGGAAGTGAGCGCCCCCACGGCTCAAGGTCAAGATGTGGGGGGACCTACAAAATGAAGAGAGGCAGAGCTTGAGCACAGTTTGATCGGAGATTTTTCCACCTTCCACTGCAAAACGCGTTCCGTATCAATGGAATGTCCATACAAAGCCGCTTCTCCTGTTTTTACCCATGACATGAAACACATGCGCAATGTCACACTTCTGCCCTGCATTATCCCACGGATAAATCACGTATTTTGTGAGGAAAAGGTTACTAAAACATAAAACGCACGGCCTTTAACTTACATGCGTGATACCGCTCAGCATCTGCACCAGTCCCACCACACCACAGTAATATGCAGTGATGGCTAGAAGGCCCACAATAAGCGCTCGCCGAATACCAAACGTGGCGGCTGCCCTATAGGCCTGTGTTGTGTAGAGCAATTGTGCAAGCAGCTCTGGGCTTGTGTACTCACTTTGATCTGGAGGAAAACCTTGTACTCCTTTTGATTTATTTGGGATAATTCTTTTGATTACAAAAATGCAAACAAAATATCCCAAACAGACCGTATTTTAAATTTGAGTGGACAAGATTCCAAAACGCTTGGCGAAAACGAGTGAGCCACCCACCCACCCACCCCTGCCAGAATGGCGCTGTGCATGCACACGTGCGTCAGGGTGAACACCACAAAGTTAAGGGTGCTCGTGAAGGAGCCACACAAGGCTGGTGAGGAGCCACACGCCAGAGCTAGGACTGCGATCACAGTGCCTCCACCTCCGATCTCACATGCCACCTGAACATCGGGAGAAATAGCGGGAAAGGAAAAGAAATGTCACAACACGATCAAGTACGGACAACGCATGCCGTTGTTCAAGAGTTTGCTGCTGGAGGCTTTCATTAAAAGCGCACAAGGCCCTCCTATTTCAACGTACTTGCACTGCACCATTACTGCCACTCCCACACCCCTCTGCTACTCCTTAAACTTACCTCCCTCTTCATGTACTGTCCATGATGTGTCAATGTCAAGCGCCTCACGAGTCTCCGCTTTTCTTGCAAGGCACGGATGTTGGACTCCACCTGCGAAGAGAAGGAATAAGCGCAGGCAGGGATATAGACAGACCAGGAAAAACATACTGATAGTATATCCAGTCACGCACAGATCTAGTAGTATCATTATTGGCATGGATTTGTCTTAGCTCTGAGAGTCCCTACAACCAACCAGCAGAACAAACATGGGGGAGGTTACCGTGACTGGGATGCAAACAAGATAAGGTGCTAAGGGGACGGCTACTGTTGTATCAAGTAAGCACACGTTGATGGCAGGCATCGCTAACATAGCCAGTTAAAACTTGCGTTTAAGTAAAAACCAAGCAGTCACTTTTGCTCATTTAAAATATGCAGTGAAGCTGGATTTCAATGATTTTGGCTTGCTTGCACCCGCACCTGCAGTGCTAGATCCCCGCGCACCGTCAGCAAATTACGAAATATGCTGTGCAGATACCTGAACACAGGAAACGAATTTGCACTCAGCACACAGTGGAAGCTCTGAAGGACGGTGCTTACAAGCCTGCATCCACGCGACTTCTTTTTGTTTCAAGAACTCGGTGAATATGACGAACTTGGCTTTAAAACAACTTCTTTTCACTCCTCACTCTTTCATCCCGTCACACACCTATTGGTGCATGAGACACGGGCCACATCCTTCAGCCCTGACCGGATCTCTTGTGACAGCGTGCGCGGAACTGGTGGTGCTGCTGCTGTGTGCTGCTGCTGATCAGGCGGGCAGTCGTGCTGGGGGGAAGCGATAGTGGACGTGCATGTCCTATGTGCTGGCTGCACACCAACACCAATGGTGCCTCTAGCTGTAGTCCTCCGCCGTAGCAATAATGGCTGCTGCTGCGAGGCGCTGCTGCTGCCAGGGAAGGCGTCAATACTTACAAGGCAGTGCAGGAAAATCTTCTCCACAATTTCCGTGGGCATCTGTTGAAGGGACGTGCGCTCCTTGCCGCTGGCAGACCTTTCATGGCTCTCACTCTCATCAGCAGGGAAGAGTGCAGAAGGAGCAGTGGAGAGGCCAACAGCCAGGTGATCTCCCACTCGTGCTTTCCGCTGGGGGTGCTGGCTAGCATGCAAACTACTCTTCTGGGCATATGCCTCTTCCACTGCGGACTCAAAAGCTTGCAGCATATTGAGAGTGCTCTCGGCAGCAGAATGCGAGCGGAAAAGACAGTGTTAAATTATTTTAAATTGCAATGTTAAAATTTTGTTTTCAACCTGTACCAGTCCTCTGTGACGGAAAAATCATTTATTATTTCCCGGAGTTTGGAAATTTGTCTTTTCCAAGTTCTTGGGGAAAATTCAATTGGTCTTCTATACCATGGACGCAAACAATCCATTCCAGGTGATAAGTGTGGCCCATTTTTAGCTACACCACATAACTGCTTACAGCGGGTGCACACACGCACGCACGCATGCGCGCACGCACACACGCACAAGCACATACGAACGCACGCACGCACACGCACACACGAACGCACGCACGCACACGCACATGACTGCGTGAATGAGCCCGCATTCCATAAAACTCGCACCACAAGTAATAATCCACCACAAACCACACATAAATGTGCGCAGAGATATGCTTGTACAATAACCTCCTCGCCCACGACCCCTCAGAACACCGAAAGCGCTGCACCCCCCCAAACAACATTATTAACAAGAGGGAGGAAAAATAAACGGCGTGCTAGGAGCTCAAGCCCACCACCCACTTTGTCTACTCCTAAGCAGCCCAGCATTGCTTCAGGGAGGACGACCGTCCTGCTTGATTGTGCAAAGCGTGAGGCCAACCTTACGAAGAGGCTGGGGAATCCGCCAGGGGTTGCTGAGAAGCTCGGCAGCGCACCTCTTCGTCTCATATTTGTTGGGCACAATCCAAGCGAGGCGCGCTTGTCGTAACTGCTTTTTCACTTGCCTGCATTTGTATCTTTCCGGCTGCATTTTTTGAACGCAGCAGAACCTTGCTTATTTTATTTGCTGTCTGCACAGGCTACATGGCAACTTGGGCATGTTTACGCGCACCCAAGTAATCACATGTGGCGTTTGCTGATCCAAACAGGTATTTTGTCAATTGTGCAGCTGCAAATGTTTTGCGTAGAGCCGTGTGATGTCTAGCAAATACTATGAGACTGACCTGCCCCACACCATAGCGTAGCACTTGCATTATAAGTCAACACAAATAAAACCACATCGCATAGAACAGAGCAGCGATGTGGCGATAAGCACGAAGTTTGAGACTGACCTGGCCTACACTTGGTTTCGGTTAGCTGTCGAGCTTTTCAATAGTATGCATATACCAACAGTGTCACTTTGCGGAGGGTGGTCCAGGCTGATCTCAATTTACAGCCTCGTTCAAGTGCCTGCTGGACTGCCCGATAGCTGAGCGCTTTTCAAGGACTGCGTGGGCGTGATTTGTATGTACAAGCTGTACAAACTGGGCGTGCTATTCCCATGCAAGAGTTTACTGCAGACTTGAAGCATAGGATGAGAGGTGTTTGGAGAGACGCTGAGTTGGTGGACCTCATCACGCACAACAATAAAATGGCCACTTATCATTCTTAGTTTGCCATTTTTCTTAGAAATGAGCGTATGCCGACTATTGTACCACGGTATCTTCATCTAGATCTGTCCAAATATGTTATGCACAATGTAAGTAGACTCCGCTTGCGTGCGCATACTTTAAAAAGTTAAGGCAGCAGCGTGGCTTGAAGATGGTTAACACGTATGTGACCAATGTCCTGGTGGAGATGAACATGTTCAGAACGAGGTGCATGCTCTTTTATTTTGCCAAGACCATCGGTTTTGTGAGCTGAGGAAACATTATTCCTTTTTGTTTACGCCTTATTTTGAGGATTTATCAGCGGCCCAACCCTTTTTGCTGCAACAGGTCAACAACCGACTTGTTCATAATTTTCTTATGTTTTAACTTCCCCCTTCCTTTCTTTTTTTTTCCATTTGTAGGAGTTGTAGAAATGGTTGAAACAAATCTATATACATCTCTGTTTGGCCAATCCCTACACACAGGGATAGCACCCCCAGGCACGACAGGTGCAGAAGCTGATGACTCCATGCCTGCCTCCGTTGGCGTGGTGAGTTTCAATAACATGTTCCTTTTATCACCAGCAATTTGTACGACGCTCATCACTTGTGTTTTTGCAGTCCTTTGAAGTATGTGTACCCTGTCCATTTATTTTCAGCAGCAAAATGCTTTTGTAACATGAAGTATAAATCAAGCAACGGGACAGCATTTGCACAATACAGTAGTGCTGCCCAGTGTAATTCCATACTCGCTATTAGCATGTCTAGGCCGATCATTAACATCAGACTTTCCTAGGTTGTGTCTGAAGGAAGAAAGAACTTCCCTCCTCTCAGATACCTACAGTTTACAGCATTGGGGGGAACAGGGAGCAAGCTCCCTGCTGATTATGGTGCACAAGAGTTGCGTTGTTTTTGTCCTCCCAAGCACAGCCCTTGTGCCTGTTTTAAATCAAAGGCGAGGTGTAGCATTTATATTTGTAAGTTGCTCCCCCTCTTCTATGATCCCAACCTTAATTGTATTGGTTGCGCACTACGGTTTAAATTCCTCCTGCCTTTCTGCTTTCACAACTTCACTTGATGCCGCTGCGCCAATGCTATTGAAAACCAGGCATGCATGCCTAATTGTCTGTCTGTAGCTTAACGCTTTTCTATTAGCCCTCCCATTGTTATATTGCAGCCTTACCTCCTTCTCCTGCCAGCTTTTCAGAACTGGAAACCCACCTCATTATACCCTAATACCTAGTTGCTTATAATTATATCATTGATCTGGTCACCAGATTTTTAAATGCCAAACGCCATGAAACATGTGCCTGTAACCTTAATTCTCATTAACTGCATGAGAGAAGTAAAACAGCTATGCGAACAGTAAACGACGCATCCCAGGTACTTGCTTTCCAAAATTCACGGATGTCGGCAGCGGCCGAACAGACACCCTTTAGCTCTTACAGCCCTCGTCCTCTGTTATAAATATATATAAGTATAAAAGGATAAACAACAAAAGAAGGTAAATTCGCTCACCACATAAACCTCGTACTTGGCTTTAGGGTTTCACGGATGTTGGCAGCGGCCATCCAGGCACCAAGAGCTCTGACTTCCCCACACAAGTGTTTACGCAATGGAAAGAGGTAAGGGACCAGCTCTGCTCTTACTTGCGGAAGGGAAAGTAAAACTACGACAGGCAAAGAAATTCACATCACACTTTAATTAAGGGAGAAGAAGGAAAACTAGGCAGGCAGGGAATATCACACCCAACATTGATCAAGGAAAAGGAGTAAATTTAGTTGTGAACACCGTTTAATGCCTCCCACTAGTTCATTTTTATTATGAATCCGGAGAGGGCTTATGATTTGCACCACAGTGGTTGGTTGCCACAGTGGTTGGATGACGCGGAAGGTGACTTGACTCCCGTTGTTTTCTCTGAACTTTATTTCTGTGCTTTGTCTGGCTTACCATAGACGCCTCCCCTTTTGTTTAGCTAGGTATGGTGACAGGCTTTTCTCTTTATAGCGATGTAACCTTACTTTACCTTACCTTGTGGTTTGCAATCTTTTCGCACCACAGTGATCGGTTGACGCAGAAGGTGACGAATTCTGCTGCCTGCATACTCAAATTTCGTTTCCTCCCTGTTTCAAGTTGGTTGTTTTAAGTTGGTTGACGCGGAGGGTGACGAATTATGCTGCCTGCATACTCAAATTTCGTTTCCTCCCTGTTTTAGGTTGGTTGACGCGGAAGGTGACGAATTATGCTGCCTGCATTATGATTAGTATGATACTCAAATTTCGTTTCCTCCCTATTTAACGCAGGAGAAATGCAGTGACAGCTGCACTGTGTGGCATTTTTCAATTGCAGTACTTTTGTTATCACACCTGCAGGAGTTTAATGCACGAATGCAAGCCCACATCAGGAATGCCTGTGCAAGCATAGGTGGGTTTTCAGGTCAAAACTCATCACAGCAGTCACCCATGTGTTTGGGCATGATTTGTGTTGATTATCTAAGCTGCTGAACGGTTTTGTGGTGCACCCACTTTAGTGGCCTTCAGTGGCAAGCATCACACACACACACATACACACACGCATTTTTTTTGTCAATGTAGGCTGTGTGTGTGGGTCCTGTGGTGCACCTGCCCTCGTGGCCTTCAGTGGCAAGCGTCACTTTGTGGATCTCATCAATGCCGGAAAGTGAGTTACTTATATATTCATGCATCGTGTAAAGAACATAGTTGGCATCTGCCAGGATCTCCTTTAGGGGCGTTTCAAAGCGTGCCCTTGTGTGTGTGTGTGTGTGTGTGTGTGTGTGTGTGTGTGTGTGTGTGTGTGTGAGTGTGTGTGTGAGTGTGGGTGTGGGTGTGGGTGTGTGTGTGTGTGTGTGTGTGTGTGTGTGTGTGTGGGTGTGCGTGTGTGTGTGTGTGTGTATGTTTGTGTGCCTTTGCCAATATACTAGCACCTATTTGTATGTGTTAGACAGGGTGTACTCTTGTGTGTTGTGAATGTGGGTGTGCCTTTGCGCACAAGTGTACCTGTGTGTATACATGTAAGTAGTGTGATTTGAATATAGGTATATTGGAAAGTGAGTAGCGTGCCTTTGTTTGTATATGAACCTTTGTATTGTAAACTTTGTGTATACGCACCTGAATGTGCGTATGAATGTATGTGAATTCAAAAATGGATGTTATAAATTGCACGGATGTCTGCAAGCGTTTGCACGCTACCTTACTATTGGTATGGTCACTGCCAGACTCCAGTATAGGTAACGGGATCTGACTCCAGGTAACGTGACCAGACTCCAAAGTAGGTAACGCGATCTGACATGTTCAGTGATCTGACAAGTTAATTCTTCACGCACAGCAAACCCGATTAGACAACAAATGGATTTGGACAATTTGGCGCATCACGGCAGGCTGTTAGAAAGAAACAAAAAATGAAAAGACTTTGTTAGTAGTGATGACACAGGCTGTGCTGTTTTGCAATGTGATTGATCCGTCTCCCTTTCGCAAGGTGGGTTCAAAGATCTCTTCATTGGCATCAAGGGCCATAGCCAGGGCAATTAACAAGAGCGTTGCAACAATGACCTTTGCCGTTTCTGGCGCATGCTTTTTACTGCACCGACAAGGCAAGTCCCAAAAAGTGCGAACAGTTGACATTGGCCCGCAGCCAGCACACTAAGCAAGAGCGTTGCAGCTATGACCTTTGCCATTTCTGGCACATTACTTTCCTACACAGACAAGGCAAGTCCCAGAAAGTGTGAACAGTTGACATTGGCCCGCAGCCAGCACACTTAACAAAAGCGTTGCGACTATGACCTTTGCCGTTTCTGGCACATGCCTTTACTGCACAGACAAGCCAAGTCCCAAAAAGTGCGAACAGTTGACATTGGCCTGCAGCCAGCACACTTAACAAGAGCGTAGCGACTGTGACCTTTGCCGTTTCTGGCCTTTTCTGCACAGACAAGCCAAGTCCCAAACAGTGCGAACAGTTGACATTTGCCCGCAGCACACTTAACAAGAGCGTTGCAACTATGACCTTTGCCATTTCTGGCGCATGCCTTTCCTACACAGACAAGGCAAGTCCCAAAAAGTGCGAACAGTTGACATTGGCCTGCAGCCAACGCACCTGCTCCCTCCAGACTGGCCTTTCCCAGCATCGACTCAGGTCAGTGAACTGAAGATTACTCTGCGGATCCTGGATGGTTGGCCATGTGTAAATTCCCTTCCAACATTCGGTAAAGCCGAGCCGGGAAAATGAGTGAAAATAGATTGAGTGAGTGAATGAAGACAAACTAGTCAAATAGTGGGAAAACGGAAGACTGCAGGCAGAGAAGTCCACTCTTCACGTTGACTAAGGAGAAGGATCCCCTTAGGTGTATTAAAAGGTACCTTGAAACTCACCTGTTAATTCACCTGTTAACTCACATGTTAACTCACATATTAACTCGCCTGTCAACTCACCTGTTAACTCACATGTTAAGTCACCTGCCTGTTAACTCACCTGTTAACTTACCTGTTAACTCACATGTTAACTCACACACAGTGTGTATACACACATACACACATACACACATACACACACGTACACACACGTAACTACTCCTTCAGCAGCAACCCGAACGTTGCCTTGAGTGTGTAAGCTCACCGCAGGCTGCTATTTCCCTCCTGCACAGGTTTGGGTGTGCTGCAGCACAAGTGGCTCCTTTCCCTTGATTAATGTGGGGAGTGGCTTTTCATTGCCTGCTTATTTTTTTCTTTTTTCTTTTCCCCTTCTGCACAGGTTTGGGTGTGCTGCAGCACCAGTGGGGCAAGTCCAATGACCCAGGCACAAAGACTCCAGCCCTACCAGGTGTGCTAGGATTCCCTTTTAGAAAACAGGAAAAGACTCCGCTGGTAGTGATGACACAGTCAGCATGATTAAGGCAGGGGATTACGTAAGTGCCCGCACCAATATTTTGTCAAACAATGTTAAAACGGTTATTGACGAACCCTTGCAAAAGCAGTCTACTTAAAGGCACTTTTTAGGAGCAACACTCTTTGGGAAACTGACATTGCGGGCATGAGACTCGAGGAGCCGGCCCTACAACGAATGTAGAAAGGCTCACGCATAAACTGGGTATGCTTAGTTGTGTCAAATGTTGCCTCTTTTGTGGTGCCTAGCCCTTTCCCTTAATTTTTTTCTAGCAACTGTTTGGTTTGGTTGCAGGTTCTTCCCTAGCTTCCGCTCAGATGCCCCCTAGAGACGTGTAGTGATGTAACCTTGCCTTGCCCTTCCTGTAAGGAATTGGGAAATCAATTGATTGTCCAGGTAGTGATGCAAGAGGTAAGCTTACATTGCTATATATATATGCCTCAGGGGCATCTGAGCAGAAGTTTGGGGAAAAGCCTGTAACCACACCTAGCTAAACAAAAAGGGCGTCCAAGAGGAACAAAAGAAAGACAACTGAGCAAGAGAAGGGTAAAGAAAAGATTAAGTTTGGAGACGAAAAGGGGAGTCGCGAGAGGAAATTAATTGACAGTCCAGGCAGTGAGATCCTCCTCAAATTATTGTGGGCATGATAAAGGGTTTACAAAGGGTTACAAAGGGGTAACCGACAGCCACATATGTTGGGCTGATAGGCATTGCTGGATCAGCCAGCGTAAAGTGAACGTGGGCATGATGAAACAGTGGGTAATGGAAAAGCATTTGAGCCTGCTTCCTGGCAAATGTTGGGTTCAAAGTATGTGGCGTAATTGTCCCATGTTGGTTCAAAGTATGTGGTGTAAGTGTCCCATGTTAATTCAAAGTATGTGGTGTAAGTGTTTCATGTTGGTTCAAAGTATGTGGTGTAAGTGTCCCATGATGGTTTAACGGATGTGGTGTAATTGTCCCATGTTGGTGCAAAGGATGTGGTGTAATTGTCCCATGTTGGTTCAAAGTATGTGGTGTAAGTGTCCCTTGTTGGTTCAGAGTATGTGGTTTAAGTGTCCCTTGTTGGTTCAAAGTATGTGGTGTAATTGTCCCATGTTGGTTCAAAGCATGTGGTGTAATTGTCCCATGTTGGTTCAAAGTATGTGGTGTAATTGTCCCATGATGGTTCAAAGGATGTGGTGTAATTGTCCCATGTTGGTGCAAAGGATGTGGTGTAAGTGTCCCATGTTGGTTCAAAGCATGTGGTGTAGTTGTCACATGTTGGTTCAAAGTATGTGGTGTAAGTGTCCCTTGTTGTTTCAAAGTATGTGGTGTAATTGTCCCATGTTGGTTCAAAGCATGTGGTGTAATTGTCCCATGTTGGTTCAAAGCAACTGCCACAACTGCCACGAAGCAATCCAGGTATTATGTGTAAAGCCAAGTATTTGGTTTAAAGCTAATTGTTGGTAGTCCAAACCAGCTGCCCTGACGGTCCCATATAGCAAGCAAAATGTTGCAGGGGACGTAAGCAGTGTTTATCTATAGGTTTGGTTGAAATTATGTGTACACACCGTATATATAAGGTTATGTATGGAAGTTCCCTGCTCATGATTCCATATAACTAGGGTTGGCCAGAACCTTGTTCATACGGTGTATATACGTTATTTTTTGTAGGGAGATCACCAAATGTACGGTCACATTCGGCTCATCGGTGTATGCATACTATTTTGGCCAACCCTACGTATAAACACCATCATATGTATGTGGATGGTTCTAGCCAACCATCCCCTGACTGCCTTTATCAGGCAGATCTAATCAATACTAAATTACTGTTTGGAAAAACTCAGTGATGTGGGTGATAGAAAAGCCTCTGCATGTTGATTTTGGAAAAGGAGCCACTTTGGTACCGGGTACTGTAAAACTTCTTCACCCAAAAAAAGATGAAATGTATATATATGTATATGTATATGAAGATTTTTGCAGGATTGGCCTGGAACTGGAACCTGATGAGAGATGGTAATGGAAAGGGCACGTCTGGTATGCACAAGTTTGGCAGCGTAATTAACAGAATGCAATGCAATGAAATGAAATGAACCTTGGAAGCGCAAGAGTTTTGGACTGGCTTCTGAACTTTGGCCACCATTTATAACCTGGCATTTATTTTGATCGCTGTAAGGTAGTAAATATTCTAGAAGTATAGTATATAATATTTACTTAGTATTCAAACATACTAACGCATGCATGCTCATACGCGCGCGCGCACACACACACACACACACACACACACACACACACACACACACACACACACACACACACACAAACACACACACACACACGCACACACACACACACGCACACACACACACACACAGACACACACACGCACACACACACGCACACATGCACGTGCAAAACGTTCTCTCACGCGCCCGATTGCACAGGCCCTTGCAGACACCCTGAAGCCCTTGCCCTGGCCCAGAGAAGGATTGCCACGCTGTTTACTGCACAATTAAAATACTGCTTGTCGGTTTTGGAAACAGATCTGCTCATAAGTGTAAAGATGTTTTTGTGCATGGTAGCTTATCAGCGCACAATTTAAAATACTGGTATACAGGTATGTATTCATACAAGGATGCCGTATGATGTGCAAAAAATAATGGCAGTTTAGCTTGCATAACAGAGCTTGCAGACAATATGTGAAAAGACAAATGTCCTGCTCACTTGTTTTTTTTGGTGTCTACATAGGGCAAGGGGGCTCCTTTTTCATAACTAATGTGAAGAGCAGTTTTCACTCCTGCGTAGTTTTCTTCTTCATAGGTCAAGGGGAGATAGCAAACTCTCTACTATGGGAAAACAGACCGAAAGTTACAAGTAAAAAGGGAGCAAGAGAGGCAGGCTGGAAGAAATAGGAGAAAGTAGGGGGCAACCAGGTTGATGGCAAGAAGGGCAAAACGTGTACATGAAGGTCAAGCACGGGAAGGATTGAAAGCCTGTGTACTTTGGTACCTATGTATAACAACAAAATTTAGGGAAACAGGGCTAGTAAGAAGTACAAAGGCAACGGGCTGAGGGCAAATCTAGCTATACAACCTCGAGGCACTTAACTTAAATCCACGGGAAGCTAAGAGTTAGCCAGGATAAATAAAAGTTGAGTCATTGTAATGACTGGTGCGCCAGAACCAACTCTGACACAGCCCAAGATCTCTAAAGAGTCCCCCTACAGAAGCGCAGCCGTGCCAGCACGTCAATCTCAACATTACGAGCCCAAATAGTAGGGAGACAAGAAAGGCAGCTAAAAGTCTAGACAACAAGAAATGGGCTGTTCTACTTAGGGCTGAGAGCAGGGGAAACAACCTAAAGCAAATTGGGGGGCACGCTATAGGATGGGAGCTACAGTGAAACAGCCAAGGAGCTGTTTGGCCGTGCATACACAAAAGGATGAGCCTGGCCTAGGTCAGAGAAATTGGAGGCACGACCTTAGCAAGCTGCAAAGTCCTTTACGGCTGCGAGGAGAAGATCCATTGCCCTAGTTTCTACTTCTGCAGGTTCTAAGCCTGTCCTGGCTAACATGCTAGACATCAAGCCCCTAGCTCTCAGCATGGCAGTCAGGGCAGCTAGGCACATAGCTTACCGCACTTCCTTCCTCTCTGTTTGGCATGGCTGCTCTAGCAGCCATACATGTTGTGGTAGCATTTGCACCCCCTCTGGAAGGTTGTGTTGTATGGCTTGTCTGATGGCAGAAGCTTCTGTGCACTTATTGTGCTACAGCTGTGACGGATTGCTCTGACGCAAATTTCCGCACATGTGCAAAACGCTACCAATCTGCCAATCTACCCTCAACCAACTTTGGGATACAAGAAAGGTACCCTTTTGGAACAATTTTCGCCACTTCCCAAACGCAATTAAGATATGCAGATCATTGCCATATGGAATTCTAACGGCAGAAACTGCCTTACGTACTGCCTACGACAAAAAATGGCTAAAAGAGCTTGTCAAGGAGATACCAGAGGCAAAGTGGGAAATCTATTGCGTTCATAGCGCCCCCACCCCTCTGCACTTTGCAATGAAAATGCTTCTGGTCTTATTAAAGTAGTTAACTACTAGTCAGAGACCACCATCATTAAACCCCACAAAGACCCCCAAGATAAGACGAGTACCCTGGACCGACCCCAATGCTCCGACAAAGGGACCCAAAACAGCTCCAGCCTGAACCTGATCCGTAAAGTACAAGATTAGCGGGACTGGATGATGACAGTCTAAACACGAAGAAGGGCACGACACCGGATCAGGTGTATACCACCTTGCCTAAACATTTCCCATTACGTGAACCCAAGAGGCGTAGGTAAAACCAATGCTATCTCATGTGCAGAGCTAGCAGCTGTAGCAGCCACAAATATTCACAGCTACTCGCATGGAGGATATACAGTCTTAGGTAGGTTAAGGTTACATCGCTATGTATGCCTCTGAGGGGCATCGGAAGCTTTGAAATCCTGTAATCAAACCAAAAAAGGTGCTTGAAAGAAACAAGGGAAAAGGGCTAGTAGGCACTCAGCCACAAAAGAGGCAACACTAGACACACGTTTAAAAAGGTCCTCAAACGAGTTATATTCCAATACTGAGGTGGGAAGACAAGCTGGCTCAATATGCAAAGGCTGACAAGATGTTCATGCAAACAGTCCAGCAGAATGTGTCCTCATCCTGAACAGTGTGCCTGTACCATTTGTCACAGATCCCGAGCTCATAAGGCCTTCCATTTCTGTTATGACGCATCCTTTGGACCAGAAAGCTATGGCCAGAAAGGTGAAGGCAATAAAGTGAACGGCTGAAATTGTTGGGAATATCCAAGTGAAGGTAGAGAGGCAACACAAGCTTGTGATTTCTTTTTTTGTCATCCCACCAACCAGGAGCAATCCCCAAAGGTACACCAAAATGTGTGTGATAAGTCCTCCTAATTCTGCTGGTGTGGTGAGTCTCATGTGGTGTCAAATTTGTCAAGTTCTCTCCAGCCCCCGACGATAGGTTCGTGAAGTATGAGATCAAATTGTTTCAAATTAATAGACTCACATGATCGTATGCATGGCATATATATAGAAGCTGCTGAGACGCAGGGAGATCTTGGAGCGAGTGCAGAAGTCTGATGTAATGCTCATTGGTCTAATATAATGTACACTGGTCTGATGTTATGTACACTGGCTTGATGTTATGTAAAGATGCTCTAATGTAATGTAAAGGGGGGAAAACTACGCAGGCAGTGAAAAACACTCCCCACATTAATTAAAGAAAAGGAGCCACTTTGGTACCGAGTACCGTAAAGCTCCTCCACCGCGAAAAGGAAAGGAAAAAGCAATGGGGATCAGGAGGGTTGCAGGCTTGGCCTGAAACCGGCTCCTGATGAGAGTTGATAACAATACTGGAGAGGGCACGTATAGCATGGACAAGTTTAGCAGCAAGGTTCACAGAGTGCACATGGAGCTTGGAGGCACGCTTCTTAACTCTTTAAGAATCGAGACCCGTTTCTATAAAAGGCTTCAGAGTGTGAATGTTGTAGATGGTGCCGCCCACACCCAAAAGGATGATGTGGAGAGTAACGGAGGCTCCTTGGAGAATGTTGCAAAGGTCTTTGTGCTGTTCCTTTGCGGCGCTCAGCTGGTTCTAAGGTCTGGTGTCCTCACAGTACTTGATCTCAACAAGGTGGATATCGCGCCGATTTTTGTAAAGATGATCTGATTATAATGTAAAGATGGTCTGATGTAATGTACATTGGTGGATTGAATGTCAATATGGCCTGGCGTAATGTAAGGATGGTCTGCTGTAATGTACACTGGTCTGATGTAATGTGAAGAAGAAATACAAAACACTCTGAGGAATGCATCATGGCAGTAAGATGTTGCAACATAACTGCTCAAATAAGCAGTCTGTAGGGGGGCTGATAAGTAGCAAGCAAAAAGGAAAAAGAGCAATTATCCAATAATCAAAACAAATATGAGAGGGCCAAGGGAAAGAGCGTGCAGTTCGTTGGCACGCACTTCCTCTTTTAAAATGGTTGCAAACAAAAAATCCCAATACAATACGTCCCGGTTGTCGCTGCTGCCGTTGCAACTAACTTCCCTCCATAACAACTAACAATAGCCAACAGTGAAATCATTTGCTTTGCACATTATGAATTTAACCCTTCCAGGAGCCGTAGATCAGCTTAAAAGACTCAAAGGATATCTGAAGCAACTTGTTAAGCACGATATGAATCATGTGCTAGTCTGTCTAAGATCAACCTCAATGACATGCAGAAGACTCGATATCACTCACCACCACTCTGAGTGTTGGCTAGCACATCAACAGAGCAGTGCACAACTGCAGGAAACAAGAGTGCAACGCAGATGCAGCACGCCTGATTTGTCTTTGCGATGCAAGTTTGGACCAGGGCTCGAGTTCAGGCAAGTTTGGACATTATCCCTTTCCACAAGTTTGGCCACACGTTTGGACACAAGTTCAAAAGCTAACGTGCAAGTTTGGACAAGGGCTCGAACTCGGGCAAATTTGAACTTCTGTCCACAAGTTTGGACACACATTTGGACACAAGTTCGGAAGCAAACGTACGTGCAAGTTTGGTTAATTTCTTGCATCCCCAAACGTGTCGTACTCAAGTCTAAACAAGATCACAAAAACAAGACACAAAATACACTAACAACAGCAACAGTGATAATGGGGGTTCTGGAAGGGGGGTTACTGGTAGAGCGACTGGCTTCAGGAGGGCTAGGCGCAGGCCGGATCGCATGGCTGACAACCCGCCGGATCCTCATTAGTCTCTGTTGTTTCTCTATTTTGTCTTTCAATGGGGCTCTGGCTAGTGCGAGCCTTTCCTTAATGCACGCTGGTGACTTCCAGTGTAGACTTTTACTTTTTAACTTCTTGACTGAAGGCCTTTCCTTTGTAAACCCTTTCCGCTGCTTGCAGGGCACAGCTTTTTTCTTACGGCTTATGGGTGAAGTTGGTTGTCCACCATCAAAAGACAAAGCTGTTGCATGAGTGAAAAGAATGGAAACACGGTAAAGAAAATGGGTTTCAAAACAATATATTTCTGCTGTACTGCCGCAACCTGTAGCACAGAAGCTAGCTAAAAAGAATGGAGCAGACACATGAGATCAGCACACACATACTATTACCAATTTATTTGTGTTGAAATACGGAAACGGCACAGGTGCTGTGCACTGCTTCATCAATAAAAGGATAGCGCAACACACTATACCCTTGCGAAGCCAACAACTTAAGCAGGCGTCCTTTTTGCATGCAAACACTAAAGAATCAGCACTGAATTGTAATCACAAAGTTCCAGTGTTGAGACACATCCGATGGAGCAGGGAAACAGCATGTGTGGACCCGGTAGGATGTTTCATGCATTTCAGAAAGCACACAGACATATTGGGCAACCCTGTTGCTTGCAGCAGCCATACAGGCAAGGTATATAACAGGGGAGCTAAAGAAGTACATTCGTTCATTTCTATGATGGCACTTGAATTTTGCATCTTGATGATCTAAAAATAGGTGTTATATTGTGCGTGACATGGGGTACGCACGAGTGTGTTAACATGCGCAGTGGGGCGCCATGGTACGTGCGTACCTACACACTTGAATGATCAAAGCAAAGGTATAGAGGGGAGAGAGGAGGAGGAAGATCAGAGGACCACCCACATAGCTCAGCCTTTATAATGCACAAACACAATGTACATACATGCACCACGCCTTCCTCCTCTTTTCCCTCCCTCTTTCTGCGCCTTTTAAGTAGAAACAAACACACGTTCTAGCATTACATATACTGAAACCCCACTACCGATAACGAGTGGGCAGATCCGTTAAATGCCAATGACACACATATCTCCGCCTGTGCATACATAAACGCGCCCGAGCATGGCCGGCACACACAGACACAGACACAGACACACGCACGCACGCAAACAGTCACAAAAATACACACATACACCCACACCCACACACACACACACACGCACGCACGCAAACAGTCACAAACACACACATACACCCACACCCACACCCACACACACCACAAAGGACACGTGCAGGCTGTCAGAACAGCTTGCGTCAAAGGTCCTAACACCATTCACATGTTCGGGCCAGCAAAGTGGAGGAGGGAGAGAGCAATGTAGTGGGCAGCAACCCTTATAAGTACACAAGACATCAACACCAGCACGGTCAGCCGTGCCTCATTGCCTCACAAAGCAGCTCCACGGCCTTTCAACCTTTACCACATGTAGACTCAACAAATAATCCGTGAGTGCGTGTGCGTGCATGCGTGAAAAACATGTACACATACATGCCTACCTACTTTACACACATGCATGCTGGGTCTTGTGCACATCCACGTGCACAACCTGCTCGTGAGGGTTCTCTCCTCACGCCATACTCTCAAGACAGAGAGACGAGTCACGAAGCCACATCATGCCCTCTCACACACACACACACACACACACGCACACACACATTTACACATAGACACACACACACACCGCATTGCTTCTCTCTGTTGTTCTACACCCTCACAGAGGTGGAGCTTATTTCTCTCACATGACACGTTACTAATGCCACCTTGCACTCTCATGCACACCACAGTGCTGCCATGCACAGCACAGTGCACACCACAGTCATGCACACCACAGTCATGCACAGCACGGTGCGCACCACAGTCATGCACACCACAGTGCTGCCATGCACAGCACATTGCACAGCACAGTGCACACCAGTCATGCACACCACAGTGCTGCCATGCACAGCACAGTGCACACCACAGTCATGCACACCACAGTCATGCACAGCACGGTGCGCACCACAGTCATGCACACCACAGTGCTGC
>Ga0307974_1000611_pt1 | contig 22634 bp, 25 predicted proteins | sample OrgLakmetagen784_FD_201812 | JGI IMG/M metagenome (GOLD analysis project Ga0307974, IMG submission 201812) | Saline water microbial communities from Organic Lake, Antarctica - #784 | ecosystem: Environmental > Aquatic > Non-marine Saline and Alkaline > Saline | place: Antarctica: Organic Lake... | reverse complement strand
CTCCCTCCCTCCCTCCTCCCTCCTCATAACACAACATCCCCTGGTCCTGCAAAGCGACTCTAGTTCATTCATCACACAGGAATACTATGGGCAAATACCTCCTTTGCTTCTCGTAACACATCACAAGCTCATCCCTATGCCTAGCAATCCTTGTACGTACTCACATGCTGTTTTTTCCTTGTGAACCATTTCCTTCATGGTGGTATGATGGAGGACCAGCAAGCACCTGTTTCCTTAGCCTGACAACCTCCATGCATTGCGTTTTGGTGGGGTTCTGTGTGTGCACTAGTCTGAAGCCTTTCCTTAATGCATGCTGACTGGGGTTGGCAAAAATCGTACGTGCAGATCATGTGCATAAAACATACAACAGGTTCGTAGGCACGGGTGTGCGGCCTTTGTGGTCAGTTGACTCGTAAAAGTGTGTGTTTATGAGTGTGTGTTTCTTTTGTTTGAAATACCCTGCAATATACACTGCATGTGTTCTATGGTCCTGGCCGGTCAGCGCTGATGCTGATCCTCATCAGCATAGCCTTTCTTAATGGTTTGTTACTTGCAGGCGGTAAGCAAGATTTTCTTGTAGGTAATAAGCGAGATTGTTTTAATGGTTTTGTGACTTGCAAGCGAAATTGACAACCTGCTGGTTTTGCTACTTGCAGGTGGTAAGCGAGATCGACAACCTGCTGGCAAAGCAAGCCATCCATTTGAAGCATGAGGAGGCAGCCACGCTCAGACGGTTTAAGCAAAAGCTTGCAGATGTAAGTCAGGAGTCGGTGAAGGTCTTGGAATGGAAAATGAATGTTGCACAAGTTCTTGCTTTTTATTTTTCCTCCAACCCCCCTCTCACCTGATTTAAGGCTATGTCCATGTGCGTTTTTGGATTTAGTGACAAAGCGACATGGAGACTACTAAACTGCCAGTCTCTGCCAGCAGGGGGGTATAACTAGTGTATGGAACTTTGAGCGCCCGCAAACATGCTTCTGCCCGCTCGGAACAACATCAGACAAGTTCCACCCAATTATACAGTCCCAGGATGTCAATCACTAAAAACTTCCATTTTGTTCCGAGTGGACAGGGGCGATCTATGCCAGATCACAGGTTGGCAGGGGATCTGAGCAAACTTTGGACTCCTGATCCCATAATTTCAAGGTAACATGAATTTATAAATAAGTTTTACACACAGAATTTGAAATTTTGGTCCAAAGCATGGCAGGTGATGCAAGGGAGACAGAGATCCAGGTCACCAGGGGGCCGGCAAAAAACTACATTATAAGAGAAAAGTTTTGGGGGACCCCAACAAGTTTACCTGGAATGTGTTAGACCATATTTAAGGCGAATCCCTGTGTGGACTTCGGGTCCAAAAACCCAAGTCCACACGTGGGTGCCAATTTCGTTTCAGACTAATTTTAGAAATGAATAATGATACATCTAAGATTGATTGTCTATGCAGAATAATGAATACGGTTTCCACGGGTGGGCATTTAATACCCATTTCGCCGTTCAGGCCCCCAACCGACCCCAGATGTTTCGATAAGATCTCTTTAATAATTTATATATGTATTATAAGGGTCGATAATAGTCCGAAGAGCAAGGTCGGATTCAGTCTTGACCATTTCAGAGGTGCCCAACCCAGGACGCTCGCACGCAGAAACGTGACGAAAAATTATTCTAAATCATGGGCAGAAATTCGGCGGGTGAGTAATGCCTGATTTTGCCCCTTTCCTCCACTTTTGTGCACCTCTCCCGCCCACCTGAGGCACTCTTTCCCAAAACTTTTGCAGGCAGGATTGTGCCTCAGTAAGCATATAATGTGGCTATGTAAAACATTAAGGGAAGGGGGCAATCAGAGTGGCCCAGAAAGGTTCCCTGAAAAAACCCTCAATGGCTGAGTTATCCCCCTCTACTCTGCCAGCCATGACTTTTTTCCTGACAAAGTGGACCATGGCAACTAAATCCCAACCCTACATTGCTTGCCCTGCCTCTGTCTGAGCGTGCTTAACAATGTACAAAAATAAATTCCGTAGTCGGATCTGCTCCCCTCCAAGTGCTGTCCTCAAGAACAACTCTCCGTTCTTCGTGGCTTATCAGGCATGGCTTCCCAGATCAGCAAGGTTCAGACGACAGTGCTCTGGACAACCTGTCCACTCTGTGTTTTGATGTATAAAGTGAAGCTTGTTAATTTGGGGAGCCATACGCAGGGATTCTGGGACTCTAAAGATTAGTCTTAAGAATCCCAGAAATCTGTGGAATTCTGCGTTAATTTGGGGAGCCATACTGCCTTCTTAAGGGGAGCATACAAAAAACAGTAAAGGGAGGGGGACCATGTACACACAGTTCCATGTACACACAATTCCATGTACACAATTCCATGTACACACAATTCCATGTACACACAATTCCATGTACACACAATTCCATGTACACACAATTCCATGTACACACAGTTCCATGTAAACACAATTCCATGTACACACAGTTCCATGTACACACAGTTCCATGTACACACAGTTCCATGTACACACAGTTCCATGTACACACAATTCCATGTACACACAATTCCATGTACATACAATTCCATGTACACACAATTCCATGTACACACAATTCCATGTACACACAATTCCAAGTACACACAATTCCATGTACACACAATTCCATGTACACACGATTCCATGGTCACACGATTCCATGGTCACACGATTCCATGGTCACACGATTCCATGGTCACACGATTCCATGTACACACGATTCCATGTACACACAATTCCATGTACACACAATTCCATGTACACACAATTCCATGTACACACGATTCCATGTACACACGATTCCATGTACACACAATTCCATGTACACACAATTCCATAGTCACACAATTCCATGTACACACAATTCCTGCAAGACAGCACACAAAGTGATGGTACACAGTCCCAGCACTGCGAGCGAGCACGCTTCATGTTTTTTGCTTCTCAATGACAAAGACAAGCCATGCAGGCACAAAGGCATACAACATACAGACACGTACGTGCACACGTACGAACACATGCAATTTTTCACATGTACTTACAAGCACATGCGTGCACACATGAACACACACACACACACACACACAATTAACGCACCAGCACACGTGCATGTGCTCCACAGGCTGAATTGGAGCTCATAGAGTTGAGAGGCGTGTGCGGCAAAGCAGACTCTTTGTGGATTGAGCGCACAAAGCAGCTCAGGGCCGAGCTGGAGTCTGTCCAGGTATTGAAAGTTTTGCAATTCCACACATTTGTGTTAAACCGGTTAATGTAGACTAATTTAAAAATAGCAAGGTGCTAACTGCCTTCAATGTCCATTTGTGCAAGTAGGTATATTTCTTGTCAATGCGTAGCCTCTTACATACAAATCCTAGACAAACAGTCATCTTAAGGTCACGCTTGGATATTAGCTGCATTCACTGTCCTCATTACGATTTCCGATTTAATTTCGACGCCGTATATGTAGGGTTGGCTAAAACCATACATACGTTTGTACGGTGTATATCCGGCATTTTTAGCAGGGAAATTACCATACATACGGTCAATTACGGTGTACATGTACGGTCCTGGCCACCCTACGTATATGACTGTATATTTGGTGATTTCCATGACATAAATACCGTATATACACCGTATATACATGGTTATGGCCAACCCTATAAATGTGCTTGCTTTACAGTGAGCTGGGCCCTACAAGACCTTGATTATCAAGCGAAAGGGAATTGACAAGCCTGTCAGTGGCCTCACAAACAGCTTGCATGTGTCTCGCCCACAGGAGATTGCAGTAAAGTTGGACAAAATGTACAAGCTGAGTGAGGAGGAGAACGGGCGGCTCCGTGCTCAGTTCAAGTGCCAAGAAGACGATCGAGAGTACCTCATTCGCCAGGTGAGGCTGTCTGGATGAGAGTTGAACAGTTGAAATCAGGGTTAAGGTCCAAGTGCCAATAGGATGATCGAGAGTACCTTATTTGCAAGGGGAAGCACGTCAGGCCAAATTATTATATGAGACGAGATGAGAACACAGTTAAAGCCAGTTAAAACCGTTGTAAGAAAACATGAATGTTATGGTGGCATATTATGTAATAATATGCCACCGATCCCTGCCAACGGTCATAAACTTCTGTGTTGACAATGGTCACGTCTAAGCTTCTTTGGACAAGCTTATTCAGACGGTCGAGATGCCAGCAAAGGGAGCTGGCTCGGCACCAGGTGGGTGAGCAAAGAGCAGAACTCACATGATCTCAGCAGTGATGTTGAAATGGGATGCTTTGATCTTTGTAGGCGAAAGTAAGTGCCTTGGTACTTTTGCTGCAGCCCCATTACCCAGGCTCGACAGAGCCGCTGAGCTTCAGCTAGTCGTTGCTACTACATTGCAAGCATCGTTTTGCAGGATGGCACGCAGGAAAGGCCTGGCGCGGGAAGAGATTGGTCACTGCATTTAAAGTGTCTCACCACCTCAAGTTGCACTGCAATTGAAAGTTGTGAAGCTGACAAAAGGGAAAGAAAATGCTCAGAGCTGAGCTGACCTCCTTGGCAATTGAGGCCCGAGCTGCCAATGTGCAGACTTCTTTTGCTTACTTTCTAATCAGGTTGTTTTGCTTACATTCCAATCAGGTTGTTTTGCTTACTTTCCAATCAGGTTGTTTTGCTTACTTTCTAATCAGGTTGTTTTGCTTACTTTCTAATCAGGTTGTTAACCTGAAGAAGGACAACAAAAGGCTCGGGGCTGAGCTGACCTCCTTATCAAGTGAGGCACGGGCAGCCAACCAGGAGAGGGATGACCTCATGGCTTCACAAACGGTGCGTGCCTTGTTGAAATACAGAAAGATGTGTGAAGGTTAGGTTACACGCAAGATGTGTGAGAATAAGGTTACACGCAAGTGGTGTTGAATCGTATGGCTTCACAAGTGGTTTGTACCTTACTGAATGCGCACTGGGAAATTGAATGCGAACCAACTTGGGCTTCTTGGCTCCTTGAAAAGTGCATGAAAAATCCCAGCGACTGATTAGGTATGTGCCCCCTAGGCAGGTTTTAAGCTCAGCTGCATACATATCAGAGCTGAGCTTGAAACCTGCCAGTTAGGGGGCCTATACCCTGGGAGCATGCAAGAACCGTACAGTTTTTGGCCTCAGATAACCCCCTCTGGAAAAATCCACTCTGTTTGTGGCTCGACAGAATTGTTTTCTCATCTGTCGTCTGATGCAGGTCATGGGCATGGGTGCTGGATTGGACAATTCCCTTGATGCTGCAGCCAGCCCCTCTGGGACTTTGTCGACTGCAGATAAAGATGTACTGCAGGTGAGGCTTCAGAATGCGAATGTGAGAGAACTGCTCGTTTCTCTCAGTTGCCGAAAACTTTGTTGCTGTTGGTCATCAGCCCGTTCACTTGGAGGCCTTCAAGGGGGTATTTTATTCCGAAAGCAGGCGTGAAAGGGTGTGTGCAGCTGTAGAAAGTCTGAAAGGAAGCTCTCTGCATGCGCTAGAATTTGCTGTACCTGTTTTTGCAGGCCCGTACCCAACGCTATGAGGGCATAATTGACAGTCTCAAACGCTTGGTTGAAGCGGAGCGGAGACGGACAAAGCAGGTGTGTGGTCCAGCTTGTTTTTAGACAGCTCTCAGTTTTATGTATGTTCGTTCATAAATGCAGTTTGCCATGCATGCAAGCATGCATTTGCGTATGTGCTTTCATTTCACGCATACAAGCACGCAGATCATTTATGTCAGCATGTGATTGCACGTATTCTTACATTTCATATTTATGCACGCAGGATTTACATACTTGAATGCATTTGCACGTAATTAAGGTTGGCCAAAGCACACCTATCCGCTGTGTATGACTTTATATTTTGCATTTGCATATTTCATGCTACTATTTCTCTACATCAATTGCGAACATCAGCATGTACATACATATATATATATATATAATATATATAAGGCCAACCCTCTACGTAAGAACACATGCCGAGTGTAAAAGCTGAACTGCATGCATGGATAAAGTTTGCATCAAACAGGTAAAAACACAGGCCAGGGATGCAGTGCTTTGATGCTTCTTGTGTACAGAGTTCTCATGCTCTTGTGCCTTGCTTGGGCACTTAGATTGAGGATATAGCCTTTTATGGAATGGCCTACATCTAAAATTTCGCAGGAGGTCCATTCAAAATGCCACACCAATGTGCAGCCAGTGCCGTGCATGGGCACTTGAGTAGGGAACTATAAGCCTTCTCTCATGATATTTATTATTGTTTACCTAAACTTGCGCAGAAGATCTAAGCAGATTCTTACACTGAACTGCAGCCTTTTTTAGTGATGCATGATACAATAACTCACCCCTCTCTTATCTTCACTAAACCATGGATTTTTGAACATCTGTCTGTTACTAATGGTTCAACCTCCTTGTATATTTACAAGCGGCACACACACACACACACACACACACACGCACCCACATACATGCACACGCACGCATACACACTCACACTCACACACACGTGCAGGCACGAGCTGCACATACCGCAGAGCTGGCTTCGCGCACGGATTTGCAAGGCATACTGCGGCAGTGTGTGGAAGATGTGCGTGCACGTCAACAGGCCGCCAAAAAGGGGAGTGTCCATGCCTCTCCACGAGTGCAGACTGGGTGAGTGGTCAGCTGTGTCATTTTCATATAGGTACAAAAATATTTTGAGTCACTGGTCGTGCAAAGATTGTGCAAGTTTGGGCTTTGTGGGTGAGTGGTCGAGCTTTGGCATTATTATTTATGTAAATACAAAAAGGTATTTCGCGTCTTCAACCGTAAAGATGTTTTATTATTAAAATGTTTTAAAGAATGGGCTGCGTATGCGTATGCGAGTGTGAGTGTGAGTGTGTGTGTGTGTGTGTGTGTGGTTATATGTGTGGGAAGGGTAATGCAGCAGTGTGTGACGCAAGTGCAAGCACAGGGACACGCTGCAATAAAGAAATGTTTTTGTTTGAAGGAATCACGTGCGCCAGTCAGTCAGTGTTTCTGGGAAGGGTAATCCAACAGAGGTACCAAACAATCGTCTGGAAAACTGGGTTCTAACCTATAGCTGCGACTAAATTTCATTATGACAGCCCCTCTCGTTTTTTGTCCTTGAAATGACAACAAAGTGATCCATCAGGGATAGGAAGCTAGCCTGTGAGGGGCAGGAGCCTTGCGTAACCTTGTACCAAAGTGAATCCTTTCTCTGAATGAGCATTGAAGATTTGTCACTTCCTGTTGGTATGCTTCAATACCTTTTTCTCTCCCTCTCCTCCGGTGTTGCCCTGTGTAAATAATTCCACCGCAAGTTTGGCCATTTTGTAATAGATACAGTGAGCACAAATTGGGTGTAAAAAGGTATTGTAGGCACGCCACACTGCGCTCTTGTTATGGCTGCTACAAGTCCCCTGCACATGTGCTCTCCCTCTCTCTCTCTCTCTCTCTCTCTCTCTCCATCTCTCTCTCTCTCTCTCCCTCTCCCTCTCCCTCTCCCTCTCTCTCTCTCTCTCTCTCTCTCTCTCTCTCTCTTTCTCTTCCTCTCTCAAGTGACAGGTCCTCTCCCAGCACACCCAGAAGGTGGGGGAGGGGGGGGATATGTTTTAAAGAGGCCACACAAGTGCTACCTGTGCGCAGTCGAGTGGACACAATGCACTAAACTCTTGCTAATCATGATAAATACGCACACATATGCGCACAGCGACCACACAGCAGCCACAGCATTGCCAGGTGGTGGAAATGCAGACCTGAGCTCCCCACGCAGTGTGTACGGTAGTGCCAGCAGCTCCAGCAACCACATGCAAAATGCCACACGCACGCAAAGGGGGGGGGGACCGCGCAGTCGGCAGAGACCTTTTTCAGGTGTGTGTGGTGTTTGCACACAAGCAGGCCCTGCCTGTGTGCAGAATGTTGCTCTTACATGAGCCTGCAGTGTGCTATTCCTGATGTGCAGGTAACTGTATACGTGGGATGTGGAATGTGTAAGGTGGGGATTTAAACAAGCACCCTTCCTCAGGCTCTCTGCGTCTGTTGTTTCTGTCCAAGCACACTCCTGGTCGCCCTAACACTGCTGTCCAATCCCACTGCTGTCCAAGCCCACTGCTGCAAGCCCTAATAGAAGCCCTGACATAAGCACACTGCTGGAAGTCCTAACAGAAGCAAACAATGGAGAAGGTGCACTCACAAACTCACATCACACATACATGCACAAATATGCGTCTGTTATTTCTGTCCAAGCACGCTGCTGGAAGCCCTCACATAAGCAAACAAACAGAGAAGGCACACCCTACACACTCACACATACATGCACACACACGGACATGCCACAAACACATCCACACACGCAACACACACACACACAGCTGCTCTTGCAAGCCGTCCTGGGGGCAGGCCCAGCCTACCGGTGGCCCTAACAGAAGCAGACAGAAGAGAAGGAAGCAGCGGCCTCAGGAGAGAGGCAGGGGGCTCAGGGGATTTGTCAGGGGCCATCTTGGGCACAGGCCTCTCCTCACAAGCCTCAAGCTCGAGTGCAGGAATGCCCCAACAGCAGCAGCAGCAGCAGCAGCAGCAGGAGCAGCAGCAGCAGGAGCATGAGGGCCTGGAGGAGGACCCAGCCATCCCTGATTTTCAGGGTGCCACACACACGGGTGGGACCAGGGGTACTGCTCCTGATGCCACTGTGACAGGTGCTGGGGAGGGAGGGGGTGCAGGTGGCTCCAAGAGGCCGCCTGTGGCCCGCAGGCCTTTCTCAGCAGTGCCACGCATGCAACAGGTGTGTGTGTTTGCATGTGGGTGTGTCTGTGTGTCCGTGTATGTGTGTGTGTGTGCTTTTACACTCGCATGCGTCAGAGTGGCTGTGAGGGAAGTGCGTGTGCATGTGTGCATGTGTGTGTGTGTGTGTATGTGTGTGTGTGTGTGAAGCATAGGAGGTGATGGAGGTCTCTGCTCGCGTCCCTCGGACGCCCTGCTCATTGACACTCTGGACACACACACACACACACACACATGTACATGCACACGCACACGTTCACACACACACACACACATGTACACGCACACGCACACGTTCACACACACACAACACATACATACATACATACACACACACTGCCTGGCAGACCCAGCAGAGACCAATGAGTGGCTTACGGCGAGGCAGCGGCAGTGGAGGTGGAGCAGGGAATGAAGGGGGGGTGTTAACGCGGGAGGCGTTCATGGAGCGTGGGGGTGGGGGCTCTGCACTGGGGGTGGAGGAGAGGGAGGAGTTGGTGCGGGTGCTGACGCAGGTACGTGTATCTCTTGTGTGTGTAAGAGAGAGTGGGTGGTGTACATGTATGTATGTGTGTGTTTGTGCTTTGCACAAAAGGCTGGGGTTGGCCAGAACCGTATGTGTACTGTATATGGTTGTATATATGGTGGTTTCCCTGCCAAACACGCCGTATATACACCGTATATATATGGTTTTGGCCAACCCTACAAAAGACGATTACAGGGCTAGCAGCAAGCAAACGTAAGTGTGGAGGGCTTTTACTTATACATGGCTGTTACTTATTCATGGCTGTTACTTATTCAGAGCTATTACTTATACATGGCTATTACTTATTCATGGCTGTTACTTATTCATGGCTGTTACTTATTCATGGCTGTTACTTATACATGGCTATTGCTTATTCATGTCTATTACTTATACATGGCTGTTACTTATACATGGCTGTTACTTATTCATGTCCCAGCCGAGCCTTAGTTGGAAGGGAAGCCACAAGGCAAGTGAGACGCGCGTGCCTGCTACTTGTTTTTCGATGTATCGCTCTTCAGCCTAGCTTGGGGATTCAGTTGTTTTCCTAGACTGAGGCAGGCATAAGGGAGCGGTGCTTGCTGAGGTCCCTAGCTTAATGGCAGAGATGACCTCTCCATCATAGGATCGCACTGGGTGACTGTGTTGGTGGAGCAGCACGGCAAGTTCAGTGCTGTAGGGCTGGCTGAGTGATTTATAATGGAAATGACCGGGACCAGCGGTCATTTAGACCCTTAGCTTAGCTCTGCAGTTTCGATGCCTGGCGCTTGTGCTTGTTTGAGCCTGGTATCCCAGTCTCTTTGTGCCTTCTTTTCTCCCTCTGTACTCTTTTGGTTTACCTCTCTGACTCAGCCTTTTTGTCTGCTGGCAAAGGAGTTCACCGTTTGAGCCTGGTATCCCAGTCTCTTTGTGCCTTCTTTTCTCCCTCTGTACTCTTTTGGTTTACCTCTCTGACTCAGCCTTTTTGTCTGCTGGCAAAGGAGTTCACCGTTTGAGCATGGTATCCCAGTCTCTTTGTGACTTCTTTTCTCCCTCTGTACTCTGTTAGTTTACCTCTCTGACTAAGCCTTTTTGTCTGCTGGTAAAGGAGTTCACAGTTTGAGCCTGGTATCCCAGTCTCTTTGTGACTTCTTTTCTCCCTCTGTACTCTGTTAGTTTACCTCTCTGACTCAGCCTTTTTGTCTGCTGGTAAAGGAGTTCACCGTTTGAGTCTGGCATCCCAGTCTCTTTGTGCCTTCTTTTCTCCCTCTGTACTCTGTTGGTTTACCTCTCTGACTCAGCCTTTTTGTCTGCTGGTAAAGGAGTTCACCGTACTCAGTACCAAAGTGGCTTCATTTTCCGTACTCAATGTGGGAGTGGTTTAATGCCTGCGTAGTCTCCTTATTTGTTTTGTGTTCTTTTCTTATGCATGTATTTGTGTGTGTGTGTTTGTGATGAGGTGTGCGTCCAAACACTAAGTGTGTGTTTCAAGGTGTGCGTCCACTACTAAGTGCATGTATGTGTGTGTTGAGGTGTGCGTCCACTACTCACAAAGTGTGTGCCTACGCCGGGTTTGCTGCTCGCGGTACGCTGTTCCTCATTGGTTTTCAGTCTTGGTTGAACACTTGAGAAGCCATCTGCAGCTTTTGCCATTATGTTTGTGATGCACCAAGCCTCTAACGTCTATCTAATTGTGCGTGCGTGTGTGTTTATGTATGTTGAGGCTCCAATACCTCCTGACGGAATCTGCACACCCACACTCATCCTAGTTAAGTAAATCACACTGACACATACACACACTCTCCCTTTTAACCACAGAAAGAAGAGATCCTCAAGGCTATCTTTGACCGCTCGTTTCCGGGCGGGCCTGCACCTCCCACCATGCCTGGTGATGATGTGCGCTTGGACCGCTTGGCTGCTGCGCGGGATTGCAGGTGTGTTTGTTGTGTGTGTGTGTGTGTGTTGTGTGTGTGTGTGTGCGTGTGTTTGTGTGTGTATGTGTGAATTATGGATGTGTGTGTTGGATGCATGTGCGTGGGTGTACGTAAGCGTGCAATTTGTGCTTAGCTATTACTTGTACACACTATCACATGTGAGTTTGTGTTATGCATATGTATGTGTGCGTGCGTGTGTGTCACCTATATAATGTGTGTGTGTGCAACGCGTCTGTTGTCTTCTGCATATGTATGTGTGTGTGCGTGTGTGTCACCTATATAATGTGTGTGTGTAATGCATCTGGTGGCTCAAGTTGTGACGAGCTATCTCAGGTGCCAACCCAATTGCGAGAATGTTGTGTACGCTTCCAAGCTACGCGACAGATACCTTCTTTCGCTTTTTAACAGCTATGCCAGACGAAGAGGAGGAGCTTCATGTGACGAAACAGGGAATAACTAGGAGTGCTGTTGCTGTGTTTAATGGACGCCCCCAGTGCTGACTACATCTGGCCCCTGCTGCTGTTGTCCTTGCTTCTACGGGAATACCTTTCTTTCATATAATGCAGGGATGCCACGGTTGTGGCCTCTGCTGCTGTTGTACCTGCCTCTACGTGAATACCTTTCTCTTTCATATAATGCAGGGACGCCACAGTTGTGGCCTCTGCTGCTGTTATACCTGCCTCTATGTAAATACCTTTCTTTCATATAATGCAGGGACGCCACGGTTGTGGTCTCTGCTGCTGTTTTACCTGCTACGTAAATACCTTTCTTTCATATAATGCAGGGACGCCACAGTTGTGGTCTCTGCTGCTGTTGTACCTGCTTCTACGTAAATACCTTTCTTTCATATAATGCAGGGACGCCACGGTTGTGGTCTCTTCTGCTGTTGTACCTGCCTCTACGTAAATACCTTTCTTTCATATATTGCAGGGACGCCACGGTTGTGGTCTCTGCTGCTGTTGTACCTGCCTCTACGTTAATAACTTTCTTTCATATAATGCAGGGACGCCATGGTTGTGGCCTCTGCTGCTGTTGTACCTGCCTCCACGTGAATACCTTTCTTTCATATATTGCAGGGACGCCACGGTTGTGGTCTCTGCTGCTGTTGTACCTGCCTCTATGTGAATACCATGCTTTCATATAATGCAGGGACGCCACGGTTGTGGTCTCTGCTGCTGTTGTACCTGCTACGTAAATACCTTTCTTTCATATAATGCAGGGACGCCACAGTTGTGGTCTCTGCTGCTGTTGTACCTGCTACGTAAATACCTTTCTTTCATATAATGCAGGGACGCCACGGTTGTGGTCTCTGCTGCTGTTGTACCTGCCTCTACGTGAATACCTTTCTTTCATATAATGCAGGGACGCCACACGGTTGTGGCCTCTGCTGCTGTTGTACCTGCCTCTATGTAAATACCATGCTTTCATATAATGCAGGGACGCCATGGTTGCGGTCTCTGCTGCTGTTTTACCTGCTTCTATGTAAATACCTTTCTTTCATATAATGCAGGGACGCCATGGTTGTGGTCTCTGCTGCTGTTTTACCTGCTTCTATGTAAAAACCTTTCTTTTATATAATGCAGGGACGCCACGGTTGTGGTCTCTTCTGCTGTTGTACCTGCCTCTACGTAATACGTGAATACCTTTCTTTCATATAATGCAGGGACGCCATGGTTGTGGCCTCTGCTGCTGTTGTACCTGCCTCTATGTAAATACTTTCTTTCATATAATGCAGGGACGCCACGGTTGTGGCCAATGCCCGTGTGCTTGCCCTGTCCTCTGCTGCTGCTCCCATCCCTGCTTCTTCCCGAACGCCTATAGCAGCTGCTGGAGGGGCTGGGGCGTCTGCTGGTGCTGGTACGTATTTGTGATGTCTTTCTGCTGCGAGCTCATAATGTTGTCCAAGGGAGCATTTGTTGATTTCTACAGTATCTGGCATATTCTGAATGTAGCAGGCAGACCAGGCCTGCAACATTGTCACTGCACCATTGCGTGCATAGGCATTGGATTAGCTCCCTTTATACTCACACCCCTTTATAATTAAAGCAGCTATGTTCAGCCTCTTTGAGTTGAGGGACAGGCTGCAGGGGCAGCTGCAAGGAGGGGGGGGACGACAGCTGCCGCACAAAATGCCTCTCGTTGCTTTTGTTAGGTGGACATTGCACGTGATACCGCCTTCATTTCTAACTCCAGCACGTTTCTTATCTGTTTTTGAACAGGTGTGGGACAGGCTGCAGGGACAGCTGCAGGGGGGGGGCGACAGCTGCCTGCTAGCATGGCTCAAGATGCTACCCCAGGCTCAGACCTGCAGAGAGAGGCTGCTGCCCGTCCTTGGGTATTTTCTGTAGATGCCATGATCCAGGACTTTTTGAGTAACCGCAGTTAGAAACAGTGTATTGGATGCCGTATAATTCACGGACTTTTTAAAGTAGCCTCAAGAACAACGTGTACCGCTGTTGCCTCCCTTTCTTATATTGATGTTACATAGAACTAGAGCGCTGTCCCTTTGTTATTGACCATAATGCGCCGTAACGGGAACAAATTTAGAGAAGAGGTAGTATAACTCAGCATGTTTGAGGAGGCTCACTACATATCTTAAGGCGCCTCTCTTGACCGCCAGAATCAAGTCGTGCGCCATATGATGAGGGTCAGGAAAATGTATGTGGGCGCATCCATATCCATACATATCACTTTGCGTCCCTTGAAGTTCCAAGTCGAAGAAAATGATTAGGTACTACGCTAGGCAAGAAAGGACTCCTTTGGAGCAATTACTCTTACCCTTCCCATTAACAAGAGGAAAAGGCCATGTTGGCACTGCTGATCACAACAGAGGTCGCAAAGGTTACACATCAAGCCATCAGTCAAAAAGAAGTGCAACTGCTAGACTGCGTAAGTAAAACATTGTTATGAAGTGAGTGCTGATCAAAACACCCTTCCACCACTAAAAGGAGAAATACAAATAAGGGGATCAGGAGGTTATAGGTCTGCAGGGAATGGGATCATCTTCGGCAATAAGTGTTGGAAATGGTGCTGGAACGGGCACATCCGGTATAGGCAAGCTCAGTGGTATAGTTGGCAGGTTGCGTGTGGAGATTAAGTCAGGGATGCTTCCGTAATTCATACTTCTTTGCAGCCTTGTCTCTTTGCAAAACGAAAGTTGTTGAATAAATTGGATGCATCAGTAAGAAGGTTGAGCGTTCTACCCTTGGGACTTTCCAAAGAAGTCTGTATGTAATCTTGTTCTGGAAGGTTTGGTGGCATCCATTCATGATGGCGTATATTGGCGGGCGGCATTTCCAGTTTCTCAATCAAGCTTCTTGTCAAAATTTAAATAGCAGTATGTATGCGCTCTTAAACCTTGAAAACCTGTGTATTTGCAGCTGGAAAACGTATCATCAATTTTTAAAATTAAACGTCCCAGTACGCACAAATGCGACTTGGCTACTTCAAAAAGCAACGCGTTGAGCAAAAATGTTACAGTGTGCACTTGGCCATCTTAGTTTGCTATTCACAGCACACGACCAGTGGGGGCGTACTGGCTACTGGCCTGTCCATAAATAGGATTGCCCATTGCATCGTAACCGGTTGGAACTGTGTTTGTTGTTGTTGTGGATGTCCTTCGCTCAGCGTAGTAGTAGTCGCTCACGGGGGGCGTAGTGTAACCACTGGTATAGCCAGCCCCTGAAGCATGCCAGGCAGGAAATGAACACGCTTTTTTGCATTCATTTGCAGCAACAACTTTGCAAAGAGTGCAGAGAGGGAGACACCTTGGAGTTTCGAGCAGATGCTTATTAGTAAAGGTTTTCAGATGTAGGTTATCAGATGTTGGAGATGTATCTATTGGTGGGTTATACATGCTCATGAATATTGTATATTTTGTACACCTGTTACTCGTGAGGGATCATAGGCAGCCAATCCTGCTGCCTCTGCCGTCAAGGAAGGGGGAGCCATGGCATAGGCAGCATCAGCTTGGCGCTGCATTTGAATGCACAGGTAGGTGTAGGTGTACTGTTGGAAATGTGGAACAAGACTGTTTTGGGGGCTCTCCAAAGTGCGGAAGGTTAGAAAGGTCAAAAAGGTACTCAAATTGTGAGTAATCCAGTTTGCATCACATTAAACTGCATTTGCCTAATTGTGCATACACAACTTACGATTACACACCTTTGCCTCAGAAGCTTCTCCGCCAGCAAGTACGCCGCCGTACGCACGCTTCTCGTCATTCCTCATGTAGTTGGCTGCAAGGGGTGAAGCAAGAAAAACAATTTCACTCATATGCATCTTTTCAAAAGATGCAAGGATGGATTGGTATTTCAGGAAGATCCTACAAATCACAATTCTCGCAAATCCTTGTACCATGCTCCAAAGATGCAGGGCTTAACTCATAGAAACTGTAGGAACAACACAGCACTCACCCACATCCTCCATCTGTGTGGGTGTGAGGGCGTTGAACACCACGCCGTAGGTAGCCTGCATTGCACAAGGAAAATGGTCTACACGCTGCAGAGGAATAATCAAGTTCAGCAAACCCAGAGTCAGCCAATTTCTTTGGCAGGTAACTATGGAAGGATAGGAGTCAATTTAACTAAGTAATGCAGGAGGCCAATGGGTGTTCAAAATTAGAAAGACTGCTCAAAAGCAAAGAGGGAAGCATTTTCCCATTAATAATCCATTCCAGCTAGTTATTCCTTGCGTACTAGACGCCAATTCCTAAATGAACACACCAAGCAATCATAACAGGATAGCATGGCTCATCCATGTATGTAGAGGCACGTGGGTTTCCTTGCTTTTTGTCTCAGCATCTTCCTTGCAATATTGCACCCCAAGCAATCACAGCTGCTCGTTCCTTCTTACCAATGCATAATCATCACGGTCGCGCACTGACTCCCGGTCTGCAGCGCGAAGTGCTCTGGTTGCCAAACGCTGCAGATTTTGCAAAAAGAAATGGTTCGAATGGCTGTTTGAGGGGAAAGCAGCCAGTTTATAAGTGCATTCATTTGAGATCTGCATTTTGATGGTGCCTAATACTGTTTGGTGCTCTAACAAAAATCACCAGCTTAAGGTTGCCCTAGTGAGGCAGTCTTAACCTGCAATATCCCTGCTTAATTTAAAGCGCCATTTCTTATCAGACCAGGTGCAGTGCCCCTCTTTAAGGGTAAACACATCCGAGTATTGAAGGGGGCCGCACTTGACTAACAACTCGGTGGCTGAACAAGAAAGCAAAGCAACTACTTGTTTGCACTCTCACAGTTGCAGTGGCAGCTTCACTGTCTGCAGGGACAGCACCATTGGTTGCCGTGCGCTGGTCAGCACGCATCGAGGCGGCCACATCTGCAGGCGTTTATTGGAAGCAGCAGTATATCGCAAGTGGCAGAAATGCGAAAAATACCGTCCTATCTTGGAAATTGTTAGAGCATATGTTTCTGACGCTTACATTCCAGTACACCCACCAGCTTTTTGGGAGGCTGTGGCCTCACTGAAGGGCACACCAAACATGTTGCGGCTATAGTCGTTGATATCAAGGTCAGCTACGCGATCTGCAGGGGCTTGGGCAAGGAGTGAGGGGAGGTCATTAAAAGAACAGAAGACGACATTGAATGTATACGCAACAACCAGTTTCCGTTTCACAAGCAGACAGATGGGAGCAGGCAAGAAAAATATGGGAAAAGGTCAATGCTCAATAACCCCTCATCAGGAAATGTGTCATCAGCAGATCACCTTCACTGAAACTGATCACCAGCCAGTCTTACCTGCAGCAGTTGTGGCCGTGGTCCCTGCCATCGTTGTGGGGGCGGTTGTCGTTGCTGCTGTGTGCGGGAGAGGCCATGGTAAGGAATAGAAAGTGGAAAATCCGTCTCGAGGTGAAGATGATGACCAATCCGAGTACCTTCACAGCATTTTTTGTAACTCAGGTGATCGATTTGTTCATATCTTACCCATCGTTGGATTGTAAGTCGCCATTTATTTGTATATTGTTTATTTGCTCGATTGTTCTTTTGCTTTACTTTTTAATCGATCAAACCTCTTCGTAATGCTGTAATTTAAAGTGGAAAACTGCATGTACGAAAAAAGCCTGTTTTGGTCGAATGTGCAGCATTAAGCAATTTTAAAATTTGCGCCCGTATGGATCTCCCAATTCCCTTGCTGGCACGTGCTTTCAATAATGCAGACACCTTTTTAGATAGAATCTGGAAATGAAAATGGTTGCTGCCCTTTTCTATTTGCCCTTATAAAAGAGTATCGGTGGCTGTGGCTAAAGCAGTCAAGCAGTGGTTGAGAGTCTCTCCCTCACTCCAAGGTATTATCAACCCGCCTTGGCATTCCTCATTGCAGGTGGGTACACCCTTCCAATCTCATTTATTTGTGGTGAATAGCAGACCGTTGGTTGCTAGCTAGCACGAAAGTTCTGAATTTATAATCAGCGTACTGTGCACAGGAAAGGATGGCCACAGTTTTATAATGTAAATGGCGAGAATGCTCAGGAAAGTTCTAGACTGGTGTGCTCACGCTAGCCAGACCATTCCTCTGACATTACTATTTTAATACTGTTGGGCTTGTAGATGTTTATTAAGCGTGGGAGAGAAGGATGCCAAAAATAATCCTCTGCCATTACTATTTTTATACTGTTGGGCTTGGAGATGTTTATTAAGCGTGGGAGAGAAGGATGCCAAAAATAATCTGGAATTGTATGGACTATCTATTTTTAGATACAAATCACCTTAATACACAATTCCTGCTCTAGTTCTTAAAAACATAGCCTCAGCCGTTTGTTATTGCCCAGATTACACAACCCAATCACAAAGCATCAACTTGCGTCACGGACTTGATGAGCTGCAAATGAAAGCAGATAATCACATTATCGCTCACTTCAAGCTTTCTAGCATATTTAATGCAAAAGGAGGGCATATTGCTTCTTTGCTACATCCCATCAGAGCGTGCGGCCCACTCCAGAAGTTGGGACAGTGCCTGGGAGTGCAAGAAGGAAGCAAGTACCAGCTGCTCATGCAATGGTTAATTATAAATCAGTGTGTGACACTGAAGACTTAACAGAAGTAACATATTATACCTCACGCCGCCCACAACAAACCAAAACAGTCAGATAATGCTCATCCATTTAAGACCCTAACCTGGACAGTATCGAGAAGAAAAACTACGCAGGCAGTGAAGAATCACTCCCCACATTAATTAAGGAGAAGGAGCCCACTTTGGTACTGGGTACCGTGAAGCTCCTCCACCAAGAGAAAAGATAAAGATCAATGGGATCAGGAGGGTTGCAGGCTTGACCTGAGACCGTCTCCTGATGAGAGTTGATATTAGTGCTAGAAAGGGCACGTCTGGTACGGACAACTTTGGCAGCGTAAAAGGACAGTAATGCTTTTGAAGCTGGAGACACCGTTGCACAAACAGGTGGATCCCAATTTATCCTAAAAAGAAACAAACATCTACAATTTCAGAAGGTACCTGGTGGGCAAATAGGGCATCCATTGGCATCATAGGCGACGGGGGGCACTGTTGTGTCCGTGGTGGTGGTGGTTATGGTGGCAGCACCAATGCCGTAGTCGGTGACAGGAGCTGCAGGGGTTGTTGTTGCAGGGGTTGTTCCTGTGCAGCAAATGGTTGGCAACAAGGGCTGTACGTGAATGGTGGATTCTGTTTGTAGGTAGTGCTTGTTAACACATGATCAAAGGTGTGCTTGAAGGAGGAGAGAAGGTGCGCTTGAAGGAGGAGAAAGGTGTGCTTGAAGGAGGAGAGAAGGAAGTGGAGGAAATAATTAAGTATGCTGTGTAACTGTGCTTCACGTGTTTGCTCATAGTGAAAGTCAATCTTACACAAGTTGAACAGCATCGAGTGGTGATTAATGCGCAAGATACCGTGGGCGGGAAGAAAAAGGAGAAAGAAGCACACCAAGCAAGCAGTCAGATCAAACGTCAAATAGCAAAGAGGGTCAAATATGGATGAACACTGCTGCACTCTTCAGGTGACATAAAGCAAGGGGGCTACAGTTCGGCAGACATATTAAGGGGACGCAGTACAGTTGTTTTCACCGCCTGCAAATCCCTCTTCTCATAGGCATAAGCAATTGTACACTAGCTACCTGATATCAGGTTTCAAACGATATTGCTCGTTGCTTCCATACCTGGTGGGCAAATGGGACATCCAGATGCATCATAGCCCAGGGGCGGCACGGTATCTGTCACTGCAAGCATTTTGGAGAGAAGAGGCTTGAGTGCTTTGAAACATTGTATCAGCCTGCTTGGGCACAGCCAGGCAGAAATAGTTTTTTTACTTAAACAGTACTGCTCACACCAGTAAAGCTAAAACAGAAGGGGTTGAATGGGATCTGGAGAATTGTCACCTTTACAAAACTTAAGTGAATCCTGAATAGACAACGTCAAGGAATCAAGGCTAATTAACCAAATATCAAGCGCAATTAGATTAGAACCCGCAACAAATATACGATAAGGTTTAAGCCACTGTGGCCCGATCACATCACTCAACAAAGAAAGACAACGAGCTTTCCTTATTCATTCAGTCGTGTCCTTCACAGGAAGCTTTTTGAGATAGGGCAATCAGGTAATAAACAAAGCTTTTTTTTTCCGACACATAAATGAAAGGAGATCGCACGCATAAAGAATCTCATGCCTGTGGTAAGCCCAGAGGGAACTGCGGTGTCCATGACTGAAGAAAACACAGCATTTGCAGGAGTTGTTTTGAATAAAAGGTTAGAATGATGGTTACAAGATAATAAGAGGTACACACTATAAGGGCTACGGCAGAAAGGCGTTCTGCAGAGGCATAAAGGCACTAACAAACATGCGATGAGCATTTAAAAATTAAGCATCTTTAAAATGCAGCGGCAAAACAGAGATGCGTTGCAGATAGATGCAGTGTATTTTGCCTACGTCGTCACACCTGTCGTCGCGCTGGTTGTGGTGGGTACCGTTCCAGGAGGGCAAACTGCTGCTTTGGTTACAGTATCAATGCCGACGGGCGGGACGTTAATGGTAGGGTCACTCACTGCAGATGATGATGCATGACAAAACTTGATGTGACATTCATGATTTTCAGGCTTCTGACCACACCTCAAACCACAAAGCGAAAATAAAGTCCTGGAGCCAGAAGCCAAGGACGAGCGACAACAGTCAAGGCGGCAAACCAAACATCTAAGACAAACCTACCTCTCGTGTACGACATGCGGACTTCGTCCTTCTCGTCGTAACAATTAATTAACGACGCAAGTCGATTTAATAAACGACGTAAGTCGATTTGTATCCTGTGCTTTTTGCTTTGCTCAGATCGAAACGTAATACGTATAATAATAATTTTAGCTTTGCGAATGCGAGCTGGATGCTCTCATCAGTCTTGTCTCTCAAGCCCGCTCAGAAAAAGCTCTGGATTCAGGAAGACTCCTTGCAGACCAAAGGGAATGTTTCTCATTAAGTGGATAGGTAATGTGCTATTTGTTGATTGACAAGCCCACTGGCAAGCTTGCACACACACGCACACGCGTGCACACACACACACACACACACACACACACACTCTCTCTCTTTCATACACACAAACATACACACACATACTCACACTCACACTCACACACACACACACACACACACACACACACACACACACACACACACACACACACACAACACACACAAACACACACACACACACACACACACACACACACACACACACACACACACACTCAACACACACATACTCACACACACACACGCACACACACACACTCACTCACACACACATACACACACACACACACAACACACACACACACACTCACACACACGCACACACACGCACGCACACACATACACACACACAAACGCAACGCATGTGCGTTCACACTCATCCTGAGATGATCTCAAACAGATAAGGTAATTACATGTACACACTCCTTTGGTAAAACTCCTCTCTGTGTTTGTACGCAGGACGTGCCCTCGCACACCAAGATAGCAACAAATTGACAGCTCCGTTTTTAAAGGACGAGCATTACAGCCCTCCCTCTTGGGCTTCTGACATCAAACTGGTTCCAAAAACCCGGCTTGGTCTGGCTCAATTGTAAGAAATATTGACTTGCTCACAAAACATGGCATGCACGCACACAAGCATGCGCCATAAATTAGTAAACAGAAGCGCACACGTCTAAATTAGCACATATCAGCAAACATACCTGCACAAACACACAAAAATGCGCGCAAGTGCACACTCAAGCGAAGCAAATTTACATCCATATTTACACAACAAGAAAGTAAAAAACATGCACTTGTGGACAAATAGCACGCACGCGCACACACACACACACACACACACACACACACACACACACACACACACACACACACACACATGCACGCATGCATGCACGCACACATGTGCACATCCGTAATGCATACACAGAAAGCTGCTTTGACATGATGTTATGCCTAGTTGTGACTTACTAACACCAGGCGAAGTATATTTGATGTGGGAGACCTGCGTTAGCTGCCCTCTTTCCCGCTGCTACAAATCCTGCCTGATTCGTTGCCTACTACAAGCACCCAACATGGGTGTAACCCTGACCTAGCCCTTTATGGCTATACCTTTTCCGTGCACGCTCTCACATGTTCTGTGCAAGTCCTCTCACAGGAGCTCAGTCCTCAATGCTCCTGCTGTCTCCACAGGTTTACGTAGTATACAGCAGCCATTTTATTTGCAGCTAAAGCGTGATTGGTAGGTCTGCACCCGCTGATTTGAACGGTTCCGCTCTGCACTGCTCATGCTGTCCCTCACACACAGGCCCACGCCTGTTCACGGTTGGCAGCTTCCTGGCCTTCCTGAAGGCGTGCAAGTGTTCATCAAGCGTGATGACATGACAGGGATGCAGTTATCTGGTAACAAGGTGGGGTCTTGTGGATTTTAAATGTTATAGATTTTATAGCTGTTGATGTGGCAGTAGTTCTTAAACCGGTGATTGATTGAAGTAGGGTGCATTGTCTATAGGGCTGGCCAGAACCGTGTATACACACCGTACGTGACCGTATGTATGGTGATTTCCCTGCTGAAAATATCGTACGTGCACCGTATATACCTATAAATTTATGGTTTTGAAAAACTTGTATTGTCTTGCAACAAGATGGGTCTACTGAGGAAGGGGGGGAAGATGCTGTAAGCTGGGTCTTCATTTTAATCTGTCGGTGGTAATAACTTCACTGACGTTTATTTTTAGAGTTGGCCAGAACCATTATTTATGGTGTATATACGTAGGGTTGGCCAGAAACATATATATACCGTGCTGCGCTTTTAGTATTGCAAGGCCTACTTTTTGCGAGGTGCCAAAATAATTAGAATAATTAATTTGCGAGCATTAAGCTTTTGCGAGGCCCCTGAAAAGTTAAGGAAATTTGC
>Ga0307974_1000610_pt1:0-20000 | contig 22650 bp, 24 predicted proteins | sample OrgLakmetagen784_FD_201812 | JGI IMG/M metagenome (GOLD analysis project Ga0307974, IMG submission 201812) | Saline water microbial communities from Organic Lake, Antarctica - #784 | ecosystem: Environmental > Aquatic > Non-marine Saline and Alkaline > Saline | place: Antarctica: Organic... | reverse complement strand
GTTTTTTCTATTGCAATATGCTTGTGTGGTACGTATCTGTAGCGTCTTTTATTACAGCCAGCAATAACGTGCCCGATACAAGAAGAGCAGCTTCCGTTGCATGCTGCCTTGTCTGTGTAATGGTGTCTGGATACGTGGCACATGTACGTTTTTTAAACTCAGTTCTTTCTGTGGAGTCGCCATCTTGGTGTGCACGATCCGAATTTAGTTCCTTGCAAGGTTGGAGCGGGCTCTGGTAGTGTGTAATGTGTTAAACTTCTCAACCATGCACAGCTTGGTGTTGCTGAACCACTATTCTCAAAACCTTGGCTAAACCTCTTGTCCCTCTTTTACCCGCCATTTCCTTATAAGTGTTGTTCCCTGCCCTTCCTCTTTATAATATTTATGCACACAACCCTCCTCTCCCCTGCCTCCCCTCCCCCCTTGCTGTTTCTAGCTTTGGAGGTGGCCAGCCTCCCTCCTCCTTCCTCCCTGCCCGTGGAGCTTCCCGGTCGCCCCACTCCAACCCTCGGCTTGGTGCTCGTGGACCGGAGCCTGGACACAGTCACCCCGTGTATGCATGCGGTAGGTGTACTTTGGTAGTGCCTTGGACACTGCTCCCAGCCATCTGTCCTTTCTTGCTCACAGCCTGGTGCTTGAGTTAAGGTGGCACACATGCACGAGGTCACCCCTACAAGTATGTAGTGGGTGTGGGCAACTTGTGGGTGATTAGACGCTTGGGTATGGCTGCCACACCATGCATGCAGTGGCAGGAAGCCTGTATTCATGTCCCCCCTTATGCGCTACGTGAATAAACGCGTCTGTCAGCATGGGATGAAGCAGCTAAGAGCCTGTTAGACATTTACCTGGACACCCTTTGCACTGCACATCATAGAAGCTGCGTGTAGTCATTCAGGAACTGGACTAGGGATCCATTGTTTGAAGTACTATGGGGTTTAAACCATCCTTGCAAAATTACATTTCATGTGCTTGACAGCTGCAGTGTAAATATAGAGAGCCACCTGCATACGTTTGGGTAGTAGCAGATCTGTGGTGGTGGCACCCTGTCAGGGTTCTGCTATGAGAAATGCAGGTTCCATGAAGGCGTTGCTTTCCATTTTTCCACCTTGTGCGCTGTTTTTATTGTGCGACTTTCAATAAGTGCATGACCTTTGTGGGCCATGCTGCTGTCTTCCAAAACCCTGACTTAAAGAGCTTGTCCAACTTCTTCATGACGTGCACACAACAATTATTTATTTGGGCCTTCCTGGAAGTTTGAAATTTAACTTCAATGGGTCATTCCTTCATTAGAACAACTAGTACATCAAAAACATCACCGCCCCTGATTAACTTTTGAGGGGCGGTGATCAAACCTTCTGAGATGGTGGTTGATTATATATTTTTTCGTAGAGGGGGCGGTGTGTGAGGTGGTAGTGGTAATTAATGTTTTAAGGTATAGCACGGTCATGAACAGCCAGGGAGCCCCTCCCCCTCCCTCCCCAGACCCAGCTGCACTTCCCCCCCAGCTCCAGCTGCCCCTGTTGCACCTGAAGGGATGTACCAGGGGAAAGCAACCTGCTTTTTTGGCAAAGCCTCCCTCGTGGGGGGGTGATACCCTAGCGTTGTCTCCTTCCCACCACACTTCACACAGGCCCCCCCAGGCCCCCCCAAGCCACCCCACGGGCTGAAATTCGACATAGGCTCCTAGAGGTGGTCGACAAAGCAAAAGTCTTGAAAATGTTCCTTTTTCGATGCAAATCGTGATTAAATAACCAAACTAGATGTTTCATGACGTTTGAGGCCAAATGGACTACCCCAGTGGTCTGGGCAGAAATCCAGTTCAAAATTTGGCACTGAATATTTATGTATTGAGCCACCATACTCTACCCAGGTCCTCTTTTCACCTCAAAACACGACAGGAGTACTTCTTTTATGATCAGAAATCGTTTGACATGCTGAAGACTAGATTTAATGGGATTTGGTTTTTCGCCCTTTTTGGCACCCCTTTTGCTGATTTTTTCAAGGGAAATGGGCCAAAATGGGGTACCTGGCCAACTACTGCTCCGTTTTGCCCCATTTTTGTTGCAGTGATATTCTTTATTAGAATGTAGACTATTCATATAAAAATGACACAGATCGGGTCAGTTGGTGGTGAGATATGACAGATTGGTGGTGAAAAGTGGGGTTCACGCCGCGGGCAATTAGGTATGTGCCCCCCTACTGGCAGTTTTCAAGCTCAGGTGTTATCAGCTACCTCTGGGTACTAAGCTTCAAAACTGCCAGCTGGGGGGCGCATACTCTGGGAACATTTCAAAAACACCCCCTTTTCAGTCCTCCGTCGACCACCTCTGTCCTTACCGTAGGGACATGTACTCGTTCCGCACCCCTCAAAAAAAGAGTTATTTTTACCCTGTCCGCACCGATCCGCACCCCTCTCAATATATAATTTAGTGCTTGCCGCAGGGGCAAAATGCCCTCAGAACCGCACCAAGGGACTCAGAGGTGCATTCCATAACACATTAACATAGTTTTTGTCCAAGTGCACTGAGAAATATCAAACTGAGTCTGGCTGCTGAATTCTGTCATCCATTGTACATTGTACATCAACTGGCACTAGTTTTGTCTTCTAGTCTTCTTACTCAAGTATCATCACCATCTGCTTCCCCATCCCTCTCCTCATTGCCCCCCTCTTCAATGCCCCCCTCCTCACTCCCCTCTGAGCAACATCTGTGCAGCCAGCCGGCACCAAGATGATGTGCACAAATGGAAACCGCTTCTTCAGCCAGTCTCGGAACTCAGCAGCGATGTGCACCTTGCAGGCCCACAGGGGCTCTCGGGGGCTCTTTCCCACGCATGACCCGTCAAAAACTCAAAAGTAATTATTAAATTCAATCCGCACCAATCCGCACCCCCTCAACTATTTATATATTTCAGGGGGTGTGAGCTCGCCGCACCCCCAAAAAACAATATTTTTGCGGCGTGATATATTGTTCGTACGGTACCAAAAATTTCACCGTGTCAGATAAATTCTGGGACCCTGGGGTGCGGTGTTTGATGATGCAGAGCAAATTGTTTTTTGCGGGGGTCCAGACCTCCTCTCCAGGCCCACCCAGGGCACCTCCTGGGCTGAGACTCGACATAGACTTTTAACCAAAAACTTCACCGCACCAGATAGATTCTGGGACCTTGGGGTGCCGTATGCAAAGTTTTAGAGCAACATTTTATGTTTAGAAGCCCCAGGAAGCTGCCTAAGATTCCTCAGCCAGGTCCCCAGACCACTTCCTGCAGGTGCAGTATCCATCAGCAACTTTCCCGGCTGCGGATGCTATGTCAGGAGCCGTTGGTTGTGTTCGGACTGCAAAGTTCACGGTTGACCATGCAAGCAGAATCATGTAATGCTAATTTCGATGGGCTTTATAATTTTAGTTTAGTCAGATGTTGATGACGCGCGGAAGTTTGCTTGGACGGGACCCTTCAGGAACACAGTCCGTGTTGGCTTGGACTGTTTGTGGGGCATGGAGCGCACGGTGCAGGTGCTTGCTGCGCACTGTGTGTTGAGCCGAGTTCAGACATCATGGCACCGTGCTCGCACCTGCCCTCTCAATCGACAGGGAACAGCAGCAGCAGCACATTCTCACGCCTGCTTCAGCAAAGGCTACTCCAGCACAGCATCACGCGCACCACCGCAGCGTCTGTGGGGCATCAAGGCACAAACATACAGGCTAGCACGCACATACGCGCACACACGCACACATAGACATACATACACGCATGCGCACACATACAAACGCCCAAACACACGCACACACACACACATGCATATGCATGCACACCTTGCGCGTGTGATGGGCTTCGTTAATTTTTTAGCGTCGCTAGTGACACTCCCACACTTGTCATTGATATTTGTAGGGGGGGGGTGCCCTTTTTTTAAGATATATCTTTTTCAGGGGGGTGTTGAGGTACGTTGAATAAAAGTTCAGTCACATTGCTCACTAGACAAAGTTCAGACACATTGCTCAATTTTGCAAGACAACTTGTGGGACACCATGCTGTCGGTGCTGCCACGTGGGGGTGATGCACATGCATAAAGAGCAGTAGTGAATAGACAGTGCACTTACATTGCTAGAAATTGGACTCGATGTGCAGGACAACCTGTGGGACACCATGCTGTTGGTGCTGCCCCGTGGGGGTGATGCACATGCAATCAGAGGAGGAGGGGGGGTTCAAGCAAAGGATAGGGGTGACAAAAAAACTCCCTCTTGGAGGTGCGCAGCAGTGGCACTTGTGCAGTGATATTGTGTGTATGCACATGTGTGTGACTGTGTTTGCATGCCTGTGTGCATGATGTCCTACAACTGTGCACCACACACAAAGCAAGGGCACGACAAGTAGGGCTAAATCCCATAAACTTTCCATCTATCAACACCCTAACATAGCAGTTCCCACATCCAATTTCACGCCAACATCAGTGCATCTGTTGCAATGCTTCCCTCTTAACCCCTGCGCATCCCGCATCAGTTTTATGATGCCCACACGTGATCCTCTTTCAACTGTGTGTACAGGCCCCTCCAATTGCGAGTAGGGCTCCCAGAGGTTGCCCCTTTTGAGTTCAACTGTCGTACTTCCCTATACCCCACACAACCTTTGGCGCCTACAATACCCAGCGCACACGGCCACGGAGGCATGCATGGTGTGCAGGGTGTGCCTGTGGCTTCTCCCCAAGAGGCCCCCCCCCTATCATACGGGGAGGAGCTGTTCTGCCCTGGTGATAAGCAGGCAATGTCACGCCTGCAGCAGCTGGCGTCAAAACGAGGCAAGGTGGGACGATGCTTGTTTGTGTGTGTTTGCGTGTGTATGAGTGTGTGCGCAAATGGATGAATTTTCTAATCATGCTGCTGGCCTTGCAGCCAAGCTAGGGTGATTGTGAGTGTGCTTATGGGTGAAAGTTTGGGTGTGGGAGTGTTTCCTTTCATAGTCCCAGGATGCAGGTTGCGAAAGGAGGCAGTTGCACCATTTGCAGGACAAATGCTTTAATGACTTTTCAGGCTTGCTGTACAAATATAAATTGTGAAGGCGCCAGTGCGGAGGCTCCACCCAGTTGGCATGAACACATGTTTCTGTCCCTCTTACTTTTGTGTTAATTTAAGCCTGCTCTATTTGCACAGGGATGTACGTCTGCTAATGTGGCAGGACACTGCAGTGCATGCGTTTAGCTGAACGTGGGGTGCTGTCCAGTGAGGGGTAGCAGAGGCAGATCGTGGTTGCAATCACATGTGCACATTCATACACACATGCATAGGTATGCTCATGCACGCACATACACACGTGCACAGGATGCTGCAGTGCTTGTACGCAAGTGGCTCAAGCAAGCGTTGTCTAATGAGAGGCTGAGCCCCAGTGTGCGGTCACGAGCGGGGGCAGTGCCGGCATCTGAGCTGCAGGCTCTAGCCGAGGATCTGTGCAGGGTTCCAGGTAGGTATGGGGTGTGTGTATGTGAGTATTTGTAGTGCGTGTGTATGTGTGTGTGCGTTTGCGTATGTGTATGCTTGTGTATCTACGTGATACATATGTACGTGATACATGTCTACGTGATACATATGTACGTGATACATATCTACGTGAAACATGTCTACGTGATACATATCTACGTGATACATATCTACGTGATACATATGTATATGCTGCATGTTTAGAATGCACTGTCCCCCAGTTATAGCAGGTGCACACATCTGTCCAACTTGCGCAAGCAGGAAGTATTTCCCCATGCAGTGACGGTAGCACAACACAATGCAGCATGCTACTGTCTTGTACCCGTGCATCACCAGCTGTCGGGCATGAGCCTTGCTAACTTCAATGCAAAGTAATGCACGTGCGCACAACATGCTCATGCACACATGCGCGTGAAATATTAAACACAGGTGCAGCGCTGCGTCAGCGTAGCGTGGCTACTCTTGGCTTGGCTTGCTCGGAAGCAATGCAAGTTGAGGGATCTGCACGCTGGGAAGCTGCTGCTAGCCTGGAAAAGCAGCTCTTACAAATGATGATCAGTGAAGGGGGGGGAGAAGGCGGGTCAACGGGAGTGGTGCAGGTGGGTACTTGGAGCAGTGGGTTGCTGAGGGATTGTGTTAGCTATCTGTCTGTCTGTAAGAGAAGTTATTGGTACTTTAGACTTGGTTCCGAGGGTGTGCAAAAACGTGTGGATGCTATCCGATTGCTGTTGGGTGAGGTGGGGATTTGAAACTGTGCAGGATCATTTTTTGCGCTTTGCCAGAGTTCTTTTAGGCGCTCTAAGGGACTCTGATTGTAGTGGGTGTGATATTAGGTTTGCACCAGGTGTGTCCTACAGGTTGGGACAAACGAGCAATTGCTAATTATCCTACCGTGTTTTGAGGTAAGGCCTGTCGGTCTGCTTTGGTGTGTATTTGATTTTTTGTGCCTGACGGCGTCCCTCTATTTCTCTCTTATAAAGGTGCCGTTGAACGTGACACTTTTTGTCTCCGCACATACAACCAGTGAGTGCCGCACACTTATGCATCGCAGGCGTTGATTGATGCCATCCACACAGCTCAAGCAGGCAAGGTGAGGCTGAAAAGACGAATGGACGGTCCCTTAACCGGGTAACTGACCTAGCATCTATATGAATGCCTTACTCTGCGACTTGTTAGAGATGGATAGAGAACAAACCGTGCGTTCAACTGAGGTGCTTGCAGACTGCCTTAGTTTGCGCTAGCATTGTATGGTTGATATACACCATGTGCCCCTGTATCTGATGCAATGTAGCTACTTCCCTTCATGTACCCCCTTGATGCTCACACACCGCCGCCATACACCATTCTCTCTTGCACAGGGCTTGCTGCACGTGTCTGACATAGTGCAGCTTCTTCCCTTTGTGTACTCCCTCACACCAGACGCCCCCCAGCAGGAAAACGCAAACGGTAGGGACCTGGTTTATGACCTCTACCCGTTCCTCTGCACTCGTTGGCCTTATATGCACGGTTGTGTATCATACATGCATCCGAGCAGTGCACACGTTATCTCTCATTAGCAATGCGGCCAATGGTGATGAATTGTTGCATAAGCCAAGTTGCAAGCCTACAATTCCACAGACTTTGTTTCTCTAACCTAGAGCAATAGGCTGGAATGATATACCTTGTACGTCAACTCTCCAGCGGCTTGGTAAAAGAGAGTGCATTCGCTGAAATCGTTGCGCAGGTTGCCCATTCAGCAGCACAGAAGAGGCAGAACTTCGATGGGTGCTGCTGCAGGCGCTGCTGCAAGCTGCACAACAACAACAAAAACAACAACAGCAACAACAACAACAACAACAACAACAACAACAACAACAACAACAACAACAACAACAACAACGACAACAACAACAGCAACAACAACAGCAACATCACCACCACCACCACCACCAACAACAACAACAACGGCAAGAACAGCACCACCACCAATCAGGCTTCTCCTGCAGTTGCACCAGTGTGCTGTCAGAGCTGCTTCCAGGTTGCTGCATTGATGGGGGACAGGAGCTCGAGGCTCGCCTGGACGTGTTCTTCCACCGTCTGCATTGGATTGCACAGGCGAGTTTGTGGGTGCACTGATTAATCAAATGACTTGTACTTGCGTTTGAGCATGCGTGCAAGCAAGCAAGCATGCTCATTAATGTGCACATCGACGATGCACCAACACAGGTGCGTGTACACATTCTGACACAAATACACGTATACATACCTATAGGCTCGAACCCAGCAGCTGCAAGAGCTGCGACGAGTGACGGTGACGGACATGTTTGCAGATAATGCGGGGATGGTGCTGCCGCTGCTACGCCAGTTGGTCAGAAGGCTTGCTCAAGGCGACACAGCCTCAGATGTCGTACAGGTTTGTGCACTTTGGACAAAAAGCAGATGAGGTGAATGGCAACCGTGCCACTGCCTTCACAAACAGGAATGCATCAGTAGAAACCAACTCACACCCAACTCACTCACATGCACGCACGTACATACAACTTACTGACAGTTTCACCTTTCAACTGGAAACACTCAAGGCCTCTTCAGGATCACTGAAAGGCCTACTTTCAAAAGGTCTGGGCCGTTTTGGATTAAATGCCGGACTCTTTGGAGCAGTCACAGGTTGGTCATGCAGCCTTTGCAATTTGTTACCAGTGATTTCCATGAGTGGCTGAACAATCTCCACAACTCGCATTCCCTGCACCGTGTTTGTTCCTCTCCAATTCATTACACATCTCCGCACACTGCAGACCAAAACTAACAAAAAAAACATACATCCCTTACGCTAAAAACATCACCGCCCCTAACTACCGTTTAAGGGGGGGGGGTGATCGATTTAATTATTTTAAAGGGGGGCGGTGAGTACGTACGTACGGTATCAGTAGATATTCAAACACAAAAGCACACTCGTGCTTGTAAGTGTTCAAAAATGTGGCAAGCTTGTACATGGACGTCTTCTTGTGTGCCTTTTTTGCTACAATCCCTTTTACACATGCGTGTGTCTAATTGGCCAGAACCCTATTTGTAGGGTTGGCCAGATCCGTATGTCAGGTTTTCAAGTAACGTATATACGTATGTATTTGCCGTATATACCGTATAATGCCGTATTCCGTATATACAGAGAAAATGAAACCTCTCAGAATTAAATAAAAATAGGGTCATTCTGCAGCTCCTGAAAAGCTACACACCTATATCCAATTTAATTGTGCCAAAAAATCAAAGTTTGAAGGGCTAAGCCGGTTTAAAGCCAAAAAGACCCCTAAATGGCCAATTCCAGTGCAAAAAGAAGCCCAAGTACTCTAGCCACCAATAAAACATTGTGATTGATGCAAAAACGTGCCTCAAAACAAAGTGGGAAGTAAAGGGAATGCTTAATTAGAGGAGTAGCAAAGGGAAGAAAATTGACCCCAAAAAGGACTCCTCCTGCTGGGATTTAAACCTGAGTCTGGGGGTGCACAATTCGAAGTACAGTTTTGCACCGTATTTTTATACAGAAATACGCCGTATAAATACGTATATACGGAAATCCGGAATTCGGATACGGCGGGGGGAGGCTGGAAAATACGGTGCATATACCGTACCGTATAATACGTATAATTATACGAATACGGATCTGGCCAACCCTACCTATATGCATATCTGCGAGTGTGTGCCCGGTACAAAATGAAAAGAAAAGACTACGCTGGCAGTGAAAAACCACTCCCCGCATTAATAAAGGGAAAGGAGCCACTTTGATACCGGGTACCGTATAACTCCTCCACCAAAAGGATAAGAAAAAATCAATGAGGATCAGGAGGGTTGCAGGCTTGACCTGGAACTGTCTCCTGATGAGTAATGATAATAGCGTGCTGGAAAGGGCACATCTGGTATGGACAAGTTTGGCAGCATAATTGACAGAATGAACATGAAGCTTGGAAGCAGGTGCCCGGTACACACACAGCAGAAATGCCACTTTAAGGGCGTATCTGCTAGAACAGGATAGCACCTGCACTCCTTATATGAGCCCTTGTTCAACTCTACATGTCTGTATCCCCAGGTGCTGTGGCTCCGAGAGCTACAAAGCTGTCCGAGTGCACTGCAGTGTTGGTGTTTGTGGTGGGGGGTATAAGCCCAGCGGACATACGCGAGGTGAATCAGTTATAGCGTAGAAATTCCAGTCTCTTCTTCAAAGATGCTCGCTGTCTTACCACTCCCAGATTTTTCTGTTGCTCAGAGTATCCACCTTTTTTATAATATGGCAGGTACGACAAGAAATGGACGAGCGACCCAGCGTGCACTTGCCTCCCCTCCTTGTTGCTGGGACCACTCTTTTAAGCTCGATGGATGTCAGCAGGCAGCTTTTCCACTCCCCATAGCTTCTTTATGCTCCTCTCTGCATAATATAATGCCATCGCTGTAACATGCTCACCTCTCATGAAGTCTGCGAAAAAAACCTAATTTCCAGAAATGGTGCATGCAAAGTCGGTTCCAGCTTGCAGGACAGACCACAATTAATGTTGAACAGTAGTTTTAATGCTTGAGTGATTCTGCCCTCTATGCACAGCTGAATAAACTGAGGTCTGTATTAGGTTAGGCAACATCGCTATACATGCCTCAGGGGGCATCTGAGCGGAAGCATGGAAAAAAGCCTGCAACCACGTCTAGCTAAACGAAAAGGGAAACGTCCATGAGAATTATGAAACGAATGTATGAAGAAAAGCGTACAAAGAAAGAGACGTTTGTTTGTTTGTTTCAAAACGTGTGTATAAAAGCCTCAGCCAGATGCATGAAACCAGAAATGCTGAGCTAGCTTCTCAGGTGCCCTTCGCACAGCCCAGAAGCATGCAGCACCACACTGACAGGCCCAAACCAGTCGGGACGTATTACTCGTCAGAATTACTGCCTTACACACCAGATCTAGAGGGGCCCCGGGGGGACAACTGAGGCGGCCTGAAATGGACCTGTTTCAATATGCTACGTACGGCAAAATTGGGAAATTCCAAATACTACTTTATTAAAGCTATCAATTAAAACGCACACACATCAAGCTGACCGTTTAAACTCACACAAGTCAACCAGCCAACTTTAATGTCATACACTGCAACATATACCTTATTTTTACTGCAGTCATTGTTGTGCCTGATTTATAGGTAATACTTTACTAAAGCGAGTGGTTGCAACTGAAATGGATTGTCATAAATCCTATAGAGTTTAAATACTATACCAGAGGGGGCTGACTGAGCCAAAAAAAAGGGTCTTTTTAAAATGTAAATTGAGCACGTGCGCCCTAAGTTGCTATGTTTAAGCTTAGCACCCAGAGGCAGGCGGCCGCGTGCTCTGAATTTTCATTTGCACCTAAGCTTGAACATAGCAACTTAGGGCGCACGTGTATGATTTTCCGCGGCGTTGACCCCACTTTTCACCACAAAATCTTCACAGAAGATCACCCACTCCACCAAATGGCATACTTTTGTGTGGTATGGTGTTGTAATAAACAAATATTGCAAAAATCAAGTGAAAAGATGAAGTGCGTGGTGATGTGGCTCAACATGTGCTGTTTTTTCTAGAAAGGCACCAAATTAGGGTTTGGGCAGTCAAGGTGGGCTTTGACCCCCGTCAAGTTGCGCACACTGTGACTTACATGGATATAAGCACATCTTCGTGCAGCTTACAATATCAGCTTTCATTTAAAGCCAGAATGGTGTCAGTTGGCTGAGTGGGCAGTAAATGGCTGGATTCAGAGTGCAAAAAGGGCACATATTTGGACATTTCCCCAGTCAGCCCCGCCCCTTTGATATTATACAACAAATATTACATCATGTTGGGGCAGCGGAATCGTGGAGTGCGCATTCTAAAACCCACTGCCATCTTAATTTTGCTGCAACGCCATTGTTGTGCCTGATTTTTAGCTAGGTGCTACTTCATCAAAGTTAGTGGTCTAAACTGAAATGGATCAGGCCATAAATCAAGGAGGGTCTACCTATACATACACAACAAACCTTATATCATGTTGGGGCAGTGGAATTGTGGAGTGCGCATTCTAGACCTATTGCCATCTTATTTTTTATCGCAACGCCATTGTTGTGCCTGATTTTTAGGTGCTACTTCATCAAAGCTAGTGGTCTAGACTGAAATGGACCAGGGCATTAATTAAGTAGGGTATATACATTATACAACAAACCTTATATCATGGTGGAATTGTGGAGTGCGCATTCTAAAACCCACTGCCATCTTATTATTCCCATTGTTGGCCTGATTTTTAGGTACTATTTCATTAAAGCTAGTGGTCTAAAATAAATCAGGCCATAAATCCAGTAGAGTTTATATCTTTTACACCTTACACAACATACCATGTGTCAAGTCGGGGCAGTGGAATTGTGAAGTGTACATTCTGAAATCTACTGCACATCTTAATTTTACTGCAAGGCCATTGTTGTGCCTGATTTCCAGGTACTACTTCATTAAAGCCAGAGGCCACAACTTCAATGGATCAGACATGAATCCACCAGCTTGCATGAAACAAATAAGGGGTACCAACAATAAATTTCCGAAAGTCATTATAGGGTACTTCGAAAAAAATAGCCATTCTACTGCCTGCTCCACTCAAGCTTGGATATTACCTTGTAGCAAATATCATAACCATAACGTTCAAGTAAGCATTGAGCTGGTAGGCCACTAGGGGGACCAGTCCTCAAACATGTAGGTGTTGTGAAGAAGGAGAGGCACGCCCCTGAAATGCAGGGGGACGAGATGTTACGTGCAAAATATGTACCCAGTAATACAGAGAATCGACATCAAATCGGTAACTTTTCACCACGCAACAAGAGAGAGAGAGAGAGAGAGAGAGAGAGAGAGAGAGAGAGAGAGAAAGAGAGAGAGAGAGAGAGAGAGAGAGAGAGAGAGAGAGAGAGAGAGAGAGAGAGAGAGAGAGAAAGAGAGAGAGAGAGAGAGAGAGAGAGAGAGAGAGAAAGAGAGAGAGAGAGATCTTGAGGTCCTATTAGTGCCGAGGCAAGGAAACAACAAATGATGGACAGCACTTGCAGGCTGCTTTTATAGTGCATTATTGATGCTGAATTAGTTACACTCTCAACTTAACCATCATTGCATTTTGCCTATCTTTTTTGACCCAGGGTGGCTATTTGCCATATAATGATTCGACTTTGTTGGTTTCCCCTACAGGCCTCTTGTGCCGGTGTGTCCTTTTATACATTAAAAACACAGTAAGGTGCTGAAATTTTGGTAAGGCTTCGCACCTGAGGTGCATCATGCGTTGGAAGCTTCCAACGCAGGGGTAGCTCCTTATGACAGAGTGCTGTGCAAGGCCTGTACAGGATAAGGGAGCAGCTTATATTATTTTTAGGCTGAGGCACTTGAATGCCATGTGCAGGTGCTGCTGCTGCCAAAATGGGCCTCAATGCTGTGCGGTGCACGTTGAGCTGTGGCATTATCACTCTTTGTGTACGTATTTGTGCGTATGTGTGTGGGTGTGTGCGTGTGTGTTTGTGAAGAAAGAAATAAATAGGTCCAGCGCGGGTGACAGCAAGCATATTGACCTTGTGTTGTAAATGAGAAAGCACTCAAAAAAGAGCCAATATGACAAGCTTTGCAAGCCCAAGATGGCAATGATATTAAGGGCTTATATAGAAGCGCATCTCAACCTGTGAATTGTTGCTATCATACCTAAGCTCCTGTTTACCAGGCAGCACGTCAAAGTCCACATCCACTATCACCTCCTCAGAGGTACCCAGGATAAGTGCTCGGATACCAAGTGCAGCTGGGGCATACATTGTCAGGGTGAGAGCGCTTAAAAGTGAAAAGCCGTCAAGGCTGGGAAGCGAAGGGTTGCTGCTGCTGCTACTGCTACTGTTTCCACTGCCTGTGCTGCTGAGGCTGGTACCACCTACCCCATTGCTGCTGCTGAAGCTGGACAGACACACGGGATGCATGCTGAGCACTGTGACTCTTTGATCTGACTCCGCTCCCACCTTGTCACCTACAGCTGGGTGCAAGCTGTCAAAGCGTACTCCGCCAGGCTGATCGCCATTAGGTAGGGCACCCATCAGCAGATCTTGCATGGCAAAATGAAAGGCAAAGGCATCACTATTTCTGCTGCCGCCGCTGCTGCTGCTGCTGCTGCTGCTGCTGGTATCTTCTGGAGTGGAAGGTGGGTTGATGCTGTTTGCAAACATGAACAACTGCACACAACCACGAAAAGCTGTGCTGCTGAGGGCCCATTCTATGTTTGCATTGATTGACTGGTGCGCTTGGAGCTGGGCAGCAGCACAGCCAACCAGGGAGGTAGACATCTGGTGAGAGTAGGTGGCAAAGGAGCCTGGGTGCTTCTGCACCTGCAAGGCAATGTAATTCAAAGTCAGTGCGAATTGGTGCAACTGTGCAACATAACTACACAAGCAGAGCACATTGACTTTTTTGAAGGCAAATTGACCTTTATGAAGGCAGTGGGCGTTGGGTGAGACCACATCGTAGGTGGAAAGGCAACCCTGGGCTATTTTGCCTGTGCAGTCACATTTTGAAGTTGCAGTTGCAGTTCAAGCAAGACAAATGTGACCACCAAAAAAGCATTAGTGCAACTTCTAATCCCATCATCGGCACCTGAGTAGTAGAGCATTGCATTGCCAGACTTATCTTGACACTAAATTAAGAAGGCCGAAACTGTGACTGGTACAGCTTGCTAGACCTGCTCTGCACCTGTGCAGGACTTGATCTTGGCTGGGCTGCACGTCACCTTTGATGTGACTTACTGGTGTAGCACTGTGCTCTTTGTGGGTCCCTGCACTGCTGAGCAACGGCTTACCCAAAGCCGACCGTTGCTCTGACTGCACTCCTCCATGTTTGTTGTGCAGTGGTGTAGCGTGCTGGAGGCCTATAACCTGTTGTGTTATCGCTGTTTATTTACAGAGAGAGAAACAGACTCAGCAGGAAACCAAAAGACACTGTAGTAACTAACTATCTGCTAGACTGCCTGATTCCTTACACCAGCCTCGTATCTCATGTTACGCAATGGCTCAGGGACATGCAGGTGCGCACAAGTGATATTGACATGCAGGTGCGCACAAGTGATAATGACACGCACTGCAGAGATGGATGACCTGCTGCTCACCCATTTGAACAAGGAGACCCACAGAAAGAAGAATGCAACGGTTCCAGTGTCTTTGCTTCCAACAAAATTGCAGGGTTGTTTTTGGCCCATGCACAGCACTGCAGAACCTGTGTGGAGATGAGGCCAACTCGGAACACCAGGGCTTTCCAGCACCAAAGCTTGCGTCCTCCCCATGTCCTGTGTTAGAGTAGGACACAGACATTAAACAATTTTATTGGGTGCAGGTTCAAAAGAAGGAACAGGCATTCCATTCCATTCGCGTCGTGACATCCCGATGGTATAATTCATAAGGACCAACAAACTAGGGCCCTAGAATTGCCCAAACAAAGGGTAAAGAACACAATATTGACGCTCGAGCTGGGAAAGAAGAGCAGTTGCAAATACCAAGGATATATAAATATGGAGAAGCACAAAATAAATACAGGTAGAAGCAAGAGTGATAGAGATTCCATTGTAATGCACTGGAGTTTAGAAGTTACTGAAACTGATCAGCAGTTCTGTGCAAATTTCAGGAAAGAGCAGCCACCCGAGTAGCAAGTGCAGACATCCAGTTCAGTTTCGACTTCCAGTTTTTGGGCCACTGCACTGAATAAGAGCGTCAAGTGGAGTTCCAGTCAAAACATAACAGGCTGCTGTCAAGTTCTGCATGTTGAAAACCAGTTTTGGGGAAGCTCGTTTCCCTCCGTCGGCACCCTTTTCTCTAAAATAAATGACCCAGAATGCCGTATTCTGGCCGGCTACTGGACCGTTATTCTCCCTTATTGTCACGATGGTATTACTTAATAGGAGAGCAACATTAAGATATAAATGGTCCAGATTAATCAGCATGTAAAGTGGCGTGACGAATCGGCGTACAATTTTTAGGTGCTGAACTTGCCTTTATGTGATAGTGCTCTGCATAACAATTTCTTACCAAGCTGGCAAATATGATTGTGAAATGTCAGAATTTGAAGAAGCATGCCAGGTTAGACCTCATTCAGCCCCCTCTAGGAAATAACGCAAACTGCTGGCATGGTGTTTTGTAGTTCTTGTATAGTTGATGCAGAGATAGATACATTATACAGTCATACAACATCCCTTTTAAGTAAGTTAACAGAAAGTGTCATTATGAAAATCATTTGGTTGGGACGCAGAGCCCAGCACACCACCATGGGTACTGCTTGACTGTTCCTTGGGAATGTGTTGAATACCTCGCCTGTGTGATTTTGTTGCAGACTTGATGAAATGTTAGCTGGTTGCATGAGAATTGTCACATCCAGACCAAAACCTCCAAGGCTGTGGAGTGGATATTTGTTATGCTACTAGAAACGGCCAGAAGAAACATTTGTCTATTTTCCTAGTACAGTAAACAGGAGCTTTTTGACAGGCAAATGCTTAGAAAGCCTACCTTGAAAAGCAAAGCATGACAACAAGCGTCATGATGCTTCCCAACTGGTTTACACGAGGGCAAAATCTCTGACAGAAAACGCTACCTGAAATGGCAAATGTCAGAATGAAGGCGTGAAAGCACCTATTTTTTTACATCATGAGGATTATCTGTTTAAATCTGTCAGATCAAATCACCGTCTCTGCCAAGTACAGGTCTCAGCAAAACAGATAATAAACAAATATACTCAAAAATACAGAGAAAAACATCCTGAACAGGGAGACCAGAAGCTGCATTGAGGTGGAAGGAAGAAATGCGAGATCCTAAGGAGATTAGAGTTGGGAAGAAAAAGGAGAGAAGGTCAGACGTTTTACTCTTTGTACTGCAAATCCAGAGCTTAGATGCTGCACAAATAAACCCGGTAATAATGTATTTTGGGGTCTTAGAAGGAATTTGTTTCACCAAGTGGGCGCCAGCGACAAATCGTGTGGTGAGCTGGTTAGTTGGTTGATAGCTGTAATCTGTCTTCTTTAAACATCTGAGTGATCAATCTTTTAGGTAAGTCTAACTTCTGGATTTAACAGTAGTGGTGCGTGATCGATTGACAAGCAACATGTGCGCAGTCTGAAAGGTACCATTAGAGGAAAGGAGATCCTGTATTGTTTTGGGTCTCTGAATCAATTTGTATGCTATCTCATATTAACATGCAACATATTGAGACCAAGAGTGCCTGTGCAACGATCCTGGCTCCGGGATGGAGCAGCGGTGCAGCAGTTAACCAAAGGCAAGTAGCAGAGACAGACGAGGATGAGCAGAGAGCGCACAGGCTCGAGGCAGGGAATTAGTAGAAGCGATATGGACTAGCCACAGCCACAGATGCAAACCCATTCTTCTGATGGACAGTTTTTAAACCTTGGAAGCCTCTTCTTGGTCCATAGGTTATCAATAAGACTAAGATTAGCTAATGATCTAAGTATGATGTCTGGTTCAAGACATAGAGCATTGCCAATCGCGTGCGCTCACGCTCTGCTATAGAGGCGTAGAATGCACTGTTATTAGTGCTTGTGGATGATGCTGGGACTGCTGCAGCAAGGGCAGCAGTAGATGAGCCGCCGTGCACATGCGATTCTTTGATCTTAGTAAGATGCCGCCTCCTTGACAGCCACGCACTGCATCCAGCATGATGAGCCTGTTGTTGCAGATTGTTTTGCATATTATAATGGAAGATAGAAGGTATTAAGGTGCGTGTATGAATAGTGTCGTACTGCAATGTTGGACGAGACTGCTGGTCGTCGTGGGTACGTCGGTGGTGCAACTCACCAGCGCTGCATAAAAACGAATGACAAGAGGCAGATTTTGAATGTATTTTAGGATGAAGTTTTAATTATGGCGGCCAGAATGATTTTTGCGATAAAGCGCACACATTAAAAACCCATTAACGCATGGAATGAGGCTTTTTGAAGAGGGTGTGCGTACTTTTAATAATCTTAGCAGTTGCTGCTCACCACCCCCACTACCCTTGCATTCCAGACAAAAACAAGTTGCAGGGCATCCTGGGGAGTACATTGAAGAGCTCCTGGTACTCATTTAATGGTGGACAAACGACACTCTTCCACGGTTCTATTTCGTTTGCATCGCAGGATGGCGCGCCGCCGCGCGGTGATGAAATATTTACAAGGTCCGGTCGCGACTGCTAGGGCACTACTTTTTCATAAAAAGCAATCTACCACTTCGCTTCGCTGCACCTACCCCACTTTTTGCCGGCAAACATACAAGCCTACGCAACAAGCCCCCCTTCTGAGCTTTGTAAGTTTGGTTTGACCAGGAACCCACCTGAGGAAGATTTTTGGACTGAGGAATTATTTTTGTGCAAAAGTGCTACATTCCGGTATGTTGTTTTGACTACCCTGAACCATTACAAGTGGGAAAATGATGAGAACGACAAAAGGCGCCGGCCCACACGTGGACTACTTGCCAAACACATTGATTATTCCTACAGTTATCATACAATTTAGATATACAAAGAAAGCTCGTACAAATGGTGAGATTTATTTTCTGGACCGTCTGAGGCGGTCATCGCACGAAGCTGCACGAAGGGTCATTCAAATCTTGGAAAACGTGATTTTCACCAGGATTGCACACTCTGGCCCTGCTCCGCTTTGGCCCTTCCAGAAACTGATGATTTCCCAGGCTACAGTTTGTCTTCAAGGGTTCACTAATTTCTAAAGATGTATGGCGATTCCTCTTTAAAATTGCCGTGAGAGCAGGTAAGAAGCTTTTCAAGGACCTCATGCATACGGGTGACAACCTATCTCACAGAGCAGGTGTGGTTACTAAGTACTGCTAATTTTTTTTGTTTAAATCAGCAAGTCAGCATTCCAATACATTCTCTGGGTGTTGTCCCAAACACCCTTTGCCCTTGCTGTTACAGTCACACCTGCATGCTCAGATTTGTGTGATTCGGCCATTTTGGTTTGAGTGCAGATCAAGCCTTTTTATTTCCTTGTAAATAATTCCACCGCCATCTAACGATGCAAACGGAAAAAAGTTATGTCCGGAAATAAGGGTACTTTAAGGAACACCTGCATGCTCAGATTTGTGTGATTCGGCCATTTTGGTTTGAGTGCAGGTCAAGCTGCCTGTCTGGGCCAGGTAAATGGACAGGAAAGTGAATACAATCTGTGAAAATTTTGAGCCGTGTTGGAAAGTAAACAATGATTGTTGATCAATCTTGATTAAGGCCAGAAAAAGTATGCACATAACAGCAATGTTTTTCGTGCAGGGAAGGGGGGGGACTAAAAGGCGGACTCCGCTTTGCTGTCGGGTGGGTGGATGCTACGTGCTAATTCACAAATTATTATCGAATGAGTATGATCAAAAACTGCTAGCAGTAACTGCATCCTCTGCGAGATGGTCGTCGCCTGCTGCAGCCAGTAGGGAGCAGCTGCTTTGCGTTTTCAAAATGATTATGAATAATAAGCTTCAGGATGTAATTTTTACACGTACGTAACCATGCAGTAACTATACGTAACTATACGTAACCATAACCATACTAACCATACTATACTATCTAATGCTCTCATTCCTTTTTATTATCTATTCCCTGGTATTCTCTTAAGCGCGTACTAAGCGTAACGATCCCACCAATAGTTGAAACTAGATGCCTCACAGTCTTGCAGGCACTGCCCACTGCTGCCTAGGAGCATTCCACGGAGCTTATTAGAACGACTAAAGCGTCTTGACAAACGCGTGTGACTCTCCTAGCCATGACAGTATGGGTTATTTTCGTCCTCACGTTTTCTTCTTCCTTTTCTTCCTCCAAAGCAGCTGCTGATATTACTGGACCATTTCACAAAGGTATATACACATATATGTGCACAGAGTATTTTGCAGAAGGGGGTATGTGCTTGTGCGTGTGCGTGTGCGTGTGCGTGTGCGTGTGCGCGTGCGTGTGCGTGTGCATGTGCGTTGTGCATGTGCGTGTGCACGTGCGTGCGTGTGCGCGTGTGTGCATGTGTGTGTGTGTGCACGCGTGCGTGCGTGTGTGAGTGTGTGCATGTGTGTGTGCGTGTGCATGTGTGTGTGTGTGTGTGTGTGTGTGTGTGTGTGTGTGTGTGTGTGTGTGTGTGTGTGTGTGCGCGCGCGCGAGCGTGTGTGTGTGAGTGCGTGCGTGTGTGTGTGCGTGTGTATGTGTGTGTTTATCTGTGTGTTTGTGTGTGTGCTTATGCACGTGAGCACACGTGAGTATGTGTATGTAAATGTGGATATGTGTGCATACGTGCATGTTTGCACTTGTGGTTCATGCAAATGAAGTCCTCTGGTGTATGGAGATAATCTGACAGTGATCCATTATTACTGCAGGTAGCAGGCAGCTGCTGCTGTCACTCTGTGCCTCAGCAACACTGGCTGGCAATGATGCAGATATTGCACTGAATTGTCCCAGTCCTCCTCCACCAATTTTGCCTCCACCGATCGCTCCTCTAACACCCCCAATTCCACAACCACCTCCACCACTGCTTCCCGGCCCTCCTCCTACCTTTTCCCC
>Ga0307974_1000581_pt1 | contig 23000 bp, 23 predicted proteins | sample OrgLakmetagen784_FD_201812 | JGI IMG/M metagenome (GOLD analysis project Ga0307974, IMG submission 201812) | Saline water microbial communities from Organic Lake, Antarctica - #784 | ecosystem: Environmental > Aquatic > Non-marine Saline and Alkaline > Saline | place: Antarctica: Organic Lake... | reverse complement strand
CCTCCTTGATACCTACACAGATGTAGATGTATGTGGTGTGTGTGTGTGTGTGTGTGTGTGTGAGAGAGAGAGAGAGAGAGAGAGAGAGAGAGAGAGAGAGAGAGAGAGAGAGAAAGAGAGAGAGAAACACAGAGAGAGAGAGAGAGAGAGAGAGAGAGCAGTGAAGGGCCTTCAAGCTTTATTTGAGCCCCGGGAAGAGCTGCATTGCTTGTGTGGTGAAACTCGTGATTTATGCTTGCAGTCTGAAAGAGCTGTCTGTGTCTATTACACAAAAGGAAGCTATCCACTTGTGTGTGTTGATAAAAGAATAGAATAAAGGTGGAAGACAGGCATTTTGGAGCAAGTGTGTGAAAACAGGCCTTGGGCGTACGCTTGTGCACAAACTTGCCTGGCCGACCACCACAGACAAGTAGGGTCACTCAAAGCATACATACATATGTTTGAAAGAGAGAGAGAGAGAGAGAGAGAGAGAAGAGAGAAGAGAGAAGAGAGAGAGAGAGCCTGCCACCATTGACATGGATTTGACAAGCCACATCTTTGCTTTGTGTCAGTGTTGGACTTCCCACACGCATGGCCGGATTTGGTGCAGGATTGAGTAACAGGAACAAAATTGTACGTTGATGGCCTGATCAGGATGGACTAGATCCCTGTAAGTGAATTTTACTACGTAAGACTGAACATGACTCAAATGCATGGTCTAGGGAGTATGCTTTTATTTGTATTCAGAAACCCAAGCCTTTATCAGTACCATACATTTGCATGCCATGACATCTAGGGTTGGCCAGGACCGTATATTCACACCGTATATGACCGTACGTAGGGTGATATCCCTGCTGAAAGTACCGTATGTACAGCATATATACGTATAAATATATGGTTATGGCCCACCCTAACGATAACCCATGACAGGGATCTCTACGGCAGGGATGACATCTTGTTAGCACTTCCCCTGACCCTTTTTCATTAAATGTAGAGAGCACCTACTGCCTGCATGACCTCGCTTCTTATCCTCAGTGCAAGTTTAACAACCAGGTCACCCTAACCATGAGTGCCCACGCTACGTGCTGCCCTAAATAGATAGGAGAAAACGAGAAAGTACGCAGACAGTTAAAAACAATCTCCATCACATCAATTAAGGAAAAAGAAACCACTGTGGTACTGAGTACTGTAAAATTTCCTTTACCACAGCAGCAGACAAGAAGGTCCTGGCTAACCATTACGTCAAAAACCAGACCTCAATGGTTAGCTATTTGAGACCCGCTGCTCCTATGCCACCCTGAAAGACAAGGCAAGCGAGTCCCAGGGCAGCAACATATGTACAGTTTATCATATTACAGCTATTCCAATATATGTACAATCATATTACAGCTATTCCAATATATTAAAAGCTTAGCAACATATGTACAGTTTATCATATTACAGCTATTCCAATATATTACAAGCTTAGCAAGTTAGATTGTAGCGCTACAGGTGTACAATTACCATTACCTTATTGCTAGACCGTACCTGATGCACCGCCTTCTGCTGACGCTCCATGAACACGCTTCCCACAACTGCAGCATACTGAAGGTGCTCGATCAAAGCACGGCAAATACTTTTTTTGTCCGTACCTGATGCACTGCCTTCTGCTGTTGCTCCACGCACATCCCACAGTCGCAGCATACTATCTGTGGACGCGCTCAGAAGCTCATGTTGGCCTGGAGGGAAGAATAGGAGCATGCAAGTGTGAGTATGTATACATGCATATGTTATGTGTCATTGTGTGCATGAGTGTGCGTGTAAGTGCACACAGATGTGTTTGTGCGTGTGTTTGTGCGTGTTTGTGCGTGCGTGTGCGTTATTTAAGTGTGTGTGAATGTGTGAGTGCATGTGTGGGTGTGCTTGGATAAGAAGGCAGTGGTGATGGAAGGAGTCAAGGTGAGAGGCACACCAATAATCACACGCACCTGCCCATCGCACGTAAGCGACCGCCTTTCGATGGCCTCCAAAAGATGCCGCTGGAGCAGCAGCCCCACTCGCAGTAGGAAGGGCGCTGCTGCCACTGTCACCTGAGGCACACATAATTTGTGGAGCACTCAGCACAGGGAGAGAGAGAGAGAGAGAGAGAGAGAGAGAGAGAGAGAGAGACAAGCCACTGCTGTCCACATTATGCGTCACTTATGGCATGTGTAGTAGGAGCGCTCAAGAGAAGGGAGAGCATGCACCCTATGGGTAGACAGAAATACGTGTGCCAGCCTTGACACACTCACTTTTCTGAAAAGGCGCATGGACGCCCTTTTGTGCAAGCAAGAGAGGGGAGGCGTGACACACAAAGCGCAGACGCAAACATAAACAAAGCGCACACACATGCAGAGATCAAGGTAGCATTGAGTATTCAAAGGTCGCAACAGAAACTCACAACCTAGGCATACAGAGCAAAGGGGGTGGGTAGCACTTCCTGCCTACTCTTTGACAACACACGCAGTGAAAACTATGATCACCTAGCTCACTCCGCAGCATGCGCAGGTCGTACACCATGGCAGTGTGTGCAGCAGATCCCACAGCGACCATGTGCTCGTTCCAAGGGTTGAAGCGTACACTGCACACGTTTGCTCCGGTATCCACAGCGGCTACAGGCCTCTGCTCCTTGGGGCTCCACACCTGTAGGAGGAGCAGGGCCGGCATACGCAGGGGTTATGCAATGCTCACTGTGATGCAGAATCAACAAGATGCACGGGTTATGCAGTGCTCACTGTGATACAGAATCAACGAGATGAACAAGCTAGATCTGCATGTAATTAAGACGTCTATTGCATGTCAGCGCTTTTTAAAATTAGCTTGTGTGTGCTAATGTGTACGTGTGTGTGTGTGTGTGTGTGCCTGATTACCGTTTTTACTCCACGGGATCTTTAAATGATAAGATGTATGTGTTTGCCTGATCACTCATTTCACTTCATGGTGTCTTTAAATGGCAAGAGGTAGTCAACATCCTGGTAACAAGTGAGACACCACTTGGAAGCAGGGACCATCAAAGGCCAACTAAACAAATGCTTTGCCCATGACAGTCACATTGCCAGTGCTCATGAGGTTGCGATGAAACAGTGCAAAGACATCATCACTCCCATCATTTGGCATTCCTCCTTGCTGCAGCTCCATCTGCTTGAAAGACATCCGGCATCGTCCACGCACTTGCCTGTAAAAGGACTGCAGTAAAAGGACTGCTGACTCTCAGCCTAATTTCATCCCAGCTCTTTTTCATCTTTCTATCGTAGCGATCACTGCAGATCTCAGGATCTCAAGCCTTTCAACAGGCGGTCGCCAGCACCGCTTGCCAGCAAGTGCTCCCCTCTTCCATGCGTTGGACATGCTAGGCTTGAAGACGCAGTCTTTAAGAACAAATAGCATTCCTTGACCTGCACGACATTAACAACTCACTAAAAATTTCCTATTCACATAATAGTCATCCCCTTGTTCGACAGTTGCTTATCATTGAAGCTTGCCAGCACGTGCCTGGCAACAAAAACTGATTCGCTGGAACCATTACGGTTTATTTCCCCTTGTGCCTACAACAGAGGTGATCATCACTGCCGCTCGCCAGCACGTGTCTGTCAACGAACACATATGCTCAATCGGTTTACAAAACACGCTTCTATTCAATTTCCTCATACCTTCAACAAGTGATCATCACTGCCGCTTGCCAGTAAATGGCTGCCTCCCCCGCCAGCAGCATCTGTGCCTGAAACACCAGGCGTGAAGTCCAAGGCCCAGATGCGTTTGTCATGCGCAGCCAAGCTGCCGACCAATTGGCGCGTGCTGGCATCCCACAAGTACATGCGGCCCTCGCAGTCCCTGTCAATTGAGGATGTTGTCAGGAATACGATTTGGCGTTGAGTGGCAACAGTATAAGGCGACGACGCTTGCTGGCATCCCATTGAGTGGCAACAGTATATACATTGAGTGGCAACAGTATAAGGCGATGACGCTTGCTGGCATCCCACAGGTACATGTGGCAGTAGTCCTTCATTCATATCAGAAGTTGTTAGAAATGTTTAAACTACTATGAAGACAAAAAAGGCAGACAGCAGACAAGTACCGGCGTCTTATGATTATAAATTTTGAATTTTCTTCTTCAAACCTGATCTCTGATGCATCCACCAATGTGTCGTTCTTAACCTTGCAAACAAGGGCCCGTGCCCCATAAACGACTTTGTCTCAATTTGCATGCACGCTGCAGCTAGGAGGGATTGCATGACTAAATGTCAAGCTGGCCAGCTTAATACAACACACACCAAAAAACACCGAGAAGCTGGTCACAAGGGGGTGCACCAGCCAAGAGTTGCACGCACCCTGCAGCTAAGAGGGACCGTTCATGATGGCTGAAGGTCACGCTGGCCAGCTTGGAGCGGCAACAAAACTCACGCACGGGCTCCAGGGAGTCAGGGGTGGTGCTCAGCACATCATCGTAGTCCCATAGGAACACACGCTGACCGGCACCTGGACACGGGCATAAGATGTTTTGTGGGGAATCAGCACATGGACGGGTGATTCGTACCAACTTGCACTAGTAGTGCAAACAGCACATGGAGGGACATTCTATGGTGCATGCAGCACATAGGACATGTTAATAATACAGCCAGTGTTTCTATTAAGGTTTTTGGGTGTGTAGCCATTTGGCTACACAGGGTGCTTTTGCTGAAAAAGAGTGTAGCCACTGAATATTTACCCCAAAAAAGTATGTGATATGAATGAAATAATGTATCTCAAAGTTTAATATAACTGTAATAAGTTTGTATATTCGTTGGACCCTTGCCCTTTGTCTCCCTCCCCCCCTAGTCTCTGCTCTGCGTCCTCGCTCTCATCACTAATTTCCATCAATTCTGGCTCCCGCCGCCGCTGCTGTGCATGAGCTGCTGTGCGCTGCTTCTTTGCTTCAAACCACTTTTGCACTGCTCGAAAGAAGAAAAAGTCCCTTAACGCCCACACGCGCTGGGTTGCAAGCACAAGGCATGCATTCAAGTGATCTGACAGCAAGCAGTTCCGCCTCTCATCTTTGATGAGGGCGAGCTTGCTGTAAAGCCGCTCCTCCTCCACTCTCTCTCGCTCAAAGCCAGGCACTTGCACTAATGCTTTGTTGGCCAAGGATAGCCACTCGCTAAGGCTGCATTTGAGCTCGACGCTATTGCTGACAGTGTGCCAAATGGACGCAGTGGGCTTGCCCACACGCTCTGCACCAGAGAACAAGCGGTGCACATAGCGGTGTCATACCGGGCCTGCTGCTTTTCCCAACTGACCAGCTGCGTCCCATGATCCTGCTTTTTGCTCTTGCGCACCTTCAGGCCCAGGTGCAAGTCAATTTTCTCCAGCATTTTTGTCCAGCATGATGAGCACTTCCTCCCTAGGACCTGCTTTTGAACTTGCCACGTGCATGGTAAGCACTTAACCGTACCCCCCTCCTGCTCTTCAAAGTACTGGCGATGGTCCTCAGGGACTCTGCTGCTGAGGGAGCCAATCACGCGTCCACACCGCCTGCGCTTACCCCCCTCTCCTGCTTCTGGTTATGCCTCTGGTGCTGCTTCCGGTTCTGCCAGTGCTGCTTGTGCTGGTGGAGGCGCTGCAGCAGGTGTTGCAGCTTGCTGTTGGAGCTGCTGGCATGGATGGGAGGGGCTTGGAGGGGTCAAGAGGGGTAGGAACTTGGGAGCTCTGGCCAGCTGTTGGGGGCCCCCTCGGCCCCCAGAGGGCTTGAAGTGCACTTTGACATTAAAACTTCAAAATTTTTGGTTACACTGGGTGGTCGACAGGACAATTTGGTATCGCCAACGGGCAACGTTTGGCTACACTGGGTGCTCAGCGACGCCTTGCCGGGCGTCGCTGTGTCTTACCCAAAATGGCCGAAATACGACACCTAAGAGACGTGTCGCGGTTAATCGAAACACTGATTACAGCGTGTATGCATGTTTGTATACATGTTTGATAATTTGCTTGTAAGTATGTTTGAGTGGCATATTTGATGTGAGTTGAGCCAGCCTGGCAACAGAGGCATAAGGGCAAACAACCACTAAGAGCACACGCCAACCAGCCCAAGCTGGCAGCAAGCTGGGTGTTTGCTTGATTAATCACTACCCGTCTCTGCTTCCTATCCAGCAACACGATAGATGTGTCCGCACACAAACAAAGGCTTATTGGTGGTGGTCGGCCAGATCTACGTGGTGGTTGGCCGAATTAGGCTTATCGGTGGTGGTTGGCCAGAATTGTACACAAGTTCATGACTATATGTGCGGACACTTCCCTGCTAAAAATACCGTATACACACCGTAAATAAGTATAAACATATGTATGTATGCTTTTAAGTGATCCTACTTGTCAGTGATAAACGGCCAGGCAAGTGTGTGCACAAGCGCTACAGCTCTTTCAGACTGCAAGCGAACAAATACGAGCTTCACCACACAAGCAATGCAGCTCTCCCCAAGGCTCAAATAAAGCTTGAAGACCCTCCACTGCTCTCTCTCTCTCTCTCTCTCTCTCTCTCTCTCTCTCTCTCTCTCTCTCTCTCTCTCTCTCTCTCTCTCTCAAACCCACAAGTGGCAAGTAGCTCCTCCTCCATTTCAAACTCCATGTCCAGAATAGCTGTACTTGGCTGAGGATACGATGCCACGCCCAGAGCTCTAGCATACCCAGATCGCAACCAGCCGCCACAGGCCGCGTACGGCACCTCTGCTTGTACAGCCACACGACTGTGCTGGGTGACAGTGCTGAGTACCTACAAATGTGTATGCATGTTGTTGTGAGGTAGCTGAACTATGCGTGAATCAAACACCATACACGGCACCTAAGTATGGTTCAGCGATTTTGCTGCATGACGCTGCTGAGCTCCTGCAAACGGGCGTGTGTAAATTGATGTGAGGTGGTTAATTTACATGTGACCGGTCGCGTGCAGCATCTCTGTTTGTATTATTAAGCAATTGTGCTGCACGACGGTGTTGCGACCCTGCCAGCCAGGGTAGGGTCTTTAGTGTGGAAAGCGGTTACTGTGATTGAAGTGTTTGTGTGTGTGTGAGTGTGTGTGTGTGTGTGTGTGTGTGTGTGGACTATGCTGATTGAGAAGTTGCACAACTGTCCTGTGTGTGACGCTGTTGAGCACCAACAAGGATGGGCTTAGACAATTGTTGCCTTTTGTTAACATCATACACAACGTAAGTAGTATACATCTCATCCATCGTGTTGAACGCCCTGGAAATCGTATTACCATACGGTACTTATATCACAGCGTACCGCGAATGTTTTTCACCCCCTCGCAAAGTGTTGCACCCAGTGCCGCATTAGTGCCAGACTGTCACACCAAACATGGTAGGGCATCATTACCACGTAACGGGGGCAGCTAAAATAACTAAGTTACAAGGGCCTCGCGAAGCTTGCATTAGGGTTGATTTAATTAATTTTAAGCATGAACAGACAGGCCAGGAAAGCCTTTAAAGCCGCCCATCACGGGGACAGACAGCTTGGAGGCTGGCCCTCTCCTGGGGAGGAAGGACACCAAGAGGAAGGACGCCTGTAATCCCTTCACATGCGCATCACGCACACGTACCCGCATGCACACACGTACGCACACACACACACACGTACGCGCACACACACACGTACGCGCGCACACACACGCACAAGTACATAATGCACACATACACGCACGTACACAACCACATACACATACGCATGCACGAACACAACACACGCACACACGTACACGCATATACTCACATACGCGCATGCACGCACACATGCGCACGTATGCAAACATACGTGCACTCACACGTACCCGCATGCACAAACACACGTACACGCACGCACACACGTACATACACACGTACGCATACACAAATATGCACGCACACACACACTCTCACACATACACATATGCAAACAAACACGCACGTACGCGCACGCACGCAGACGTACGCGTGCACATGCGCGTGCATATGCAGTGTAGGTGCAGCTCAGTGGGCCAGAAGGCCCTCGCATGGGCTTGCATTGTGTTTATTAATTAAGCAGGGTTGATCAGTTCGTGTTTTTGGGAGCAAGGGTTTGATAAAGTTCGTGAAATTTCTAGAACTTTCAAACTGTTTGAAGGGCTTGATGGGCAATTTTGGGCTCCTCCCTTCACCTTCAAAGCTTTACAAATAGTTGTGTGTGTATTATAATAATTATAGGGGAAAAGGGGCCAGAATGGGGCCATGTCATTATTGTAGAGCAGAAAAAGGAGAACCTTAAGGTGCAGTGCAAGTGCCGCGTTGTATAAATCCTTAGCAGTTCAGAACGGTGTGTGACAAGTTCGGCCGTACGACAAAGGAAACTTCCTGGCCTGATACAGATTACAGATCATATGTTACATATAAATGATTGAACATGTTACTTTTACTGCAAGGAACTAATGGGACTGAACTGGGAGGGGCCGCTGTCCCTTGCAATTTTGACAGACGCATGCTGTAATGTTTGACAAACTCTTGGAAGTTCGTCAAACTTTGACCGAACTCCGAACGGCACTTTTCAAACTCGTTAAAATGCGTGAAAGTTCGCGTATCCACACTTTTGGCCGAACCTCGAACTGAAACCCTGTAATTAAGTGTTGCCCCCCTTGCATTGCTCGCATTGGGCTTTACTAAAAAACTTCGCATCTGTTACGGTACGGTACGGTACCCACCCCTGGTTTTTGTTTGTCTGGGTAAACAGCTGCAGATAAGAGGAGTCTATGCAGTGCACGTTTTATTAAAATGCCCTCCCTTTCCTTTCTTTCCTCTCTCTCCCACCAAATTGCCTAGAAAATATTCATACACACTATAGCTTGCAGCTGAAGCCCTAGGTCACACAAACACACACACACACGCCTACCTGGCTGAACTGCTGCAGATTAGAGGAAGAGTCTGTACGGTGATAGGCCACCGGGGTTCCTTCCCGTTCCCCTGCCATACCGCCTTCAGCAGCAGAGCTTGAGGGCTGAGTTGTCTCAACCCCTCCTGCAAGCGTTCACATATGTTGTGCCCACATTCTAAGTGGGGTCGGCCAGAACCATATATTTATACCTATATACGGTGTACATACGGTATTTTAGCAGGGAAATCACAATACATACGGTCACATACGGTGCGTATATACGGTTCTGGCCAACCCTAGTTCTAAGCCAACCACATGTCATGCAATGCCAATTATGCATCGGGCCTCATGCATCATGCATGCAGCATCTGTACATGAGGGCTGAGATGCGTCAACCCCTCCTGCATGCATACTAGTCTGTGCGTCTGATGTTTGCTACACATGACACTGCAGCACTCGATCATAATGCGGATATGATGCACTTTTGTGTGCAGCGCTGATGTGCGTAAAACATTATGTAACCACACTATCATTTGCACACACAAACACACTCTTTCCTTTCCTCTCTCTCTCTTTCTCTCTCTCTCTCTCTCTCTCTCTCTCTCTCTCTCTCTCTCTCTCTCTCTTTCTCTCTCTTTATACATACATCATATATGTGTGAGCATGCATGTGTGTGTAAACGTATGAGAGAACAACATGAGAGCGTGATGTGTGTTTGATGCAATAAAAAGTCTCTTTGTGCCTTGTACTCCAAAAACAAATTTGAGGTATGCGCTCACGCACATTTAACCAACCAAACCCTATACACACCCTGTCACATCTCATTGTGTGACTGCGCACAAATCCCTGTGCATGCTCCAACTTTCACACAGGGACTTGATACAGGATGCAAGTGAGGGTGTGCTAACTGCACATTGATGGGTGGAGCACACGGACGTGGCTGCGCCTATGATATATATTCTCATCATTCCTTAAAGATTTGTCTGCCTCAGTTGCCGACAATGGCAAAAATAACAGGCCAAGCTTTGTAGAAAAAAATATGCAGGCGATGGCACCACTTGAAAATGAAGATACTTACTTACAGGTAACAGGGTACGGTTACAAACATACAGGGAGGGTGATGTCACTTATATACAGGGCACTATCAAGCAACCTTCAACACAGGGGGAAACAGGTATGCGGACCCGTGCTGAAGCCAAGGGTGACTCCCTCAACCTTTAAAAAAGGGTACACACGCATTCACAAACACAAGCGTATGCACACACATTTGTACTCACCCATACACATGCATGCACGAAAACACGAACGATACAGAAACATCATTTATATGCGTCGACACAACACAACGCAAACAGACCTGTGCTTGAACTAAGGGCCTTGACTCTATGGTGGAGAGGCGGGTTGTCATGGTTGCTTGGACCTTGGGGCTGCGGGCACACACTTGCCGCCTGAAGAGAAGACACACGTGTGTGAGTATGCAGTTCCTTGCTTAAATGCTGTGTCTAAATTGCTGCAGCTTCTGTTGGGTGTCTTATCAACAGACTCAGCTGGAAGGACGTATTCGCATGTAGTGTGTGTGTGCAGTGGACAATTGCATATGCATGTGTGGATGCACAGACACACATGTTTGTGCTCGTATTGATAGGTGTTTGTCAATGTGTGTGTTTGTGAGCGTGCTTGTGTGTGAATAAGTGCAACAACTCAGAGCACGTGAGCACACTCTTGGTAATCACCTCGGTAATGAGCAGCGGTAATGAGCAGCAAGCTGTATGAAAAGCAGCAATAGCATAACATTAAAACACCTACGCAGGCAGTAAGAACCATTCCCCTCATCTCAACATCTCACCTGCAATTGATGATGGCCTGTGATGCCATGGTGCTTGACACCCATCCCTTGATCAGGATGTGCGTTGTGCTCTCTGGCAGGCACTTCTAGTTGTGCTGATGCTGATGCCGGTGTGGGCATGGTTGAAGCGTGAGGCTGCTGCTGGGGTGGCTGTGGTTCTAGGTGGTGGGGCTGCTGCTGCGGCTGCTGCTGCTGCTGCAAATTCTGCAGGATTTTAAAAGAATAGAGAGAGCAGTTCTTCCCTAGACTGACGCTGGAGCGATTGTTGTGTGAAAGAAAAGCTGACTACTCTTACATGGAAAAGAAGCAAGCATTGACAAATGAAATCCCCACATTAGGTCAAGGAAAGCATCACATACGCACCAAGCACCATTTCACCGGTTTCAAGGCACTTGTATTTAACTCTTATAATCGTCCTTCCCCTTCTGCTGCAGTTTGGCAGGTGCTACACCGCAGAATCATAAGTACGCTCATATTCACAAGGCACCACGAGATAGGGAGGAACTTTATATGACGGCAGAGGCAGCCTGACATGGTTGCAGGTGAGAAGACTGCGGTGCATAAGCATTAGAGATCCATATGTAATATAAATGGTATATGTATGGAAAATACAGCAGGGAAATGACCATACATTTATTCATAAATAGGGTTGGCCATAACCGTGCATATACGGTGTGTATACAGTGTATATACGCGGTTTTGGGCAGGGAAACCACCAAATATACGGTCATATACGGTGTATATATACAGTTCTGACCAACACTAATACATATAAACGGTGTATGTATGAAAGTTTCAGCAGGAACGTGGCCATACATTTGTTCATTAAGGTGCGTATACATTTCTGGCCAACTTCATAATTTATAAGCATCAAAACACCTCCCCAACATGAGCGATAGGAACGCGCGCTTGCAACCTGGCTGGTGTCGTAAGAGTGTCCTGCACCTTCAAGGTCAAGCATACACGCTGCAACACAAATACACCAAGCACCAGTGCTTGCAGCAAAGACAGTGGGTATGAGCACTTTAGCTTCAAAAAAGAAGTGGCTCTACCCACAATGACAAGCATTAGCGCAGAAGCGTGAAGTGGCTCTCACTACATGACAAGCACGAGCGTGAAGTGGCTCTCAGGAGCATGAGGTGGCTCTCACCACAATGACAAGCACGAGCGCAGGAGCGTGAAGACTGCGTCGTAAGCAAGTGCTCCATCATAAACAAATAGCCAAATGCAGCATGAATGGCGCCAGAAAACGTGAATGGCACCCAAAAAACGCTTACCTGCTGCTCTTGTGTGGCAGGGGCACGCAGGCTCAAATAACAACTCTGCAACTGCTCAAACTGGTTCATGATACGCCGCTTCTTTACTGCGCGCAGCTCGAACAGCTCGTCTGTTGGTGTGGCAGGGCCTGTGGCAGCAGGTGTAGGTGTGGAAGTAGGTGCTGGTGCAGGTGTTGGTGTGGAGGTAGGTGATGGTGCAGGCGTTGGTGTGTGGAGGTAGGTGCTGGTGCAGGTGTCGGTGTGTGAAGGTAGGTGCTGGTGCAGGTGTCGGTGTGTGGAGGTAGGTGCTGGTGCAGGTTAAGTAGGTGATGGTGCAAGTGTTGGTGTGTGGAGGTAGGTGATGGTGCAGGTGTTAATGTGTGGAGGTAGGTGATGGTGCAGGTTAAGTAGGTGCTGGTGCAGGTGTTGGTGTGAGAGTTATCCAGCAGATGCTGGTATGCCAGCAGATGCTGGTGTGGCAGTGGGAGCCGAAGAGGCAGCAGTGGTGCAGCAGCGAATGCCAGACATGCCTGATATCTTTTGCTGTACTAGTGCTGCTGGGTTAATAGGCGTGGGTACGGTAGCAGGGGGCAGCGGAAATGTAGGCCCAGCAAAAGCAGGGGCGACATGCTTTTGTTCACCTTCCTACGCTTCGTGCTGTCGCTTTGACACCAATTAATCCAAATCCGACCCTGTCTTCGCATACTTATTTTGCTACACTTCTAAAATGCACAGACTCAAAAAGTACAAATTTGCAGTATAAATTTTTAAGCCTGAAAGTGAGGCTTATTCCGTGTTTAAGCAAAAACCTAGGGAGGAAGGCATGCACAGGAGGGTAAAAACTGTGAAAACACAGGAAAAACTTACAAATAAAAAACCTAGCTTTTGCAATATCTATGATTACCTGCGTTTACAGAGTGTAGACTGAACTGTTTTAGATGGGGTACCTATCTCGCTTCTTGCCTACTTGCCTATTTGAACTGTTTTAATTGCAGTATCTATCTCGCTTCTTACCTGCCCCCCCTTCCTGTAGGCTGTGGTGCGAGCTTCCAGCGTTCCCTGCGGCCTCTTCCTCCATTGACCTCAGATCCTTTGTGTGCACAGTGCGTGCATGGATGGGTGTGGGTGCGAGCGTGTGTGCGTGGGTTTGTGGATTGTGAGCATACAAAAACACCTCCTTGCTTTTAAGCTTGATTCCAGTGGTTTCCGCGTGTGTATGCACGTGCGTGTTTGGTTTTGTTAAAGTGTGTGCAGCCATCTGTACACGTAGGCCTGGCTTGTGCAAGCTATAAACGCACGCATTGAGAATGTGTGCATGTGTGTACGTACCCGAGCCAGCATAGCAATGTCCATGGCTGAAGAAGGAATTGCATACGCAGGGGCGGGCGGTACAGGGGGGACTGTGATCTGAGGGACGGATGATGCAGAAGCAAGCAGCGTGCTCACACCAGCCCCACTAACACCTGCATGATGAGATGCTGGGGGTGGGGGGGGGAAGGTGCCTGCTTCTGGCACCACAGCTGAAGCTTGTGCCTGTGCTGGCAGTGCTGGTTGCTGCAACAGTGGCGGTAATCCTGCGGCTATTCCTGCTGATGATGGTGGTGGAGGCAGAGGTGCAGTCGATTTTGGGTGTGAGGGTCGGTCAGGAGCTTTAAGTGGTGTGCCGGTGCTGACGCCGTATGTGCTGCCCTCCTGTTTAATGTACATGTGCTTTGCTGCTGCTACTGGCTGAGCTGCTGCTTGTGGCCGTGCTGCTGCTGGCTGTGCTGCTGCTGGCCGTGCTGCTGCTGTTGGCTGCGCTACGGCTGTTGGCTGTGCTGCTGCTGTTGGCTTTGGTGGTGCTGCTGCTCCAGGCACTGTTGCTGAAGTTGCACCCAACACCGGTAACCCTGGGATTGTGTTGAGTGGTTGGGTATGAGGGGCGGCAGCATTATTCCAGCTGCTGCTGTGTGGCAGTCCACCCCTTGCACCAAGCCCCTCACACACACCCTGACTCACGTTTGGGGTGTCCGTGGGGGGGGCCCTGAGTACGCCTCCTGTGTAGGCAGATGGACTTGCACAGTCTGTGTAGGGGGGGAAATTAGTGCGTGACATCAAGTGCGCTTTGTGCGTGGCATCAGGTGCGTTGTGGCTATTGCATGGTGTCAAGTGCGTTGTAGCTAATGAATGGCGTCAAGTGCGTTGCGGCTAACGAATGGCGTCGAGTGCGCTGTAGCTATTGCATGACATTAGGTGCGCTGTGGCTATTGCATGCGTCAAGTGCGTTGTGGCTAATGAATGGCGTCGAGTGCGCTGTGACTTTTGCATGGCACCAGGTGCGCTGTGGCTAATGCATGAGGGCCAGGTGTCTGCAGCAGAAATCTGCAGCTGGTATCTTTGCCTTGGTGCTTCTTCTTGCATCTGAGTGATTGAGCACTGATACAAGGACGTACACGAAACATGCTAGTATCAGCACGTAAACAAACCCAAACAAGCACATGCACAGCAGCAAACACACTTGTACCTGTCATCCCTCCTGCTGCCTCCCCCTCCTGCTTCACGCTCACAGGCCCAGCAACCCCCGCCCCATGCGCAGCAGCAGCTGCAGGGTTGCCTTGAGCAAGGCCTAGGCAAGGGCTGCTCTGTTGCAGCTGTGGCTGCTGTGGCTGCTGCTGCTCTAGGTGCATAGGAGGGAAGTAGTGCTGCTGCTGAGGGTGATGCAGAGACCCCTGTATACCTTCCTCCTGCTGTACTTGATGTCCTGCAGCCGGCCTGGTGTTACAATAGTTGTGCTGCTGCTGCTGCTGCTGCTGCTGCTGCTGCGTGTCCAGACGGTGTTGCCGGCCCTTGCTGGTCACGCTGTTCAGGTCGCGCTCAAGCACGCCCAGCTGGCTGCGCAACACCGCTAACTCCTTTTCCTTGTGCTGCCTGCTTGGATAAGCAGCAAGGTGTGGCAAAAGAGTGCAGGGGCGTACGTATGTGTGTGTATGTGTGTGTACAAGTGTAGTAGCAGCCCCTGGGAAGGAGAAGCGGCATCCTGTTCGTCGCTACTCTCATACATGTTAATACACCCGAATGAATAGCAAGTAAGCGTAAAGTGCAGAATCGCAGCTCTTGATACACGATACTCCGTTCTGCTAAAATAAGTTATACACGTGAATTACCCCAAACAGAATGGCTTTACACAAAACTTCTGCTCGGCGCGTTAAATGTCTGTGTGTGAGACACATACCCACCCATTCACACTCTCCCTCAGAAGAGCATGCAAGTGAAGTAAGCAGTCCCTCTTTCTTCACAAACAGACTGACTCACTGTGCGTCTGAAGTATCTCCACACCCTCTACCCACACTTTTTACAATAATTAGGCGTAGCTTAGGCCGCGATTGCAAATGTGTGCTGTACATGACTGATTATTTGCCTGCCAAACATGTTGTGCGTACCCCGTATAGTTATGTTTTTGGCCTATTTTGCTTACATCCCCTTACGCCACGCATACAGATTGACACACAAGAAGCACACACACGCAAGCAGAAACACACACACACACAACACACACTCACTTGGCCTCCCTGAGGAACAGCAACAAGAGCTGCAGGCTACTGCTGGCCTCATGACGAGCAAGCTGATCACGTTTGCCCTTCAGCAGCCCAATGACTTCATCCAGATCCGTTATGTGCAGCTTCTTGTCCGTACCAACGAGCGCCTAGTATTAAAGGAGGGGGAGAATGGGGGATGGCAGTTACATTAAAGCACAAAAGCAGGGCTCATTAAGAACACACCGTGTACCGTTTCTGATGGTGTGTTTGGAGCATTTCCTGCTTTGAGTCCCGCACATACACCGTACTTATGTTTAGACCAACCACATCACGTACCATACCTTTCTAAGCATTTGTCTGGATTGTATGTCAAAAAGTTAGGTTACATTCACTGGTTCAAATGCTCCTTCATTCTAGCATTGGGATGAGCATCGGTCAGGCATGGCACAAGAGTGCATAACATCAATTGCGTGGACATCAATGAGGTATGCTAAACTACGTGTGTACGTGTGAAAGGATATGCTTTCGCAGGCTTGGTGCTGGTTTTCTGGAAAGCAGAGATCACAGTCTGAATTCAGGAGAGGAGGACAAAGGATTGCCACTGGACTTGCAGCTAGCTAAAAGTTCAATTTCAGGGTTGGCCAAAGCCAATAATCAATTTAGGCGTGCTTGCGAGTAAACCCATACAGGCCATACTGGATGGTGTGCAGTCCTTATAACAGGACTTGTATGTGTACACAGAGGGTGGGAACTAAACTTGAAAGGTCCAGCACGCGTAGCACATTATGGCTGCATACCTGCTGCACCAAATCTGCGAGCGAGGAGGAGTTTTCGGCTGCATGAGTGGCGGCCGCCTTGACAAGAACTTTGCTGAGCAAAAAGTTGGGGTAAATGTGGTCTGTCGTCAAGTAGTTGCCACATGAGGGGCAGTTGCGGCGGTGCTTGAGGTGTGTGGTGATGCATTGGTAGCAGAAGGTGTGGCCACAGGTGGTCACAAACGCGTCGTGAATGGTGTCAACACATATGGGGCACTGTGGAGGGGTAAGTGTGTGAGTGTGAGTGTGTGTGTGTGTGTGTTGAGCGTGTGTGTGTGTGTGTGTGCGTGTGTGTGCGTGTGTGTGTGTCTGTGTGTGTATGTGTGTGTGTGTGTGTGTGTGTGTGTGTGTGTGTGTGTGCGTGTGCGTGCCGGTGTGTGCCAGTGTGCCAGTGTGCGCATGTGTGTGTGTGTGTGTGTGTGTGTGTGTGTGTGTGTGTATGTGTGTGTGTGTTGTGTGTGCGCGAATGTATGCATGAGCCACGGGTGTGTGTATGCTTCGTGTGTGCACCTGCAAGTCATCGGGTGTGAGGCCCACAGGCAAACTGTTTGCGTTCGGTGGTTCTCCATACAGCTGGTCAAGTTCTGAACCTGCTCCCCCTCCAGCAGATGTGGGGCGCAGGTCTCCAGAGTGGGATGAGAGCTCCATGGCTCAGAGACTCAATTGAAGGTTGAAAATGTGCATCTTGGAACCCCGTATAAAATTTATAAAATTTCTTGGCCAACTGTTCTATTGAATTTGCAGGGCGATGACCCTAGATACTGCACCTCAGCTCTTTATTCTTTTTTTGTTTGAAAGAGTATTTTACACTGATTCATTTGAAAGTCCATTAACCACCCCGACTGCTGCAATGGGCAAGCTGAGAGTGGCAGCTGGCCTCGGCATGCAAGTGACCGTCCTTCAAGCCTTGGATTACTCAGTATGATCCTTTGCCTCCAGTTGATGGCATTGAGCCTGCTCCTGTTCAAATTTCCCAAGAGGACCTCACTGCTGCAAGCGACCGATTCAGATTCCAGCGTTATAAACAGGTAATGCACATGTACACACACGTGCACGCACACACACACACACACACACACACACACACACACACACACAACACACACACACGCGAGCGCACACACACACACACACATACACACACATGAACACTCACACACACACACACACACACACACACACACACGCACGCACACACGCACACGCACACACACACATACACACACACGTGAACACGTGAACACTCACACGCACAACCACACACACACACACACACACACACACATACACACACACACATATACACACACACACACACACACACACCACACACACACACACACACACACACACACACACACACACACCGATACTGGGTTGCTGGTGGGTGAGCGCGCACACACATAACACAGTATGGTACAAGGCATCTTTTTTCTCGGATCTGTGTCTCATCATCAGCTGAGGCTAAAGGAAGCTTTAAGATGATTTCTGTCAGAGGTTGTTGTAGGTACAGTATGCACTCTCAGGCAGAAGCCCTAATTATGCTGCGATTCCGCTTCACAAGGAATTTGTAGGGTATACCATAGAGCGACGCAGTGCATTGCAAGAGCTGTGCAGTGTTGACAGTGTGAAAGGGGCCGTCAATGCATGTTGGGTGTGATGTTTTTGTGGAGCTGGATGTATGGGTGATGTATCCCCTTTCCAGCTTACTAATTTACCATTGATTGCCTGATCCGAATGCACGTTGGGTGTGAAGTTCTGATACCCCACTTGATGAGCAGTTCCCTTTAAGGGCTTTGGCAGACAAGAATACTTATTCCCAATATATGCCTAAACAAACATTCTTCCTAAACATTAATTTCCACACTTTGCTTTGACACGTTGAGTCTTTGTATTCATTGTATTAATTTATCAGGCTATTAATTATGCAGTGGAGCTGACTGTGCATATGGGTGTCACGGTGCGTGCTAGGGCGTGTGCACTGGAAGAAATTTGTTGCCCATGACTGGTGGGAAGGAGCAGCTTAGATCAATTATTTTACATGTTGAACTTTCTGATGGACAAACTGGATCTACACTTCTCTTTGGTGTGTTGAACTATTTTGACAGTCTTACTGGTTGATTATACTACTTGTAAGTGCTTGCGGATTGAGCTCACAGCCTGAGACGGACAGGGCAGCAAAGCATGCATCAATTTAAGGAGGCAGAAATTCACAAATCTGAGCTTACAGGTGTTCCTAAATACCCGTAAAACTCGTCAAAAAATGTAAGATGTCATTTTTTGGCCGTTTAAGTACCCAGGACAGGGCAGCCAAGCATGCACCATCTCAAGACAGCTGAATTTCAAAAAATGGCCTCGCAGATGTTTTTAAACACCCTTATTACCCAGATTATAAAGTTTCAGGGAAATTCATAAAGTTCATTTTTACCTGTTTTTGGCCTGAAATGCCTTAGTGCTGAACGTACCTGCCGGGCAGGGGTGTTCGGGTCAACCCCCACTTTTAAGAGTGTCATCTGAATCAGTAAAAAATACTGATTCGAATGCTTTTTGAATTAAGAGCTGAGGTGCAGTATCCAGTAACCGCACCTGCTGTGTGAGATAGGTCATCGCCCTTTTTTGCAGGTCCGTACAGAAACAAATCTAGCGTGAAATTGAAATGGAAGGAAAAGTTCCAAAAAATCACTTTTGAAGCTGTGCCTCCAACTCCTTGACCCTTGATGTCAGCGACGCCACTTGCGCTTCTAGTGCAGCCTTTTCGCTAGCATCTGTCAATAACCGGGGGGGAGGAGGCTGGTAGGCTTTGAGCAGGTTTTGGCTAAATGCTTGAAGCGCGTCTAAGCCTCGCACTTCTTCCTCGAGCAGGGGCAGCTTCACCAGGTGAAAGTCTTCGTACAGCTCGTTGTACTGTTCCAAATACTGCAAAAGAGAAAGATTTGTGGAATCAGGGATCTATACTGCAAGAGCTTCACCACTAGAGAATTAAAATGATCAGACAGTACTGCACTAACAGTGCAAACAGGCTGCGTTGCTGAGCTCTTCAGGGAGTACGCCTCAGTCATGCTGCCGTGAGCAGTTTAAAAAGAGCGAGAAAGGCTGGTGTTATAACGTACGACAACATCGCACCTTGGTCTGCATGCGCACACGGGCCTCCAGTAAACGACTGGCGCCCAATACGTCCGGATAAATGACCTAATGGTGTGCAACAAAGGTACATTTAGCACTAGGTAATTCAGCATCAAGGAACAGAACATGCAACAGGGGGTAATGTGAGCCAATAAAGAACAAACATTTGTAATGACTTGGAATCGGTAGGCACAGATATTTGTGGGTAACTTAACCTGCTTAAAATTTTAAATTACACATGAGCTACTTGAGAATATTGATCGAGCACTTGCAAGATTTGACAGGTGAGTTGCTTTTGGAGACAAAGCAAATCAAAGAGAAAATAACCCTTTCTCCGTCTTCTATATAGATAACCACAGTTGTAGGCACCCGCTTTGCAAATGCTGCAGATGTAGCCATATATCCAAGCATTTGAACATCTGTAATCCGAACACTTGATTCCAGATTCCTAGCTAATTCAACCAGCTTCAGTACTTGCTCAAGAGGAACAGTCCTTGATATTCGGCCCAGCTTGCTATCACTGTGCGCTAGGAGAAGTGAGAAGTTAAGCAGAGCAATTTCACATTTGCCAGACTCTGGGTGCATTCGCAAACCTTGCACTTGCCCCCACCTGATTTATCACAATGTTGTGTACATCGATGCCGTACTTTGCCAACTCTTGCACCAGGCGCTCTGTCTCGTACAGCGACAGGAACTCTGGAATGCAGACCGCCACAAAGGTGGTGATGTCCGCATCCTTGAACTGATCGTTGACCTTGTGCACGACTTCCAACATGCCCTCAACCTACACGAAATTATCAAGGAGGGAAAGAGTGGGCAAAACAGGCCTGTTTCTGTTGCCGTACAATGTCGCTGGAATAAGCTATCGACATACGGAAGCTGCTCTTTTGCACCACATCACAAATCTACAAAGAACTGACAAGGCTGTTGTGTACAACCTTTCTAGAACTCACAAAATCCAAAATGCATTACAATTCCTATCTCAAGAGCAGCTCACCTTTCCTAGCACCTGCTCTGAGAGATCCCCCCCCTCTTCACCCCCTGCTCCAAGCATGCGCCCGACCTGTGCAATATCAAACGTGTAATTAGCGAAAGCAGTTGCTTGGTACACCAATCACCCCTGATTGCACACGAGGAGCTACAGCATGCTTGCACACAGGAAGTATAAAGCGGCAAAGCAATTATAACGATTTTTTTCAAAAGCTGCATCTGATCGCAAAGATTGATGACCAAGTAAACCAGGGAACGTACACTCGTCTCACGTGGACACTCAAGAAGTGCAGCGGCAAAAGGAGGACTACCACGATGCAACATAAGACACACAAGCACACATAAGTGCACGCACACACGCACACACACACACACACGCACACACACCTGGCTCATCATACCCCCCATGGACTGCTTTAATGACATCAGCTTCCCTAGCCCCTTTTCAAGAATGGTGGGGAAATTAAGAAGGCGCAGCGTGTGGCCGGTGGGGGCTGTATCGAACACGATGCAGCTGTAGTTAAAAGTTTGTACCTGTGACAGGTAAAGCCATGCAGCAGCAGTACGTGAGGTGTGTGTGTTGATGCATGTTTACATGTGTGCATGCATGTGCGTGTGCATGTGCATATGCGTATGTAAGACACAAGTCTGATGGCAAACCCAGATCGTTGGTCTTCTGAAAGATGAGCCTCAAGAATACATAAGTGCAATAGTAGTGCACAAGCTGCAGTGCGAGCTGTGAGCTAATGTCTGTACGCCTGAAAGGAGTGAGGGCTGTGTAGCATTTTTGAACACGTCAGTGCTCTGATCGCTGCAAATGTTCTGATCCCTGCAAGCTCCACCTAGAATTTGCACAGGTACCTAGCATTCCAGGACACACCAAGGTGCCACCTGTCTCATGAAAAAAAGCTCACCTGTCACATGAGACCCTCCACTTTGGCTACTTTTCAGCCTTTCACCTGTTTAATGACCACCTGCTTAGGGCTGGCCAGGACCGTATGTATACAATGTGTGTGACCGGATCAAGGAACTTTCCTGCTAAAAATACCGTTTGCACATTGCATACAATCATACTATATGTAGTTTTGGTCGACCCTGTACACCTGACCCATCACTCCCAGCACACCTTGCTCTTAATCCCCTGCCTGTTCTGTGACCTCACATCGCCCATGACACCTTCCAACCTGGATACTCCCCAGTTGTCCCTTACCTGTTTTGTGACCACCGGCCCCATGACTTCTAACGTGCCTCGTTTTAAGTTCCATGCCTGTTTTGAGCCCCCACACGCCCCACGACCCCCAACATGGTTCCCTCATACGACTAATCCCTGCGCCATGGTTGTTCACCTGCTTCATGACCTCGGCAAAGCTCATGGCCTCATCGATGCCTGGGATGGAGCCCGCTAGATCCTGCAGGAAACCATCCTGTGCCCACTCCATCTGCTCACCCTCGGCTGCATGCAAGAGAAGGAGAGGAGGATGTAGGTTTGGGTTTGCCTTGATCAGGAAGACGTGTCGCTCGTAGACCGAAAAGGGTCTGCTTCAGAGCCCACAACTGTGTGCAGTGATGTTTCCGGTCTTGTCTGTGTAGGCAGGATGAAACTATAAGAGTGAGCTCAGCTGCGTGCAGGGTGGAGGTTGTCTGATTTCCAATCAGACACATGTCCAGGCATACATCAGTGCCCTGAGCTACGCGCGAATACTGATCATTTTTTGAGCTAACCAACACAATCACCACAGTGAGAGGGACAGAGCGGCCGCTCTTAGGTGAGCGCTTCAAATGTCTGCAAGGAAGCTAGTGCCGCTAAATGCCTTTCATTGACAGGTATGAGTAGCGCAAACCTTACCCTAGGGTGAGTGCCTCACACGTGTCGAATGTGTCGAACGTGCCCAGCAAGACACTTGCATAAAGTTGGCAGAATTGTGTACACACTGTACATGACCGTACATGTGAAAAATAGTACTGTGTGTGCAGGTGTGTGAAACTGGTGTGTGAAACGTTTTGGCCAACCCTCCACACGAGGTCGAAAGGAAGATCTCCAATGTACTTTAACTCAATCGTACATACAGCTGTTCAAAACAGCTTCAAGACAAAAACAGCAGTAGCTTCAAGTACCTGCTGTCCTGGACCTTGTTTTGCACAAACAAACATGAGGTCAGTGTGGCCAATGAGGTGGCCGCCAACACATACAGGCTCACGTACCTAAATCTGGCGTGGGGTCCACCTCCATTGCATATAAGTTGCTGAAGCCTTGAACTTGTGAGGGGGTCTTGGTCAGCTTCTGACGAAAGGCATCGCTCAGGTTGTGTGCCGGGTCTGTGGAGATGATAAGCACGCTTTCACGATGCTGGGCTAGCTGCACAGCCAAGCTGCTGCTACAGGTAGTCTTCCCCACCCCCCCTGGAAGAGAAAGTGTGTATGTGCGTGCGTGTGTCTGTCTATCTGTGTGTTTATGTGCCCATGCACGTGATTGTGCATGCGTGCAAGAATAAGCGTGCGTAACTGGTTGTGTGTGAGTGTGTGTGTGAGTGTGTGTGTGTGTGCGTGTGTGTGTGTATGTGTGTGTGTGTGTGTGTGTGTGTGTGTGTGTGTGTGTGTGTGTGTGTGTGTGTGT